>Ga0315280_10005819_pt1 | contig 17364 bp, 9 predicted proteins | sample YL17G06_40_MG_FD_203697 | JGI IMG/M metagenome (GOLD analysis project Ga0315280, IMG submission 203697) | Sediment microbial communities from Yellowstone Lake, YNP, Wyoming, USA - YL17G06_40 | ecosystem: Environmental > Aquatic > Freshwater > Lake > Sediment | place: USA: Wyoming | collected...
GTCACCGTGAACCGCCTGAAACTCGACCTCGACCTGGATCCGCTGAAGGTGCAGAGCAATATGCGGGCGATCGGCCTCTCAGACCTGAGCACCTACCAGGTCTTGTTGCTTCCGCCCGACCAGGAAGGAGGGCGGGCACGCCGCACGGCGGATGAGGTCGATGCCCTTCAGCCCACGGCCATCCTCCGCCTGGATCCGACCTCCGGCCGCGGCGTGTTCGCCGGCCTGCGCCTGGAGGCAAAGGCCGCCCCGCTCAGCACGGTGCGCGGCATGCTCAAGAACGCCAGCGCAAAAGCGGGCCCGCCCATGCGCGGCACAGCGGATGTGGCCGTCGACTGGCGCTGGCCGGAGCCAAGGCCCAAGGCGGCTGCGCCCCGAACGGCGAGCATCGAGGTCAGGTCGCACCAGTTGAACCTGGGCGAGTGGACGCAAGGCATTCCCGGCGGCCCTATCGCCGCCGCGGCCGAACTCGCGGTGACCTGCCTGGGGGACCGCCAAGGCGATTTGCACATGGAAGTGCTCCTGACGGCAGGTCCCGGCACGATGAGCGATGAGACGGTCCGCTGGCTGGCGGGCCTGCCCGCGGGCATCGCGGCGGCCGGCCCCATCACCGCCAAGACGGTGGCTTTCGATCGGCTGACGCTGCGATGCCGCATCGTCGGCGACCACGGGCAGTTCGGGGGGGCGAGGGATCCCGACGGCACGATCCCGATCATGACCTGCCGCGTCCTGGGCTTGGAGGTGCCCATCCTCAAGGCGAGCGGCCGGCCCTTTGACGCCAAGGCCCTGTGGGCCGCCCTGGCCCCGGCGCTATGGCCCCCGCCTGATAACAAGTAGGGCGCATCCGCATTAACGAAGCGGCCCGCAGGCTTGTTGCCCACGGGCCGTTTTTCGCGTAGCGGACCAGTGCGCCGCCGGCGCGCTTACTGCTGTAGGAAGATCTCGACTCGGCGGTTCTTGGCCTTGCCCTCGGCGCCGGCGTTGCTGGCTATGGGCTGGGTGTCTCCGACACCCTTGGTCGCGATGCGGGCGGCATCGACGCCGCCGGCCTTGAGGACCTGGGCCACGGCTTCCGCCCGGGCCTCGCTGAGGCCCTGGTTACTGCTCGGCTTGCCCAGTTCCTTCAGGAGGGCGACGGTCGCCGGCTTCTTGACCGGGTCGTTGTCCGTGTGGCCGACGACGGTGACCTTGATTTCCTTGGCCACGTCGGACGACAGGATACCGCCCAGTTTGGTGATCGCCGTACGTGCATCGGGCTTAACGACGTTCGAGCCGGAGTCGAAGGTGATGTCGGCCTTGAATCGCAGGCGCCCGGTCGCCTCGTCAAACTCGAAGACGTCCTTGTACTGTTCCGCCAGGCCCCGGATCTCCAGAACGGTCTTTTCGGGAAGACCGGTGCCGCTGACCACCGGGCGGCTCGTCATCTTCGCCACGATGTCCTGGAGTTTGTTGAAGGCATTGCGGACCTCGTCGCGTTCCCTCATGATGCTGGCCAGATGGTCCTCCTTCTCCTGGAGCATCCTCTGGGCATCGGCCTTCTGGACCTGGAGGGCGCTGACGCGCTCATTCAGGGCCGCGACCTGGGCGTCTTTTTCGCTGATGATCTTGTCCTGTTCGCGATTCCTGAGGAGTACGGCCCGGTACTTGCCCTCATCGACGCAGCCGACCGACAGGAGGGCCAGAACCCCCGCCACGGCCGCCATAGCCGCCACCGCAAAGCGTTGCATCTCGTGCTCCTTTCCTGGGTCAACCACTCTAGATAAAAAGACTCTTGGGCCGGCTTTCCCCGGGCCCCGCCCGGGGGCGCTTCCCGCCGACATGTTCGGACGCGATCAAGCCCCGCCGGCGGCTTCGCGGGCCGCACGGTTCTTGTCCATGACGTAGCCCACCAGCGCCGCAACGCCGACCACGACCGCCGTGGCGACGAGGATGATGAGCGGCACGCTCTCGCCGGCCAGTTGCGTCAGGAATTGCGGCCGCGTCTGCGACACCAGTGCCATCAGCGCGTAGACGCCCATCGCCAGCGCCACGGCCGCCAGCGCCAGCATGAACGTGAACTGGGCATGGTGGGCCGGGAGTTCGACCAGGGTCACGACGCGCGTGCGGCTCGGCGGCGCACCGGCCGCACCCGACACTGAGGCCACGCCGCTCTCGGCGTCGACGGCAATGACGGGCTCTTCGCCCGCCGCCTCGCCGGCCCCGAGTTCCTCGTCGCTCAGGACGGCGCCGAGGCTGGACTCATCGGTCTCCGGGCTCAGCGCCAGGGGCGCCGGCTCGGTCTCGGGGGCCGCCATCGCATCCTCGACGCCCTGGGACGCCGCCGCCTGGGCCGGGAACACGCCTTCGGTGTCGGCGGCGATCCAGGTTTCGGCGGCGCTGTCGGCGGGAACCTCTTCCTCTTCAGCGAAGAGGATGTCGGCGTCGATGCTCATGAGTGTATCGCCGGATTCCTTCTCGCCCCCTTCGGCCTTGGCCGCAGGGCCCGCCTTGGCGTCGATGTCTTCCTTGCGGAACTTCCAGGTTCCCGCGTCGCGGAACCCGCGCAGTTCACCCTTGTCCATCATTTCCTGGAGTTCTTGATCCGTCTTGCCAAGTCGCTTCTTGGCGTCATCGAATGTGACGAATTCTGCCACTGGCAGGTCTCCTCACATTTCGAGCGACCGCCCCATGCGGTGCTCCGTGATATTATACGGTCATGGCGAGGCGCCGGGCTTAGGGTTTTCCCCCGCCCCGGCCGGCCGCGCCGGTTCGATTTCGGGCGCCTTCCTGCCCTCCGCCCCCTTTTCGACGCGCGCCCGGATGTCTTTCGGCAGCGGCGGCTCGTTGTTCCAATCCGTCAGCAGCCAATCGGCGGCGATGTCGCGCGCCGCCAGAAGTTTCATCCGGCCGCGCTTCACGTCCACCTGGTACACCAGCAGCCGCTCGCGCGCCGGGTCGGTCAGGCAGACGAGGACTTCCCCCTCGCCCAGCGCCGTCGCCGTCATGCCGCCGCTCCCGGACAGCCGGCCCAGGGACGGCAGGGGCACCTCGGCCCAAGCCTCCGACCCGGTGCGGCTCCAGACCGCCAGGCCGACGACGAAAATCGCCAAGCCGATGCCGGCGAGGCCAACCGGCACATACCACAACGCCCGCGAATCGCGCATGGCCCTTCCCCGCATCGCGGCCAAGGGGCGGCCCTGCCCCGCCCGACATCCCGGCCTCCAACGGAAATTGTATGAAGCCCCGAGACCAATGCAAACGAATTCTTTCGCCCGTCGCTCTCGGCATACCCATCGGCCGGCATGGAGCAGCGTCCACAGGTTTTCGCTAGACAGGGCATCAGGAGCGGGCCTATGATGGTGCTCCGCCGCCTTCAACCCAGAGGACAACCTTGCGCCCAGATTGCCTGGCCATGACGGAGACACCGTTTGCGGCGCTCGCCTGGGCGGCCCTCGGGGCTGCCGTGGGGGCGGCGGCGGCTGCTGCTTTCTGGCTGGCGGGGCGCGCCAGGCCCCAGTTTGCCATGCCCCTGAGATTCCTGGCGGCCGTCTCGGGGACATGGCTGGCGCTATGCGTGGCGTACATGGTCGTCCGGCCGCCGGCGGCGCTGGCCGATTACCTGGCGACGAGCACGCTGGTCACGGAGATCATCGCGGCGGCAGGCGTGGCCTTGTACGCAGCCGGACTGGTCCGGTTCCCCTCGGAAGGCGCGCGTTGGCGGGAATCCAGCGCCCTGGTGGCGGGCATCGCCCTGATGGGCTCGGCCTTTGTGCGTGCGGCCTACCAGCCCGCGATAGCCCTGGCGGTCGAGGCGCCGACGGCCGTCCTGTTCGTCGCCACGGTGTGGCGGCTGCGCGCCGAGCCGCTGGTGTACCTGTCGTTCCTGGGCGTCGCGGCGGCGGTGGTTCTGGGGGCGAAGAACCACCTGGCGGCCGGCTCGGCCACCCCGGCGACGGCCTGGGTCACGTCGACCGGGGCCGGCGTGTCGCTTTTGATGGTGGCGGCGGCGGCCCTGCTTGGGTTTCATCCCCGGCAGGAGTTAAACGTAAAGTGGTATCGACAAGGGTTGATGATCGTGCCGCTGGTCGTCGCCAGCCTCGCCGCCATGGGGGCCGGGTACGTGGCCGTGTGGCACGGCGTGTCGTGGCACACGGTCTGGGCGCTGGGCGTGTGGTGGGCGGTGCTGCTGGAGTCGGCGATCGGCCTGAGGCAGCCGGACCTCTTCGGGTTCTCCTGCGCCAGCGCGGGCCTGGCCGGCCTGGCCGCCTTTGCCGTGCTCGGGGGCGACCAGCGGGCCGGCTACGAGGGGCGGTACGCGTCGGTCCTGCTGGCGATCGCCCTGGGGGCGGGGCTGCTTGCGGCCCTGCTTCGGGCGGTCCTGACGCCGCCGAAGGCGCGGGGGTTTCCGCGGGCGCTGTACCTGGCGGGTGTGGCCCTGGCGGCGGCGGCCCTGCTGAGCGAGCCGTTTGCCGCGCAGCCCCTCCAGGCGAAGTATCTGGGGTGGGACCTGCTGATCGCCGCCGCCGTGATCGGGCTGGCCCACGCCCATCGGGCCCCGGCCTGGGTCAACTACCTCGTGGCGGCGCTCGTGACGGGGGGCGCGGCCGCGCTCGGGCACCTCGGGCCGGGCGCGCACCCGACCGTGTGGCACCATCGGTTCATCCAGGTGACGGCCGGGTTGGCCGTGGCCTGGCTGGTAACGGCCCTGCTCGCGCGTGAAGTGCTTCGGCGGACGGCGTCGGACCGGGCGGCCCGCCGCCAGTCGCTCCCGTTCGCCATCGCCGGCATGGCCACGACGCTGCTTTTGGCCGCGTACCTGTCGGCTCAGCAGATACGAACGTATGCACAATTTTTTGTAGACGGTTCGAGCCCCACGCTGGAACTCCTTGGCCCGTTCTGGGGCCTGTTGGGATGGCTGGCGGTGCTGCTGGCGTTCCTGCTGTCGATGTGGCTGGTGCGCCACACCGCCCGCACGTTCCTGTTTTACGTTTTCGGCGTCATGGCGACGGCGTACGCCGGCCTGTTCCGGCACACCGGCGACCTCTACGGGTACCTGGTCTGCGCCGTGGCGGGGTACGGCGCGTCGCACCTGCTGGTGTACCTGTACGAGGCAAAGTTCATGGCCGTGCTGTCGCGGACGTGCGCGCTGTACCGGGATGAGCGGCGGGCCTCGACGACCATTTTCACACTGGCGGTGATCTCATGCTTCGTCGGCGCCATCCTGGCCGTTTTCCGCCTGTCGGCGGCCGAGTCGCTCGTCATGCTGCTGATCATGGCCGTGGTGTTCCTCGCCTGGTCGTTCGTGTGGCTCCGGGGCGAGATGCTTTACCCGGCGGTGCTGATGGTCACGCTGACGATCCTTGCCGTGTGGCACAACAAGGTGCACCTGGCCCAGTGGGACGCCTACCGGCTGAGCATGAACGCCCTGATCATGGGCGTCTCGGCCCTGGTCTGGCTGGGCATCGGGAACCGCCTGCACGGGATCCGGGGAGAGATATTCAACCTTGCGGCCCCGGCGCGGGCCTGCTCGGTGATCCTGGGCCTGGTGGGGCTGGGTTTTGCGGTGGCCCTTGCGTTGGCGCCGGCCTTCGGCGGCGAGGTCTGGCGGCAGCCGCGGACGCTGGCCGACTGGGCCCTGGGCCTGGCCACGCTGTCGGCCCTGATCCTGTACTTCGCATGGGCCGGCTTCGTGTTCCAGCACCGGTTCTACAGCCTGGTCGGGGCCCTGGTGGTTCTTCTGCTAGGTCTTTATATCGGCATCTATGTCGGCGTGCGGTTGTCCGAAGGAACGCCGCTGGCCTGAGGCCGCCGCCGGGCGAGCGTTGAAAGTGCAGGCGAGAGGCGCGTGGACCAGCAAGCCGTCATCGAGAAAATCCGGTCTTTTCCGAAAACGCCCGGCGTGTACCTGATGAAGGACGACCGGGGGCGCATCATCTACGTCGGCAAGGCCGTGAGCCTCCGCAGCCGCGTCAGCCAGTACTTCCAGCCGTCGGCCCAACTCGGGCCGAAGAAGGAGCAGATGGTCGCCGAGGTGGCGGACATCGAGTTCCTCCCGGCCGAGAGCGAGGTCGACGCGCTGTTGCAGGAAGCCCGCCTCATCAAGGACATCCATCCGAAGTACAACGCGCGGCTGACGGATGATAAGACTTTTCCGTATCTGGAAATCACCATACGCGAGCAGTTCCCGGGCGTCTACTTCACGCGGACCCCCGCCGCAAGGGGCACGAAACTCTACGGGCCGTTCACCAGCGCCGCGGGCCTGAGGATGGCCATCGGGGAACTCCAGAAGATCTTCAGGTTCCGCACCTGCGCGCTTCAGGTCCGCGAGGAGGACCCGAACCGCCGGTACTATCGCCCGTGCATCCTGTACGCCATCCGCCGGTGCACGGCGCCGTGCGCCGGGCACATCGACCGGGCCGCCTACCGCAAGGACATCGGGCGGCTGATGAGGTTCCTGGAAGGCAGCCGCACGCAGGTCGTGCGGGACCTGACGCGAGAGATGAAGGGCCTGGCCCGGAACCTGCGGTTCGAGGAGGCGGCGGGCGTCCGCGACCAGTTGAGGGCCATCGAGGCGCTGGGTGCGCGCGGCCGGATCGAGGAGAACCTCCAGCCGGAGGTCTTCGCCCCGACGTTCGACCCGGCGGAGGGCATGAAAGCGCTTACGGCGCTCGTGGAGTCGGCGGCGCCGGTCCGCAGCATCGAGGGCGTCGACATCGCCAACCTGGGGCCGCGCGAGGCCGTCGGGGCCATCGTCACGTTCGTCGACGGGCGCCCGTTCAAGCCGGGCTACCGGCGGTTCCGCATCCAGACGGTCGAGGGCCAGGACGATTTTGCGATGGTGCGGGAGGTCGTCTTCCGCCGCTTCCGCCGCCTGACGGATGAACTGTCGGTCCTGCCCGACCTGGTGCTGGTGGACGGCGGCCTGGGTCAACTCCACGCCGCCGCCGCCGGCATCGACGCCGCCGGCGCCCTGCGGCCGCACCTGGCGTCGCTCGCCAAACGCGAGGAAGAAGTCTACCTCCTGGGCAAGGCGGAGGGCCGGCCGCTGCGCCTCCCACGGACCCATCCCGGATTGAAGATCCTCCAGGCGGTCCGCGACGAAGCCCACCGCTTTGCGCAGCACTACCACCATCTGCTGCGGCGAAAGGCCCTCTTTGGCGAGAAAGAGGCCCGGGCCCTGGCCGCCCACAGAAAGGCCAGGCGCGCGGCCAGGAAGAAACGCCAGGGCGGGGACGCGGCAACTTGATACCAAAGCGCAACATGCGCTTCCGACCCGCCGTTTTCCGATAGTGTAGCATCCTTACCGCGGTCGATGAGCCTGTCCGAAAAACCGAGGGTCAGGCATATATGCAACCAAAGCCCGCCGTTGGGCTTTGGTTGGCATATCCGTGCAGACGGCGGTTACAGTTGTGTATGAACCTTCTTGAAGCAAACGCAAAGGCGCGTTTGCTTCAATAAATATGCCTGACCCGCGGTTTTTCGGATAGGCTTTTAGTCGGACGCCCGCCGCGCAAATACACATTGCCGAACTGCTCCGGTCAGGCCGGCGGCAGGGCCGCGGGCGCGGGCGGCGCCTGGCTGCGGCGCATGAGCCACCACACCAGGCCCATCAGGACCGATCCCGCCGCGCTGGCCGCCATGTCGCCGAATTCAAAGGATCGCCCATACGTCAGGTACCGCTGGGCATATTCCAGCCCTACGCCCAGTGCCCCCGTCAGAAGGACCGCCAGGATCGTGCCGATGCCGAAGTGCCGGAAGACCCGGACCTGGTCCAGCGCCGAGGCCAGGATAAGCGTCAACACGCCAAACGTGCCGAAGTGAAGGATTCTGTCGCTGACCTCGGGGGCCATGTCGCCGGAGGACAGCATCTCATTCTCGGCCAGGCCGAGTGCGGCCAGCATCCCCAGAGCCCCGAAGAAGAGCGGCCATCGGAACCGGCCGGCGGCCCAGCCCCTGGCGGTGCGCCAGTGGCTTCCCTGTCCGGCCCAGGCCGCGACCACCCCGCAAACGCAGGCCAAGGCCAGCAGGTTCGGCACGAGGATCGCGACGGCGTCTGTCCGGAAGTAGAGGAGGTTCGCGGCCATCGCCCCCAGGCCGACTGCGGCGGCGAGCCTCGGCCACGGCCCCCGACTGCGGTGCCACACGCGGAGCATGAAGAGCGCCCAGGTCACGGCCGCCGCAAGGCCGAGGCCAAGTCCTGCCCATCCCAACTCGGCCCGAAGCACGAGGTAGCCATCGGTATCGCTGTCGTCGCCGTGGCCGGCGGGCCAGCCCGGCAGTCCGAAGGCCAGCCGGGGCGAGATGCTGCCGGCCCCGGCGCCGAACACGGCGCGCTCGGCCGGGACCGCCGCCACCAGCGACGCGACCTGGATGTCGGCGCTCGCCGCCGGCCGGCGCTCGCGTCCAACCTCGGACCCGAACCACGTTGCGCCGAGCACCCACGCCGCCAGCGCCAGCGCCGTCACGACAGTCCGGCGCCGTTGACGGGACACCGGCCCCGCCCACACGTAGCCGCCCAGGACAAAACCGATCGAAACGAGGACGCACACCACCAGCAGGAGCCGGGGGACGTTGCTCATGCCCAGGGCCACGGCGACCATCGCCGTCACGACAAGCCCGATGACGGGCCAGACGAATGTGCCGCGGCTCATCCAGCCCCAGGGCGACGCCCGACGGCGGGCATCGCGGTACGGCATCCAGCCCAGCGGCCGCAGCACGGCCGCAAGGCACAGCGGCAGCCCCGCCAGCAGGGCCGGAACCAGGCCATCGCCACCGAGGATGGTCACGGGCCCGACGAGGCGCGATCCCCCCGACGCCGACCGGGCGGCCGAGCCGAAATCGGATATCACCCCCAGGTATGCCAGCAGCCCCACCCCGCCCAGCGCGGCCCAGGTGGTGATCCAGAGGCGCCAGCGACCCGAGACCGCCGAGCCGATGAGCCAGTAGAGGCCCGCCGCGCCGGCGGCGGCCACAAGAACGCCGACCGTCGCCGACGGCCGCAGGCTGTAGCGCCCGACCGGAAGCGCCACGTTGCGGTGGGGCCCGCCTTCGGCGCCCGGATCGGTCAGCGCGCCGGCGGCGGGGCCAAGGCCTGGCGGCATCCGCTCGACGCCGTCCAGAAGCGGCAGCGGCAACACCTGGAGAAGGACCAGGACCAACAGACCCCACAGGCACACGTTCGACCAGGACCGCGGATTCCGGACGGGCGCCCCGACAAACGCAGCCACCATGCCCAAAGCCAGGAGAAGCCAGACGGCCAGGAGAAGATCAAAGGACCCGAAGCGATGCAGGTTCCCGAAGAGGGTCGGCCCTAAACCCATCAGCACCACGAGGCCGGCCTGGAAAAGACCGACGACGCCGCGGGCCAGCCGCACCGGAAAAGAGGTCAATGTCCAACCCTAGAGTGCCATAAACGCGCGGCCCGCGCCTCAGGCGTCGGGTCCGTCCTTTGGCGCAGCGGCGCCGACGGGCTCGACCGGGCGGGAGGCGCCGCTGTAGTCGTAGTAGGCCTGGAATGACTCGCGGAAGTATCCGCCCTTTGTGGCCCGCACGCGGTTCAGGACCGCCCCTGCAATGCGTCCGCGGAGCGACAGGACCTGGCGGACGGTTCGCTGGGCCATGCCCCGGGTGTTCTCCCCCGCGCAGAAGACCAGGACAATGCCGTCGACGACGTCGGCCAGCAGGAAGTTGTCGGCCACCACCAGCATCGGAGCGCCGTCGATGATGACGCGGTCGTAGGCTTTCATCTGGTCGACGACCAGTTGCCTCATGCTGTGCGACCCCAGGAGTTCGGCGGGGCTCGGCGGCGAGACGCCGCTGGTGAGCACGTCGAGATTGGCAATGGAAGTCGCCTGAATCGCCTCGGAGACGGGATTCATGCCGACCAGCACGTTCGACAAGCCGATGCGGTCCGGCACGTCGAAGACCCGCGCCAGGCTCGGCTTTCGGAAGTTGGCGTCGATCAGCAAGACCCGCGACCCGGCGCGCGCCAGGGTGATGGCCAGGTTGGCGGCCACCGTCGACTTGCCGTCGCCCGGGTTCGGGCTGGTCACCAGGACGCTGCGGATCGGCTGATCGGAGGCGAACAGGAGGCTGGTCCTCATCTGGCGGAAAGACTCCGCCAGCAGCGACTGCGGCGCCGTCTGGCTCACCAGCGCCACGTTGGTATCCATCGAAAGCCGCTCGTCCTCCGAAAGGTCCGGGACGTTGGCCAGCAAAGGCGCGCCGACCTGCCGCGTGACGTCCGACGGCGTCCGGACGCGCGTGTCAACCAGTTCCAGGAGGAGGCTCAGGCCGAAGCCCAGAAGAATGCTGAAGACCACTACCGCGGGGATGTAGAGAATGAGTCGCGGCTCCGAAGGTTCGACGGGCATCGTGGGCCAGCGCAACACGCGGACGTTGGGGCGGCTCAGGGCCTGGCTGATGCGCATCCGCTCCAGGCCGTCGACGACGGTATTGAGGAGCGCCTGGACGCGGCGGAACTCATCTTCGCGTGCCCGGAACTCGGCGGTGCTCTTGGCGATGTCGATGGCCGCGGCGCGGGCCTCGGCCACGCGGCCCGTGATTTCCGCCTCGGCCGCCTTGGCGCGGTCGTACTTGGACTTCAGGGTGGCCGCCAATTGCTGGAAGAGTTGGCCGAGGACTTCGTTCTGCTTGGCTTCCAGGTCATTCCTGGCGCCCTGGACCGCCGTCTTCATCCGCTTGACGGCCTCGTGCTGCTCCCCGAACCGCTGCTGGAGGCCCTGCAACTCCTGGCTGGCGCGGGACGCCTGCTCGCTCAGCGCGGTGATGCCGGGATCCCTGCGAAGGACGTCGGTGATCTCCGGGAACCCCATGATGACCGGCGTATAGTCTTTCGCGTCGTCAGCGGCCTTCTTGAGTTCCTGGAACTGGGTCCAGGCGGCATTGGCCTCGGCCAGGGTCAGTTGTGCCTCTGTCAACTGGTGGGCCAGGGCCACAAGCCGGGCCATTTCCTCGCTGCCGCGCTCGTCGGCCGTAAGGATTTTGGTCTCGCCGCGCATTTGAGCCAACCGGGTGCCCAGGTCGGCCAGTTGCTTGCGCAGGTCTTCCCGCTCCTGCGTCAATTCGCGCCGGCGTTCCGAATCACTTTTGTCCCGTTCCGCCTTCATGATGGCCTCGTATTGGCGCAGGACCTCCGTGACGGTCTGGTACACCTGCTCCTTGTCCGTATCCGTGAGGCTGACGAAGATGGTCTGCGTGTTGAGGCCATGGTTGACTTCCAGGGCAAGACCGAGTTCATGGCTGGGGTTGGTTCCGCGGAGCCTGCCCAGGAGTTGTCCTTTCTTCTTGAGTTCATCGATCGCGGCGTCCAGGACGCGGTTGTTGCGAATGGCCAGGGCCTGCGCCTGGACGTACTGCTCGAACAGTTGCACGGGCGGGCCCATTTCCGCCTGCGTCTGGACAAACGTCGGCACTGGCTGCCCGGCTTCGACCTCGACGATGCCCTCCGCGAGGTAGTACGGCCAGAGATAATACCATGCCACAAGAGCGCCGGTGCCGCAGACGCCGAAGAAGAAGAAACAGGCGAAGATCAGCCAGACCCGCCTCCGTATGATCCGCCACAGGTCGGCGGGCGCCAGGATGCTGAGCGTAGACGGCATCGAGCCGGCGGGTTGGTGCGACATGGTTGTCACCCTCGCTAGTGCGTGGCCCTGATTATAACGGTTCGCCTGGGCGGCGGCGAAGAATTTCCGCCGCAGGCCGGCTATTTCTGCGCCGAAGCCAACTGCTTCAGGCGCTTCTCGGCATCCGCCTTATCCTTGCCCTTGAGGCCGGTGTCCAGTGCCCTCTGGAGTTCGACCCGGGCCTCGTCGGGGCGCTCGCGTTTTACGTAGACACACCCCAGATGATAGTGGGCCTGCGGGTTGGTGTCCTTGGCGGCGTCCGTCAACTTGATGGAAGCCAGCAGGTCGTCGGTGGCGTCATCGAGCCGCCCCTCGAAGAAGTAGATCCAGCCCGAGGTATCGAGGATCTGCGGATGGTTGGGCATCAGGCGCTTGCACCGGTCAATCATGTCGCGTGCCCGTGGTATGTCCTTCTTCTCGGTCGCCAGAAGCCAGGCCATGTTGTTGGCGTTCGCCACGTCGGTCGGGTCGAGTTCCCAGAGTTTCATGCCCCACTTGAGCGATTCGTCATACTTGCCCATGTTATACAGGGCGAGGGCATAGACGCGGACGAGGGGCATATAAGGCCGCAGTTGGTCGATACGTTCGGGTTCGCGGCCGTACTTGGCGTCGAACTCCTCGGCAAGCGGCTTGAGGGTGGCGGCGGCGGCGTCCGAACGATCCGCGCCGAGGTCGATGGCCGCCAGCCCGCCGCGTATCGAGAGGCTCTGCGGCACCTTGGCGAGGCCGGTCCGCAGGACACGCCGGGCCTCGTCGGGCTTGCCCGCCCTCATCAGCAGGTCCGCGAGGCTCACGTAGCCGACCTCCCACTTGTCGTCCTGCAACAGGCCGATCCGGATGTCCTCGAAGGCCTTGTCCGTTTCGCCCACCCTCTCGTGGTAAGCCACCAGGGCCAGGCGCGGCCAGACTTCCTTTCCAAATCTGTTCATTGCATCATAGATGCGCTTCTCGGCCTCCTTTGCGCGTTTGAGGGCGATGAGGCATCGCACCTCGCCCACGAGGGCCTCGGCCAGCGCCGGCTGGAGTTCCCTGGCTTTCTCGTACTTCGCCAGCGACTCGGCCCAGTGCTCCTGGCGCGAAAGGGCGTCGCCCAGGGCCAGCAGTAGCGAGGTATCCTTGTCGAGACGCTCCTTGGAGAGTTGGGCCAGCAGTTCCGCGGCCCGACCGTATTCCTGGACCGCCATGTACTTGGAGGCCAGCGACAGGCGCCCCCCGACGCTGGTGGGGTGGAAATCCAGAAGGCGCCGCAGGTCCAGGATCGCCTCGCGCAACTGGACGCGGCGCGTGTTGATGTTGGCGCGCAGCAGCATGGCCTTCTCGAAGGCCTGATCGGACGGGTCGACGGTGTTCAGGATGTCGAGCGCGCGCAGGGGGTCCGGCGCGCCGTAGAGTTCCGCCAGCCGGACTTTCGCCTCGCCGTAATCCGGCTGGATCTTGAGGGCCTGCTCCACGTACCGCCTGGCGTCATCCAGTTTGTCCTGCCGTGCCGCAATGCGGCCGGCGATCACGAGCGCCGAGGCATCGCCCGGTTCCTGCTTGAGGACGGCGTCGATGACGGCCTTGGCCTGGTCGAGTTTGCCCATCAGCATGTAGACGTCGGCCAGGCGCTTGCGCGGGACCAGATCGCCCTTGACCCGCTCGACGGCCTCCAGATAGAGGGCGGCGGCCTTTTCCAATTCGCCTGCCCGGGCATAGTGCTCACCCAGGACCACCAGCGGAAATGCGCTCTTGGGGTCCATTTCGGCCGCCTTGCGGAAGTACTTCTCGGCTTCGGCCGGTCCTGCCGCCTTGGCGGCGAATTCGCCGCGAAGGACGTACGCGCCGCTATCGTCCTTGTGGCGGTTGACGTAATCGTCGACGAGGGCCTCGCCTTGCTTGGCTCGTCCGGTGTCGGCGTAGTAGCCGGCGAAGACCCGGACCAAGAGCGGGTTGTCGGGGGCGAGTTTGTAGGCCCGGGCGAAGACCTCCTCCGCCTTCTCGGGGGTATGGCGCTGGACGTACAGGGCCGCCAGCGACACCAGGTTGCCCACGTTGTCGGGCACGACTTTCGCGATGCTCTCGCGGGCGGCGATCGCCTGGTCCCACTGACCCAGGCCGCTGTGAGCCAGGGCCTTGACATCGAGCGCGCCGACGAGGCGCGAATCGAATCTCAGGGCCTCGGCGGCCTCGTTAAGGGCGCCGGCGTAGTTCCCCATGTCCAGGAAGAGGCGACCCAGCAGGAGGCGAGCCGGCAACAGGTTCGGCCTCAGTTCCAGCGCCCGGGCGAGCGACGCCGCCGCCTCGTTCCACTTGCGCTGGCCTGCCAGCACTCGCCCCAAAAGGTAGTGGGCCTGCGACAGGGTCTTGTGGGACTGGACCACCGCGCGGAGTTTCTCGGTCGCCTCGGGCAGTTTGTTCTGGTCCATGAGCATCAGGGGCTCGGCCAGCAGGAGTTGGGGCGCATCGGGATCCACCTGGCGGAGGCGTTCAACCAGGCCGGTCGCCTTGGCGTAGGCATCGGGGGCATCGGACGCCAGATACAGCAGGAACATCTGCTCCCATGCTTGCCGCCACTCCGGCGATTTCTGGTCGGCGTTGGTGAGGACCTTGTTGAAGGTCTCGCGGGCCAGGTCCTGGTGGTCGCCCAACTCGTACAGGCGGCCTAGCATGAGGAGGTCGGCGTTGGAGGCTTTTCCGGCGGCGGCACGCTCGGCCAGTTGCTTCTCGGCGGCTTCAGGCGCGGTGGTCAGCGCGAAGGCCTCTTGCGGCGGAAGGGCCTTCCTGGCCTCCTCCAGGAGGGCCTGGAGTTTCGCGTCCTGATTCGTCGCGCGATAGAAGCGGACGAAGCGGTCGTAGGTCCTCAGCAGGTTCTTCCCGCCCAGGGCCACGGCCCGGCGGTAGGCGGCCTCGGCCTCGGCCGGCTTTTTCAACTGCTGCTGCATCTCGGCCAGCACCAGGTATGGGTCCGGATCGTTCTTCGACCGCTCGGCGGCCGTCTGCGCCTCTTTCAGCGCCTCCTGCGGGTGCTGCCGCACCAGCAGCGTCTGGGCCACCAGAAGGCGCATCTCCGTATCGTCGGGATTGGCGTCGATGACCACCTTGGCGCAGCGGGCGGCCTTCTCGTAATCGCGCAGCCTGAACTGCACGTCGGCCTGCGTGCGCCAGGCGGCGGTCATCCCGGGATAATCCTGGAGGAGGCTGTCGAGTTCCGACTGTGCCGCCCCCAGTTCGTCCACCAGCAGGTAGGCCCGCCCCAGCAGGAGGCGAACCTGGGGCGTCCGCTGCTTTTCTTTCGACTCTTCCAGGAGCGTGACGGCCTGCCGCACCTGGTGCTCCAGCAGCGCCCGCTTGCCGCGCAGGTACCCGATGAGGCCCGAGTCCGGCGCCACCTTGGCGATCTTGGCGATCACTTCCTCGGCCTTCTTGAAATTCCCGAGTTCAACATACAGGTCGGCCTGTTCCCCCAGGAGGGCCAAGGACTCGGGCAACTGAGCCAGGCCGCTTTCGATCACCGCCAGGGCTTTCTCGCGGTCAGTCTCGTTGCGGTAGACGGCGCTGAGGCGCAGATGCGCCAACTCGTTCTTCGGATCCTCCGCGACCGCTTTGGTGAAGTAGTCCTTGGCCGCCTCATAGTCCCTCTTGGCCATGGCCACTTCGCCCAGGGCAACGTACAGGCGCGGCCTGTCGGCGGCCTTCTCCAGGCCCTTCTTAATCACATCCGCCGCCTGGTCAGGCTTGCCCTGCGCCAGCAGGCGCGAACCTTTCATCAGGTAGGCCTGGCCCGAGGTCGGATTGTTGGCGATGGCCAGGTTCAGCACCTCGTCGACCTTGTTGGCCTGGCCCATCCTTTCGTAGGTCCGGGCCAGAAGGTCGTAAAGGGCGATGAGGGAAGGAGCCTTTTCCAGGCCGACCTGTAGAATCTTGACGGCGGCCTCATAGTAGGGGGTCTTCCTGGCCTGGATGGGTTGTTCGTCCGCCAGTCCCACATCGGCAAGCCCCGCCCACAGGTACCCTTTGCCGAGGGCCGGGTCGATCTGAATCAGGCGACCCGCCTCGGCTTCGGCTTCCTTCCAGTAGTGCAGGGCCACGTAGATCTCGGCCAGCATCCGCTGGGCGTCGACAAAGTCCGCTTTCAGACTGACGGCGGTGCGGCAGGCATTGACGGCGGCCCCGACGGCCGGAGGGTTCTGCTTCATGGCGATCTGGGCAACCAGGTACTGCACCTGCGGGTCCTGCCCGCCCCCCGCCCTGGTCGCATTACGGATGGCAATCCACGCCTGCCCGTACTCCTTGTTCTCCATGTATTGCTTCGCATCGTCGTAGTACTGCTTGGGATTGCGCGACGAAGGCACCACGACAAACCCGACATAGACGGCGATCGCAAGGGGCACCACCAGAAACAGGGCCACCTTGCCCAGCAACCGAACGTTCAGCCTCCGTGCCATGACCGGTCAACCTCCTCCATCCCCGTGCAGGCTGGGGTAATACTCTTTTTCCAGGAGCGGAACCACGGCGTTCAGGAACTCCATCCCGAGTTGGTAGGGCTTGCTGCCCTTGGCCATCGGGTCCTCCTGCCCCCCGGGCAGAAAGCGGACCGCCACCTGCGTCTGCGACAGAAAACTCCCCTGCTGCCCGATGCTGCCGGAGGTGGCGAGCACCCGCGTCCACTCACGGTTGCAGGTATAAACACTCCCCACGTTGAAGTACTGGAACATGAGGGCCTGGGTCCTGCCCAGTCCTTCGCCGGGCTCGAACAGCATGACGTTCAGCCGCATCTCACGGCCGCCCATCGCCTTCAGCGCCACGTCCTCCTCGCGCTTCGAGACCAGCCGGAAGCCGGACTCCGTCATGCACACCCAGGGCACATGGGGAACTCTCGACATTGCGTTGGCGTTGTAAGCAACAAAAATAGTCACCAGGTATTCGCCCCCTGGCGGCGTCAGTTCCAGATTCAGGTATTCGTCCGCCCCGAGGTTCTGCTCCGTTGCGGCGTCCAGCCGCCTGTGATGCCCGGTCCACCCCGGCATCGCCTTCAGCACGCCGGCCTCCAACTCCGACAAGGGCTTCCTTATCGGGACGGGCTTGGGAAGGGGCGGCTCCCACAGGCCGAAAAAGACCGCCATCACTCCAAGGCACGTGCAGCACACGGCGTATTGTAGGCGCCCCGACAGCGGCAAGACAACCGCCACATACGGCACCAGCGCACCCCAGGCCGCCATCGCGCGAAGCAAAGGAAGCGTCTCCATCGTCACCGCCATCGAGGCCGTGCTCAGCACCAGGTACAGCACCGGGGCGCCTGCCGCGACCGCGGGCCAGGGCGACGCTCCGGGCCTTGCGGCCGCCACGATCAGCAATCCCGCCCCGATCCCCGCCGCCGCTACGCCCGCCCAGTCAAAACCCACGCTTCGCCGGGCGTGGGCCATCTCGATGCCCACCTGCCGCGCCTCGGCGGAATCCGGACCGACGGCCGACGCCTTCGCCTCAAGCCCCCGAACCTTGGCTTGAAGGTCCAGGGTCCAGGCGATCCCCAGCGGAATGGCGGCCACCATGAATATACCGGCCGCCATCGCCCACACCCGTCGGATTGTCGGTCGATCTTTCATGTTACCGTGGGCTTCACGCACGCCATCCCTCAGCCGTCGCCGGCACGGCGACGCGGCATTCGCTCGCCTACACGCCGCCTCGCGGCCGTACCGGCCGCGGCTAAACAAGCCACTTGCAGGTCCGCGCCCGTTTAGCCGTCGCCGGCACGGCGACGCGG
>Ga0315280_10005820_pt1 | contig 17363 bp, 17 predicted proteins | sample YL17G06_40_MG_FD_203697 | JGI IMG/M metagenome (GOLD analysis project Ga0315280, IMG submission 203697) | Sediment microbial communities from Yellowstone Lake, YNP, Wyoming, USA - YL17G06_40 | ecosystem: Environmental > Aquatic > Freshwater > Lake > Sediment | place: USA: Wyoming | collected...
TCACAACCTCCCGTCGGATGGCTCGCAGGGCGGTTGTGAAGTCGTGTACCGGGACACGAGAAAGCACAACGATCAGGATGTTCCCAAATCTACTGGCTATGCTCTTCTTCAACGTCTGAAAGGATCTCACTTCGTATTGGCCACCGCGAATGTATCGAGACCCAACAACTACGTCGAATCCGTCCGCGATCTTTGCGACGAATCTAGGGATGTCGTAGGGATTGTGGGAGAAGTCAGTGTCCATGCCCACTACGATATCCCCCCTGGCAAACTCGTATCCGTCAGCATGGGCGGATCCGGGGCCCATCTTCGCGGGCCGCCACAGAAGTCGAACATTACCATATCTCCTGCCGAACCTTCTTACCAGGTTGGAAGTGCCATCAGGTGAATTATCGTCGACTACAACGATTTCGCCTCTGATCTTGTTTCGCTTAAATATGCTTTCAATAAGTGGAACCAGCTTAGACAAGTTTTCGCGCTCGTTGTAAGTTGAGAGAACTACGGACACCAGTTTTGTACGGGTGCGAGCCTGCATCGATCTTCCAGCCACAAAAGGCGATCCGGCCTTCTACCTTTATCGATTGGTTCTGTTAACTTGTCGGCGGATGCTTTGAAGTTAACTGGCCTGCATCGACTTTCAGGATAACCTTCGAGCGTTCCTGTACCATTGCTTCAATTGCAGGCCCTACGGCCCCGAACCTCAGGGCTCGTGCTAGGATATTCCTGGCAGCGTTTTCGTCCCGGTCTACTCTGAATCCGCAACCAGCGCACTTCAGCTTTCGGTTCTCTTCGGGTATTCGCATCATGCGCGACCCACATATCGAACACTTCGCCGAAGTGCCATGCGGTTTCACGTAGATGACTGGCAAGCCTTCCCAGCAGGCTTTGTATTCGATCTGCCGCTGCAGTTCAGCGAAAGACCAAGAGTTCAGACGGAATCGGTAGTTCGGGCCTTGCGCGTTACCCCGCCTGTAGAGTTTGCGCATGCCCGTTAGTTTCTCCATCACTAACGCATACTGTTGATCCTTCGCCTCTTGCACAATTATCTTTGAGGTGTGGTGGAGAATCTGCCGTACTTTTTCCCGTTGCTTGAAACCATACTTCTGTAGTATTCTCGTACGCACGCGGATGTCGTTACGTTCGAAACGCGATGTGACCGCTCGATATTTCGTCTTGACTTCAGAGGCTTTAGATAGGTCAAAGTGTTCCATGTGGCTTGCTGTATCTGCGATCGTTACATTGTCTAGGTTTCGGTCTATGCCAATGAATCCTGCTGGGTTGATCTCATCGGTTTCTTTGGAATAGCTGAGGTTGACCGTGCGAGCAGTTAGGCAGACGGAGCGAACGGTTAAGCTGGGATTGGAGAGAACTTGTCTTGTATGACTACCAAGGGCAATTTCAACGTAACGCCTATTCCCGAGAGGTAGCTTCAACTTGCCATCATTGATTTTGAAACCGTAGCATGTTGTCATTGTCATTCTTCTTGCATACGGTGTTTTTGCGTGGGGATTCTTTCTTCGGGTTTTGCGGTAGTTTTTGAGCATTCCGCAGGCGTTGCTGATTGCGCAGAGCTTGTAGTACGATGGAATGTTATACGCTGAGAGCTGGCGGTATGCCTTGACTGACAGTGCCTTGAGAGATGTGGCGCCGGTTTCAACGCCAATGCGCAGACAGTCGTTGACCATCAGACGGAAGTCGTCGAGAAGTTTCAGGATCTCAGTAGTGGGCTGGTAGTTTTGTTTCACAGCCTTAAATGCACGCACAGGCACACCAGGAACACACAGCTCTTTTACACATATTAGTGATGAGGGGTCTCCAAATACGGCTGACGTCCGCCATTCGAACATGATACAATATCCGCCGAGCGTGATATGATTGGACAGGGGGATGTGCGAACATTCATGAAGATTCTTGTAACGGGTGGTGCAGGCTTCATCGGGAGCCATCTCGTCGATGCTTTGGTGGCCCGAAAGGCCGAAGTGGTCGTTCTGGACAACCTCAGTACTGGCCGTATGAAGAACCTACGTCAATCAACCGCCAAACCCAAGTTCAAGTTCATAAAAGGTGACCTGAAGAAATACGGAGAGTGGAAAGAGGTTCTCAGCGGCGTAAGCTTGGTTTATCATCTTGCGGCCAATCCCGAGGTCCGTGTAGGGGAAGTTGAACCGACCGTGCATTTCGAAGAGAATCTTGTTGCGACCTTCAAACTACTCGAAGCGATGAGAAAAAGCGGTGGAACGAAGAACATCGTCTTTGCTTCTACATCTACGGTGTACGGCGAAGCATCACAGTTGCCGACGCGTGAAGACTACGGGCCGCTGCTTCCCATATCCACCTATGGAGCTTCCAAGCTGGGATGCGAGTCTCTAATCTCCTCATACGCCTACACACACGGAATGCGCAGTCTGATTCTTCGCCTAGGCAACTGCGTCGGCTCAAGAGCTGGCCACGGAGTAATCGTTGATTTCATCGAAAAACTGAAATCTAATCCCAAGTCGATAGAAATATTGGGCGACGGCAGCCAGAAAAAATCATACATTCACATCGAAGACTGCATCGAGGCAACATTGCTTGCAGCTGACAACTTCTTGAGATCGGGGAGAAGAGTTGAATTATACAACCTTAGCTCTTCGGACCAAATCAGTGTGAAACAGATCGCCGAGATCGTAGTTGAAGAGATGGGCTTGAGTGGAGTAAGGATGAACTTCGCCGGTGGCGTCGATGGCGGGCGGGGCTGGTTGGGTGATGTCAAAGTCATGCACCTCTCGATAGAGAAACTGCTCAAATTAGGTTGGAAGCCAAAACGGAACAGCGAAGAAGCGGTACGGGCGGCCACAAAGGAGCTACTGAGCTAGGAGATCCTCGGAACAGCCCTTCAGGAATCGGCTCGTCGGTGGGAAATCGGTCCTTGCGGCTCATTGTTACTCTGCCGGTGTACAAGGATACAGAATTCTTGAAGAACACCTCAGAACTGCTCGAAAAGGTCACTCCCGCAATTGCCAAAGATTTCACGCTGCTGATCGCTGAGGATGGCTCCAACTCTTTCGCAATAGTTGAGCAGCTCAGGAAGAGGTACTCTAACATTGTTTACTTTCAACACGACCGGAGGTTGGGAAGAGGCAGGGCATTACGTGAGGCTTGGAGGAAAGTCCGGGGCGATGTGTACGTCTACCTCGATGTCGATCTCGCAACCGACCTCACGAAATTTGAGGCTTATAAGAATCTCATCGAACAACAAGGTCGCTTCGATCTCGTTACAGGCTCGAGATACGTCCCAGGATCCACCACAAACAGGCCGTGGCTCAGAAGAACCGCCTCTCAGGCCTACAATTGGCTAGTGGGGTTGCTCTTCCGAACCGGAGTTCATGACCACCAATGTGGGTTCAAATCATTTTCACAGAAACTCGTCGAACGTCTGGCCGTAGAATCAAAGAGTGATTCCTGGTTCTGGGACACCGAAGTAATCGTGCTCGCGAGCAAACTAGGGTTCAAGATAAAGGAGATTCCAGTCTATTGGACTGAGAAGAAGGGCAGCAGGACCCCTGTTAAGCGTCTTGTGAAGGATGTGTGGCTGCATGGGACTGGGTTAGTGCAGCTACTTTACAGAGTGTACCTGTCCTGAGACCTTTCGGCTTATCTCCAAGACGTTTAAACTTGTAAGCTAAGCAAGACTCTCAGGCTGGGGTTGAGGTGAATACATGACGGAGCTCAAAGAAATCACCTTAGGGAAACTCGATGAGTTGGCTCCGTCCGCTCAAAGACTTGCCATATGCGCATATGGCCCTGCGGTGTACGCTAAACCCGGAACTTATCGCGGCGAAGATGTACTGGTAGTATGCGACACGTACGCAAACGGCTTGAGGGCGCATCTTAGAGTAACTGACGATCATGAGGTGCGGTTCCTGATTGCAGACCGAAATCTACTCGAATCTGATGTGCGAAAGGGAACGCTGGGTGACTTTTTCACTGAGAAATTTCTTTACCCCTACCACCCACTGGTTAATGGAGATTACCTTGAAAAGCTCGGTCTTGAAGCCAAAGCGCGTGTCGTGAAGGAGGAAGCGCGCGACCTCGTCCTTGAGTACGGTGAGATGTGTCGAGGGCTAGCGGCGAAGCCAGAATTCTTTGGCTTATCAAGGATGAGGAAACAGGCGCGTGTCTTCGTTCCGAGTATGGCTGATTATCTACGGCTTCTGGAGGCGCCTGTTCGCCAGCAGAATCTCTCGGTTCTAAGAGATTCTTTCAGAACTGCGATTTCTACTTTGAAGGGTGATATAGTGGATCTTGATGGTGATTACGCGATCGTCCAAGATGGCGCTGTGGATCGTTGGCTCAAGGATAGAGCGTCTGAGCAGGTGGTCAACATTCTGCGGCAGAGTCAGAGAGCCTTCTACTCTTACCTTACAAAAGGACGGGCGATTTACCTTAGCTTAGATCTTCTTGCCCGTGAGCTTTACAGCCCTCTGAAGTTCGGCTTGGATCATGAACTTGTGGGCATGGAGCCTGAAAACCCCAAGAATTACCTTTACCTCCGCACGTCGGAAGGACTGGTTTCCTTTAACGAGATAGCTTCGCTTGAGGAAATCGTCGCAAAGCTGCGACCCGGCCGACCAATCACGATCTCACCACTCGCCGGGGTTCTAAACGAAGTATTCCTAGTAACGGCTGGCAGAGAGCAGTTTGTGGCGAAAAAGTTTACCGATTGGCATGGTTTCAAGTGGTTTACGCTCAACTTGGTCTCGTTCGGCAGTAAGGCCTTCGCCGTATCCGGAAAGACTAGGATGACGAACGAGTATGGAATCAATCGTTACCTTGCGAAGAATGGGTTGGAGGTTCCGCACATCCTCTACGTTAGCATCAAACACCGAACGCTAGTCGAAAGGTACGTCAACGGGACAGATCTGGGTGACTTCGTAAATGAAACGGTTAATCAGAGCACCCTGACAAGGTCGCAATATAGGATCGCAGAATCCCTTGGCGAGACATTGGCGCGAATACATGGGGTCGGTGTTTCAGTGGGGGACGCGAAACCAGAGAACTTTGTGGAGAAAGACGGCCAAATCTTCACCGTCGACCTTGAACAAGCTGGTAAACGTGGAGATTATGCGTGGGATATAGCGGAGTTGCTGTTCTACACGGGCCACTACAGCGCCGGCCCCACTCCGACTCGCGGGCTCAACGAGGTAGTTGAAGCCTTCACGAAAGGCTATCTTCGCAAAGGTGACGCTGCTGAACTGAAAAAGGCGGCGGGGGTCAGGTACGCGAAAGCGTTCTCGCTATGGACACCCGCACCGATCATATTAGGGATCTCAAAGACTCTTCGCGAGGCAAGTTAGACGGGTGTGTGGCTTGGACAGGAATGTTCGCTTGGTCATCTTTGATTTAGACGGTACTCTAACGCCCGTCGACAGCCTCTGGCGCTTTCTACATGACGCCTTTGGTACATGGGATCAAGGGAAGATTGCGGCCCAAAGGTACAGGCGGGGAGAGATATCGTACCAAGAATGGGCTGAGACGGATGCTCGGTACTGGGCGGGGGCGAGACTGTCGGAAGTTGCAAAGATACTTGACCAGATACCCTACAGGGAAGGAGCAAGAGAGGTCTTCCTAGAGCTAAAACGGAAGCATGTGAAGACTGCCATACTGAGCGCCGGTCTATCCCTCCTGGCGGATAAAGCTGCAAGGGACCTCGGAGCTGACCTGGCATTTTCAAACGAGCTTCAAACCAACGATGGCCGATTGACCGGAGAAATAACCGTGAAAGTAGCGGTTGACAACAAGGAAGAAATCATTGAACAAATCGCAGCGAAACTTAGGGTTCCGATGAACCAGGTCGCGCTCGTGGGTGATCGAGCGGCCGACCTGTCTCACGTACAGTGCTTGAGAATTGCCTTCAAACCCAAGGACGACGTTGCAAGGCGCGAAGCGCATTTCGTTGTAGAGGGCGAGGACTTGACCAGAATCCTCCAATACCTTATCTAACGAGTCTAGGTAAGCGGTTACGCAGCTAGGGTCCAGCATCGAGGAACCAATCATTGCTTACGGTCGAGAAACCTTTCAATTGCCGCGGATTGAACGGTTTCATCAACTTGTATCGTAACCGAATGGTTCTCGAGAGCAAGGGCTGGACGAACTCCGCATCCTACGAGCTTCCCATTGAAAGGATCAGGGCAGTTGTGGTCGAGCGCAAGAGTGTAATCCCCTCCGCAACTCTAACCGTATTGGCCGCAGCCGTGACATTGCTCGCAAAATACAACGCTCTCTGGTTTCTCGTCAACCTTACGCCGGAAAATATCGGAAAAGTGAGCTCAGTCGCACTTTTGATCGCCGTCGTCTGCGCGATCCCCACTCTGCTCCGTACATTCTTTGTCAACGTGTCCGTAACCTGGGATGGCAAACCTGCAACTTTTCGCGTAGGGTTCGTGCCCGTTCGTTCTGCGAAGCGCCTGGCGAAGCATTTTCAAGAATTATCGACATGGAGCTGAGTTATTACGGTTGGACAGAATCATCACTGAGGGCTCACTTGTTCTCGTTTACTTCGACTTGAGGCGTAAATGGCTCCTCCGCGTCGACAAGAGTGGCCAATTTCACACGCACAAAGGCTTCATTAACTTAGGCACTCTAGTCGGATTGCCATTCGGAACCGAAGTGAAGAGTTCACTCGGTATCACGTTTTGGGTTCTGAGGCCTACCACTCATGACCTGATAATGCACAGCGCACGACGTACCCAGATCATGTACCCGAAGGATATCGGCCTCATCATCCTTAAGCTCGGTCTAACGGCGGGCGTCAACGTTCTAGAGGTAGGTACGGGTAGCGGTGCCATGACCGTCGCAGCAGCGATAGCGGTCAAGCCCACGGGCCACGTCCACAGTTACGAGGTACGCAGTGAATTCGCCGAGGTGGCCGAAAAGAATCTAAAAAGAGCCTCAGTCTCGGAGTACGTGACGATTCACCAAGCCGATGCCAGCGCAGGAATTGAAGGCTCCGAATTCGACGCAGCAATAATTGACGTAGGGGATCCTTGGACGGTGATCCCGCACGTGCATAAGGCCTTGTTAGGAGGCGCACCAGTGGTTTCCTTCAGCCCCACTGTCAACCAAGTTGAGAAGACCACGGAGGCGTTTGGAATGGTTGGGTTCGCTAACATTCAGACTATGGAATGCTTCATACGTGAAATAAGAGCCGACACCGGAAAGACCAGGCCTGCAACAATCATGGTCGGCCACACCGGGTATATGACCTTCGCCCAGAAAATCCTCCGTTCAACACGGGTAGAAGGCGATGTGGAGCCAAATCGGTAAGGCTGCTAGAGTCGTTCAAAACTTATCGCGCAGTAACATGTTTTCCCCACAAACTTACACCCCCCACCCCCCATATGGGTCCGAAAAATTGATGCGGGAAGAGGGATTCGAGCCGAAGCCATCTGCTTCGTTGTCCCCACAAAAATAAGCCCCCCTCCATACAACTCCAATCTCATGGATGGTGCGGGGAGTGGATTGGGCGCAACTGAGCCTGTGTTCAGATGCGCTTGGAACAGTTAAACACAAACCAAAATTAAGGATGTTCCTTGGGGACCGGTGTGATGAACGCCGGTGCATGAATTCAAGTGCGAATCGTGCGGCGAGAGCTTTCAAAGCGAAGCGGAATTGAAAGGCCACGTGCACTTCATGCGTTTCAAGCTCTGTTGCCCATGAGTAAAGGTATGACGAAGTAGAACCTTAGGTTTGGTTGTTTAGGGCTTAGCAGGCTGGATGAGTTCGAGCCAGTTTCCGTCTGGGTCCTTGATGAAGGCGATCTTCGACGGGGAGCCCTGAAGGGAATAGGGCTCCATTGCAATCGTCACACCTTTATTCTTCAGTTGTTTGACTGCGGCCTCCACGTCGTCAACCTGGAAGGCTATGTGGTCGAAGTTATCCCCCTCGACCAATGTCTTCTTGTCTCGCCAATGTGTCAACTCGATCGCCGACCCGCTCTCATCGCTCAGAAAGGCGATCTCCGCGTTGTTCTGCTTTATCTCGCGGCGATTCACAAACCTGAGACCCAGGCTTTCTGTATAGAACCTTATTGACCGGTCAAGGTCCGATACGTTAAGGCACGTGTGGAGGATCTTCAAGCAAAGCCCTCTCGGTGATCTGCAGCTGAAAAGGAAAAAGGAGATTGTAGTTGGGTTTAGACCCAACCACGTAGTTTCATGGCTGTTGCGACCTTATTGATAGCGTAGGCGTAGGCTCCGAGGCGCATGTCTACGTTGTACTTGTGGGTGGTGTCCCAAACCTCACCGAAGGCTTTCGTCATAACGCCCCTGAGTCTTTGGTCAACCTCTTCAGCAGTCCAGTAGAGGCTTTGCAGGTTTTGGACCCATTCTAGGTATGAGACGCTGACGCCGCCGGAATTCGCGAGTACGTCTGGGAGTACCGTTACCTTATTCTTGAACAAGATGTCGTCAGCCTCTGGTGTCGTTGGTCCGTTTGCAACTTCTGCGACAACCTTTGCCTTGATCTTTGAGGCGTTCTTTGCTGTAATCTGGTTCTCCAATGCAGCGGGAACCAGAATGTCAACTTCCGCCTCAAGCACCTCTTCGTTTGTGATGGTCTTCGATCCTGGGAAGTTGAGTACACTTCCACTCTTCTTCTTGTGGGCTTCCATTTCCTGGAATTTGAACCCTTTAGCGCTGTACACTCCGCCTTTTGAGTCGCTTACTGCCATAACCTTGGTTCCTAACTCGTCGAGGAATTTATGAGTGAAGGAGCCTGCGTTTCCGTATCCCTGTATGGCTGCCGTCGTTTGCCGAAGGTCGACCTTCAACTTCTTGGCGGCTTCTTCGACAACGAAGCCTACTCCACGCGCTGTGGCGGTGTCCCGGCCCAAGGATCCTCCTATCAGGATCGGCTTGCCTGTCACGATGCCGAACGTATTGTGCCCAACAATCCGACTGTACTCATCCATGAACCACGCCATCACCTGTGAGTCAGTGTAAACGTCGGGTGCCGGAATGTCTCTGTCCGGGGCAACAATCTCGGCAATCATGCTAAAGTACGCGCGAGAAAGCCTCTCAAGCTCTCCCTTGCTAAGTTTCTTGGGGTCAACAGTCACGCCACCTTTTCCGCCTCCAAACGGGATCCCTGCTATCGAGCACTTCCAGGTCATCCACATCGAGAGAGCCTTGACCTCCTCAATTGTGACGTTGGGATGGTACCTTATGCCGCCCTTGTAAGGTCCGAGGGCATTGTTGTGTTGGGATCTGAAACCTTGGAAAACCATGATGCGGCCGTTATCCATGCGGACGGGAAAGTTCACGGATAGGATGCGCCGAGGTTTCCGGAGGATCTCAACAATGTTTTCATCAAGATCGATGACTTTCGCGGCTCGCTCCAGTTGCTCAACAGCAATGTCGTATGTTGTTCGAGTTTCTTTGCCGTAAGGGACTGCTTCGTGTCTTGCAACTATTTCCGTCATAGTGAATTACCGGCGACGGCAATGCAAAAACCATTATGTAAATACTGTGGCAACCTTTTATTTGACGAAATCAGGCCGCCGAGAATTCTCACAGGTCGAAGTACAAGTTGACTTTCAGTCATCTCTCATCCATTTATGTTCAACTCGCAGATCAGACTATCCGAGTTGGAAGTCGTCAGGACCGTTCGAGTGCCGATACATTACGGTTTAACCAAGCGAAAGCTCTTCGTTCTAGATCGCTTGACGGCTAGGCTTAGCTATTGCGTTCGGTTCTTCTCCGAGTTCATCTACGCACAGAATGTTGACACGAGTGACTATCACACATTCCCGAGGAGGGACGTGACCAGAATCGCTCGTTTGACGAATCTATCATCAGGTTACGTCCAGCAATGCCGAGACCAAGCTTTGTGGATGTGGCGCAGAATGCGACGAATGCTTCAACAACGCTTCCCATACGGACGCAGGATCCGATACATCATCGAGGAATGTGTGAAGCGTGGTGTCCAGGCGGAATTAATCCTTGAAGCGTGGACCAGTAGGCGTTGTCACCGTTGTGGCTCCACAAATTCAGGTAGACCGTCACAAAGCTTCTTCCGGTGCCTCAGCTGTGGGCTACAATACAATGCGGACTGGAACTCGGCGATTTACATCGGTTCAGTTTTCTTGCCTGTGGCATTGAACCGTAGGGCCATAGAAGGCTTGGCCTATGCTGGGGATGAACTGGCCCACAAGTCAGGGAGCCCAGAAGTCGGGGACAGCATCGGTGATAGTCCGATGAGGTCTCCGATAGCCTCGTAAAGGCTGTGACAAGCTTTTATTTGTGATATCGGTGGACGTAACCGCTCTGACTGGTGAACAGTGCTGACAGAGAAACTACAACCAAGGAAGCGCGGTGTACGGGATGTTGCGGTTACCATTGTCGCCGCGGCTCTGATGATGTCACCGAGCTACCTAGGAAGTATTGTACTTCACCGTCTGAAGCTTGACATTTCAATCGTTGCGATAGGGGCGCTCGCACTTTTCTTGGTGGGCGTCTTCTTGCTTCTGAGATTGCTGAAAGACTGAGCAGCGTCGCTTGGTCTAGAAGAATGGGTGAAGAACAAAATTCGTGTAGATCGTGAGCGCTAGCGACACTAGGAATAATGTCGCCCAATAACGCCTGTTCCACGAGTATACCTTCCGTCCATCAAAGACTGCGAACGGGATTAGATTGAACAAAGCAAGGAATGCGTTGATGGCTCCACCGTAAAGGACAGCAAGGTAAATCGCTGTCTGCCCGAGAGCCGGTAACAATGCCGAGAGGCCTACGGTGATTATCACATTAACGAAGGGGCCTGCAAACGCGGTGCGACCCATTCGGTCATTGTCCGCGAAACCAGATATCATGACCGCGCCAGGGGCGATGAACTTTATCGGTGAGACGATCGACAAGGCCGTCAAAATGAGCCCAGTCATGTTGAGCCGAAACTCGGCCCAGAGGCCGTAACCCTGAGCAACGTACTTGTGAGCAAGCTCATGCAGGATGAACCCCATCGCGAAGATTATGGAAGAAACAGCTAAGCCCAACAGTGTGAGTGGGTTACCGACAAGGAAGGAAACACCCGCGGCTGTGACCAGTGTGGTGCCCACTATCAAATGGCGTTTCTCGGTCCTGCTAAACCGGACACCTTGGGTTCGCGGTGGGAGAAGTACGCTTCGAGTTTCGGATGCGAGCTGTACCGGTGCGGTGGTTGCTCTGGCGGACCTGACGGCTTTCACGCGCCAGGTTTCACTGCAGTCATGATTTTCTGGAAGCCTATGCTCTGGGCAATAGTAGTGTTCGCAGTAGTTGCACCTGAAGGGAAGGTCAACCTCGACCCCGCACCTCTCGCACTTCAAACGCTGAGGCTCCCTAGGATTTAGAGATATCTGGTTACTCCTTTTAATCTTGGTACCCTATAATCCATCTCGCTGGGGCTAAGGTTGCCTAAATGCGCAACGTGCGGTAGAGAGTTCGCGAAACTTGAAAAATGCCAATACTGCGGTGATATATTCTGTGAGGAGGATTACCCGAAACATATGGGTTGGGAACGCCGCCACGCAGGCCTAGCTGAAGAGGAAGGAAAATTCTGGCGCAAGAGAAGAGAAGCCCCTTCCTAACGGGCCAAAACGATTTCGTCGCACGCACACACGTTCTTCTAGCCATTCGGCAGGGTTTATTAGCGATACAACCAAGCTAAGGACGGCGCTCATGTCCAAGTATTTCAAGCAAGCAGAGAAAGTCACGATTCCAAGACACAGGCATTGTGTCGTGTGTTCGACTCCGATCCCGATAGATAGGGAGTTTTGTGGGCCGAACTGTGAAGATCAATTCAAGCGGTCAGAGCGAAAAAGGAAGTACACCTTCATAGCGATCCTTCTGATGTTCCCGGTACTGTTCCTTCTCTTAACGCTCTTCCGCAGATGACACGAACTTTGAATTTCTAAACTGACATTTCAAGTTTCACGCTCGCTAAGTCCATCGATCGTCCCGTATCTGGAACGGCAATTTTTCGATTGTAAACCTTCTTCGTGCTTGCATTACTTCGCCGGCAAAGACTCACAATGGTTACAAGGACATCTGCACAGTTCAACTTCTCCATGGGGCCAGAGAACAGACTAATGATCGATATGGTGGCACGCGAGTGTAGAATGGGGAACAGAACGGAACAGAGCACCGGACTAACCTACCTTGCGCACGTATTCCCTAGTGCTATTGAAATATGACCTAAACACGTACTTCCATCTCTCAAACTCTCGCCGCTTCTTCTTGGACCGTATTCTTCCCTCGAGGAATGCGATTATACGTTTCAAATCATGCCTATTGCAGACAGCCCACTTCCAAACTCTCCCCGTCGGTTGATCTGTGTAGCTGATTCCACCAAATCCGAAATGGTCTCTAATCCTAACGAGCAAACCGTATTCCTTCTGCGTTACTGCAAATCTCGGATAGGTGTTGCGTTTGTGTCTACCTCTGCCACTGTGGAAGCTGCCTGGCTCGGGTGAAAGAACGACGCATTATTAAGCCCTGCAAAGTCGTAGGTCCCCGTACTCTTCTTTGTCCTAGCATTCCTAACTATTGCCGATAACTTCGAAAGGTCACTGGGTGAGCCTAAGAGAAAAATGATCCAGTTCTCGAAACAGGCGCGGGAATGCACTGTCTCAGACAATACGTCACAGAACCACAGATCCAGTATCTGAAACAGGAGTGTTTCAAGATTTGATGCCGGTCAATGTCAACCTCCAGTGCAACCGCTAACGTTAAATGTACATCAGTCGCCCAAGCTACACTGAGAAAAATTGTCAGAAAGAAAACTATTCGTACGTAAAGCAACAGGGCTCGTCAGGGAAATCGGTTTCTGGACTGCGGTCATCATAGTCTTCTGCAACGTCATTGGTCTAGGCTGGCAGAAACGTGTCTTCCAATTCACTGGACCAGCGATCGTGCCTGAATCCAGTTGGGTTCTAGGAATGCCTCCGGTCGTAATGTCATTCCTTATTGTCGGCATCATCGTGCTATTGACGGTCTTCATGTTCGCCGTTCTTGGCGCGGCTATGCCGAGATCTGGAGGGGGCTACGTGTACATCTCTAGAATCATACACCCAAGTGTCGGCTTCCTCGCATCTTGGGCTGAATACTTCAGCATCGCAGTTTCATGGGGACTGATCGGCACAGCCGTCTTCGAGGCAATACTCATCTACGCATGGATCGCGGGCTGGGGCACTGCATGGGCAACACCGGAGACACTTCTGATCGGCGGCATGGTCATAGTGATTCTCTTCACCGGCGTTGCGTACTTCGGCGCTTCGATGACAGGAAAGCTCCTCCGAGCAATGTTCGTCATCCCAGCCGCCATAACGTTCGTTCTCTATGCGGTCATGCTTTCTGCTACCCCACAATCAATGGAGGCTGGGGTCATGGCTCTCACCGGTCATTCGGCGACCGAATTTACGCAAATGGCGCTCAATCAGGGGATGGCCACTGCGTATTCAGGAGGCTACTGGGATGCTATGGCTGTAGCAACGATCGGAACATACTGGGCTTACATCGGCTTCGCAGCATCAACGTTCGTGGGAGGAGAGGTTAAGCAAGCAGGGAAAGCTCTTCCGAAGACCCTCTTCATTGCGAACATAATCATCGTCTTGCTCTACGTCAGCATTTCATGGGTAGCTGCAAATGCTGCCCGACTCGTTGGGCATGTGGGGGACTACTCTTTCTTCAGCGCATACGCCTTCCTTTCCTACGGTGGAGGAACTCTCCCCGAAGGTGTTGGGAGAGCTTGGATGCCTAACATCGCTGGTTTCGCTGCTTCAGGTATGGGATTGTCTTGGGTCCTTGTCTTGATTCCCATCTTCGCAGTACTCTGGGTCGCAAACGACATCCCACCCTTCATCATCACCTCTTCAAGAATCGTCTTCGCCATGTCGTTCGACAGAGTGCTCCCCGAGCGGCTCTCGCAGGTCAATGAGAGATGGCACTCACCCACCGCTGCAATCGTCGCAACCATGTTCGTCGCCTTCATCGGGAATTTCGCGGAATCCGACATCCTCGTGAAGTACTTGCCTGGCAATGTTATCACGTCGTACATCAACTCTGGCGGAGGAGTGGTAGCGACTGACATCTGGGACGTCATCTTCTTCCTCTTGGCATCACTTGCGGGCATGCTCTTCGTATTCAGGCGCAAGGACATCTACGACAAATCACCATACAAGCCCGGCAAGTGGGTGATTGCAGGCATCGGCCTCATCGCGACTCTGGCCAACATCTACCTCCTCTACCTTGTCGCCACGGGATGGCTGGTTCCGGAGCCTTGGATCTTCACCGTCGTCCTACTGGTGGTCGGCGCAATCATCTACTACTACTACAGAACCAAAGGTAGCAGAGTCGGAGTCGACTACTCCACAATCTACGCCGAGATTCCACCCGAGTAAGCGAGCCCTACCCTCTCTTTTTCTTTTCTCTTTTCTTTCCTTTTGTGATCATTACAGTGTCTGCCCCGTGATGGAGTTGCTCATAAGCAACATCACCACTTGATTCATACGAACGTCAGGTGGCGGCGCAACATGGGTGTAGAAAGCATCACGGAAGTAATGGAGAAGCTAGAAAGAGTAATGATGAAGGGACGCGGTCGATGGGTTGCGGATTTCAACGAATCCTTCCGCGTATACAGGGTGGGGGATGTAACCTTTGACGTCTTCATTTCTGGAAATACGCGCGAAAAAGGGTTCCTCATCTCCCGGTTCTTCTCCTTCTTCTTGAATCCCAACTACGAGGTGGGGTTCTTCGCCGTTGCAGCCGGACAGGAGACCGAACCGAACTCCCGCCGACTTAGGAAATGGATTCTCGCAGTAAAGTCATGTATGCGGAAGTCCGAAATGAAATGGGCTTGGCTCGCACTTATCGGATCAACCATCAGTGAGTCATTTTCAAAGCAAGTTCAGGAAGCGGGAGATCCGTCTGTCGGAATTGCCTACATCGATGTAGACCGCCGGCAGATAGTCTCTTCCGACAACTATCTAGGTAGACAGCTGAAGAGGTATATGCGGATCTGGTAGGGACTTTGGTACAGCGGTATGCTCCCCTTCAACTCTATTACGTGTTCAAGTCGTTTTTCATTATGTACGCGATTCAAGCCCTAATCGTTCTCTTCATGCCCTTAGGGTTGACCGCGCCCATCCGATATCAGATACTGGTCCTAAACGGTGTCGTGGGTGCAGTGCTTGGATGGTATCTGTACAAGCAGTGGTATCATCTCGATTTCTCGTATGATGACTTGGGTTTTGAACTGAGAAAGGGGAAGTCTCCACCTGTCACCCATGAGTGGAAGGAATTCTCTCAGGTATCACTGGTCCGAGACGAACGCGGGGAACTCGTGGTCAGATTGCATCGGGATGAAGGTCGTGTGGAGATCCCGGCCTCGAAGCTGAAGCTCGATCCTTTCCCTTTCAGGCTTGAGGTCATGAAGTTGGTTGCGAAAACGGGTTCCTGATCACCCTTCTACTCTCTGCAGACGAGTTATCTTCGGCCCGTCAAGTTCCACCAAGTAGGCTCGCAGGATGCCCTCTCCATACTCGCTTCCCGGGTTGACGCATTGAGTGCGACCAATCTTCACATAACCGGAACTTTCATGGATGTGGCCATGAAGGGAGATAAGCGGCTGATATTTCTCAATGATCGCCCGCACAGACGCTGAGCCGACGGGAACCATTAGCGGTCTCCCGTGCGAATAGACCGGTCTCAGATCCTCGGTCAGTTTAGGAGCCATATCGATCTGTGAGTCGTATGGAGGGCAGTGGAAGCAGAAGACAGCGGTCTCTAGGTTCTTAACCTTGGCAACAGTCCTCTCAAGCTTCTGCATGAGTACATCTTCTGAGCATTCCCGAGGCGTGTGCCACGGTGTCAGGTTGCTCCATCCGCAGCAGGCTACCTCATGCTCATCATCGAGGGATACGACCTCTTCTTCGCCGTACATCACGTTCGTGTCGGCGCGAATGACGTCATCGATGGCGAGCACGTCATCATTGCCTGGTGTGAGGATTACTCTACAGTTCTTGGGGACCTTCTCGGGGACTAAGGCAAGCCATTCTTTGATCACCATGATTTGGAGTTGCTCGAAAATCTTCTCTCTGAGGTCTTCGTCTTGATCGATCTTCACCGCTTCTTCAGCCGTGGTTCTGTAGGGCAGGTAGCTGAGTTTCCGGACGTTCTTCTCGTATTCCGGGAGATCCGTCTCCTTGAGGATGCTCTCCTCCCCAAAGAGGGTTGCCTTGTAAGTTCCGTCAGGCCGCTTGTAAATCGGAATTATCAGTTTCCCGGTCATGTCTCCGCTTATTACGAGCGCGTCCAGATTGAAGATCTTGGCCGAGTTTAGGAACTTCCTCCAGACCACTTCCGAACCGTGAAGGTCTGTGGAGAATAGGAGACGAACCTTGATCAATGATTAAATCTCCTGACCCGAGGCTCCTGTTGACCGTGTCATTTGAGACTTCTGCTTCATTCTCTTTAACTAAAACAGAATCGATTGAAGCCCTGCTTGTACTAGCTGCGCTGGACCTCTTCGACCACGTTGTACCATTTTACTGAGGGTCCAACTTTTGCGCGCAGCTTCCACTGAAGGGTCTTAGGCTCCTTCTCTATTTTGTCTTGAAGCCTATCGATCCTCTCAACCACAACGGCTGTGTCTTGTTTCGATAGTCCCTCATACTTGTTCAGGAATTCCTTGACTTTTCCGAAGTTGACTGTAACCGTGTAGTGGAAGCCCCACTCATTCGCGAGAACCTTGGCGAAGTAATCCCCGTTAATCTGCTCCTTGTCTCCGTTCCCAATCTCGTGTTCTCTAAGAAGGATAATAGCGTCTTGAATGTCCTTTTCATTAGTCTGAACTATCTGGAGCTTCTGGAGCAAAAGCTCAGCCAACGGCACGGTCGGTGTGTCTACTTCAAGCCTATCCTTGAAGTCTATGACATGGCACATCTCCAATTTATCCAGAAAAACGTCGATGGCTTTGTTTCCTTCCTTGTCGTTGAAGATCTGCCTGTGCCTTCCAGTGGCTCCAGTCAACATGAGCGAAATATAGGGCTCGTATCCCAAATCGACGAAGAGCTTCTTGGTGTATGGGCGAAACTTGCTGTAAGTGACGAAATCCATATCGTGCTTTGGGACACGTTTGAGTCGTTCGTACAGCTCCTTGTGGCCCGGGCAGTGCATTCGAATGGCGGCGCCTCCCATAATTCTCAGGGGGATTTCTCTTCCGTCCGCTTCTGATATGATTCGCCTAATCTCTTTCTCGAAATCAGCAAATGTCGCAAATTCGCCCAATCAATAATCAACCTCAATTTAGTCGCATTTTGTGTTTCATGAAATGCGGTTTGAGTTTCCACATAC
>Ga0315280_10005821_pt1 | contig 17363 bp, 14 predicted proteins | sample YL17G06_40_MG_FD_203697 | JGI IMG/M metagenome (GOLD analysis project Ga0315280, IMG submission 203697) | Sediment microbial communities from Yellowstone Lake, YNP, Wyoming, USA - YL17G06_40 | ecosystem: Environmental > Aquatic > Freshwater > Lake > Sediment | place: USA: Wyoming | collected...
TGTGCCTATTCCGTCGCTCGGCTGCAAGAAATGCGGCAAGGAATTCTTGAATCCCCAGGTCATCGATAATTTTGCGCGGTTTGTTTCGACGGAAGGCACGGATTGCTGGTTTAAACGGGATATCAAAGACTTTTTACCGAAAGGACTTAAGTGCCCTTATTGTAAAGGAGAAGATTTTATAAAGAGTTCGGATATTTTAGATGTCTGGTTTGATTCGGGCGTAAGCCACCAGGCAGTGTTAAAGAAAAGGGAGGCACTCGATTTTCCCTGCGAGTTATACCTTGAGGGCTCTGACCAGCACCGCGGGTGGTTTCAGGCCTCATTGATTGCCTCGATGGGCGTTGATAATAAGCCACCGTTTAAAACAGTGCTCACCCACGGATTTGTCGTCGACGGAGAAGGCAAGAAAATGTCCAAGTCATTGGGCAATGTGATTTCTCCGCAGGATATAATTAAAGATTACGGCGCAGATATTTTGCGTCTCTGGGTTGCCTCCAGCGATTATAACGAGGATATTCGCATGTCTTTTCTTATATTAAGCCGTTTGTCCGAGGCCTACCGTAAAATTAGAAATACCGTAAAGTTTATCTTAAGTAATTTGTATGATTTTAACCCTGATACGGATAAGGTGCGTTACGCGGACCTTAAAAAAATAGACAAATGGATATTATTTAGGCTGGAGAAGACATTAGACAGCGTAAATCTCGCCTACAATAATTTTGAATTCTACAAGGCATATAAAGGAATATATGATTTTTGCAATGAAGAACTCTCCATGTATTATTTGGATATGATTAAAGGCAGACTCTATACCTACGCCGTCGATTCTTCGGAAAGGCGGGCAGGGCAGAGCGCGATATACGAAATATTAAACGTGTTGGTTAGGATAATGGCGCCGATACTTGTATTCACGTCGGAGGAGGGCTGGCAGCATATGCCTAAAGAAAAAAAATATAGTTCCGTCCCCAGCGTCCATCTTGTAGATTGGCCGTGGCATAATTCTGTTTTGGCGCAAGACGGTTTGTTAAACAAAAATAAAGATATCGAATCGGAATTAAAGACGCTTATCGAATTAATCCCCGATGCAGCCAAGGCATTGGAAGAGGAACGCTTTAGCGGCCTAATCGGCAGTTCCTTTGATGCGAAAATAATTATATTGACAAATGACGAATTTCGTTATAAATACTTAGAAAGCCTTAAGGAGGACCTTTCCGAGATATTTAAGGTTTCTCAGGTTAACATCGAAAAGAAAGAAAAACTTGATTCGGGCTTTATTAGCCAGAAATATCCCGATGTAAGAATTGTTGTCAAAAAAGCCGACGGAACAAAATGCGTCCGCTGCTGGAATTACAGCGTTTCTGTTGGTAATGATAAATCGCATCCTTTAATCTGCGATAGATGCATAAAAGCGCTAACTTGAAAAGACAAGGAGGCGAGGGAACCGTGAAAAAGAAATTTAGTAAAAAAGATTTGGTGTATTTTAAGAAATTAATCTTGAAAAGAAAAGAAGAGATTGTCGAGCAGATAAATCATATCAGCGAGGATACCTTAAAGAAATCGCAGAAGGATGCGGCAGGCGATATTTCGGGGTATACCTACCATATGGCGGATATCGCCACCGATACCTATGACCGCGAGTTTTCCCTCGGCTTGGCCTCTAACGAGAGGAAATTCATTTACGAGATCGACGATGCCGTCAAAAAAATAGAAGACGGCACTTACGGCATTTGCGAAGGATGCAAAAACCTTATCACCAAAACAAGGTTAAAGGCAATCCCCTACGCACGTCGCTGCCTTAAATGCCAAGAGAAGACGGAGAAAAAATAACCCTTCCTATACGATGATTTTTGTCATCGTTTTTCTGGTTTTATTTTTAGACCAACTGGCTAAATTACTCGCCTCAAGGTATATATTTTTAAACCATACAATCCCGCTCATCAATAATATTTTCCACTTGACGTTAATCCATAATAAGGGCGCTGCCTTCGGCATATTTAAAAATCAAACGCTTCTGTTTATCGTTATATCAATAATTACGATTATCCTAATCTACCGTAAGTTGAAAACAAAAACCGGGAGCCGTTTCGGTATTTTAGGTTTTTCTCTGACTCTGATTCTCGCCGGAGCTTTAGGCAACCTTATTGACCGGATTTTTTTGGGGTATGTGGTTGATTTTTTAGATTTTCGTATTTGGCCGGTATTTAATATCGCCGATAGCGCAATTACGGTAGGAGCGATATTATTGGGATATTCGATTTTAAAATCTAGAAAATAAATTCTAAATTCTAATATCGAAATTCTAAACAAATCACAATATCTAAATCCCAATGTTCCAAACATAGTCAGTTTGGAATTTGTAAAATTAGAATTTGTTTAGGATTTAGGATTTCAAATTTAGGATTTGAAAGATATGCATCCTTTAATCTGTAAAGTCGGTCCTTTCGCCATCTACTCTTACGGGGTTATGCTTGCCTTTGCTTTTTTAGTAAGCTCTTACCTGGCTAAGAAAAAAGCCCAAACGGTAGGTATCAGCCCGGAAATAATTTTTAATTTAGCATTTATCGCGTTTATCTTTGGCATTATCGGCGGTCGCCTTTTATACGTTATCTTTAATTTCGATTACTATATCGATAATCTTTCGGAGATATTTAAACTTTGGCATGGGGGGTTGTCTTGGTTCGGCGGGCTTTTTTTAGGCAGTGTCGCGGGGATAGTTTATATAAACAGAAAAGGTCTCTGCGTCTATAAGGTTCTCGATGTGATTGTGCCTTTTGTGGCATTGGGTCAGGCCATCGGTAGAATCGGTTGTTTTTTAAATGGCTGTTGTTATGGAGTACTAGGGTTTATCCCCATCCAAATTTTTTCTTCCCTCCTCTTGCTTATTATTTTTATTATTTTGGGGTTCCTTCAGGAAAGGCCCCATAAAGCGGGCGAAATCTTCTTTCTCTACCTAATCCTTTATTCCATAAAGCGATTTTTCGTCGAATTCTGGCGGGCGGACAATAAAATTCTAATGTTCGGCCTTACCTATTTTCAAATTATCGCTATCGCCATATTCTTTTTTTCCGTTTGGAAGCTACTAAGCCTTAAACGTTCTTGTAGATAAGGGTATAAGCGAGCGACGAGGCTCTCGAGAACAAGACTCAGGCCTGCCCGCTAATTCATCTAATTATATGAAAGAATTCAATCTTACTGTAGAAGAATCCGATGTGGGTATCCGCTTAGATTTGTATCTGGCGAGGTACGCCTCGGAGAAAAAAATCGGCATATCCAGGACGGCAATACAAAAGTTAGTTCGGGAAGGCAAGGTAACCTTAGACGGGGTGCCCATTAGCGTGCATCATAAGATTAAGGTAGGAGAATTATTTAATGTGAAGTTTGAAGAAACTAAACCCGATAATTTGGAGCCGGAGCCAATACCTTTAGATATTATCTACGAAGATAACGATTTAGCAGTAATAAATAAACCTTCCGGCATGGTTGTTCATCCCGGAGCAGGAAACGCGCAACACACTTTAGTAAATGCTCTTCTTTATCATTTTAAGGACTTATCTCATATTCAGCCAAACCGTCCGGGAATAGTCCACCGGCTCGATAAAGACACCTCCGGCCTTTTATTAATTGCAAAAAATGATAAGGCGCATCTGGCTTTAGTCAAGCAGTTTGCCGAGCATTCGATAAAACGCCAGTACACCGCATTAGTAAAAGGAAGGATGGAGTTTGACGAAAACGTAATTGAAGTACCTCTCGGCCGGCATTCTAAAAACTGGAAGAAAGTCTCCGTAGATTTCGGCACGACGGGCAAATATGCCAAGACTCATTACCGCACCTTGAAGCGCACACAAAAGGCAAGCCTCATTCAATTGAATCCCACCACCGGCAGGACTCATCAGTTAAGAGTGCATCTGGATTTTATTGGCCACCCGATATTGGGGGATAGCAAATACGGTAGGAATAATGCGTTTGACCGCCTGGCCCTGCATGCAAATTATATCGGGTTTATGCATCCTATGACATTAAAATTTATGGAATTTTCTCTTCCTATTCCGGAAGAATTTATCAATTGGCTGGATAAAGGGTAAATAAAAATCTTGATTTTTATTGAGGTAATAGTATAATAAATGAAGATATAAGTTATGGAGCGTAAGCGAAGATAAGTTATGTGTCCGAACTTATCCAGCCCTCTATGCACTTTGATTTTGGCTTAAGCCATTATAATACTGATTGCTATATTTACCTCCTTACCAATGCAGACGGCTTAGAGGGCTGGGTTAAATTCACCCAAACAACTTACGTTCACTTGCGTTCCGTAACTTGTAGGTTCATTAAAAGGAGGGTGTTATGCCTAGGAAAGGTAAAGTCCCCAGTTTAGTATTAATAGTACTCATCTTAATTTCTTTATCCTTGGCAGGTGGAGCATTCTACTTATTCCAGAAGGAAAAAGTAGAAAATTTAGCATTGCAGGACGAATTAGACAGCGTAAAAACAAAAGCGAAGATCGTTGAAAACAGACTTGAAGATAAAGAAAAAGCGGTTTCCCAGTTAGAGGCGCAACTTAGGGAATCAAAGAGCCAGGTAGAATTTTTAGGCAGCGAACTGGAAAAAGAAAAGAAATTAAACCAAGACACAATTACTCAGTTAGAGCAGTTAAAGGTGGATTTGGAGGCGTATAAAAAGAACAAGGCAGAGGCACAGCAGAAATTAACCCGGAGTCAAGAAGAATTAAATAAGTTACAGGCCCAATTAAAAAATCTCGAAGACAAAAAAGCCGAATTAGAGAATAAGGTTAAGGAAATGGAGGAGGCGAAGGAGCAAAAAGTAGAGCTGGGTACGATAGTCGTGGGCCAGCAGGAGCCCGTTGCTGCGGAATCCCCCGCCCCGCAGGAGAAAAAAAATAAAGCCCCTCAGCAGCCTACTTCTTCCTTAGAGGGGAAAATTCTCGTGGTAAATAAAGATTATAATTTCGCGGTAATAAATCTGGGCAGTAAAGACGGGGTAAATATAAATGACATCTTTTGCGTTTATCATAAAAATAAATATTTAGGCGATATCAAAATAGAAAAGGTGCATGACTCTATGTCTGCCGCGAATTTCGTCTCGCCCGATATCAAAGATAAAGTTCGTGAAGGAGATAAGGTTCACCATCAAAAATAAATGAGTTCCTTTCAAATAAGGCCTCTCTCGCACCCCCTACGGGGACAGTTTTTTTCTCCCGCAGATAAGTCCGTAACCCACCGCGCGATAATAATAAGTGCCCTCGCTAAAGGTAAAACCACGATAAAGAATTTTGCCGTTAATGATGACTGTTTAAGTACAATCGATGCCTTAAGGCGCTTGGGTGTTGAAATAACAATTAGCAAATCAAGGCTTATTGTTTTAGGATTTGGATTACGGAGCCTGAAGATGCCGCCTAAGGCAATATCGGCGGGTAATTCGGGTACTACCATGCGTCTTTTATTGGGAGTTTTATCCGGCCAGAATTTTCCCGTTACCTTAGTTGCGGATGAGTCGCTTTCTAAACGACCGATGCGAAGAGTTATCGAACCTTTAAGAAAGATGGGCGCAAAAATAAATGCGACATGCGAGGTGCGACATGCAGCATACGAAGAATATCCTCCTATAACTATTCAAGGAGGCAACCTTAAACCGATAACTTATAAAATGCCCCTCGCCTCAGCGCAGGTGAAATCCGCCGTTCTTTTAGCGAGTTTGTATTGTAAAGGCATAACAAAGATTACAGAAAAGATTAAGACGCGTGACCATACTGAGAGGATGCTGAAGTTATTCGGAGCGGATATAAAAATTAAAGGGGATACGATTAGCATAAACGGAAATAAGGAATTAGTTTCTCCATCATATATTAATATTCCCGGAGATATTTCTTCTGCTGGTTTTTTTATCGTCGCCGCAAGTATTATTGCGGGATGCCGCTTGGTAATTAAGGATGTGGGGCTAAATCCCACGCGCATCGGCATTATCCGCGTATTAAAACGGATGGATGCAGATATAAAGCTCAGAGCTCAGAGCTCAGAGCTCAGAGCTCATGAGCCTGTTGGTGATATAATAGTTAAGAGCAGCGGTTTAAAAGGGATTAGAGTAGGCAGACGCGAAATCCCCTCGTTAATCGATGAATTGCCGATTTTAATGGTTGCTGCTTGTTGCGCCAAAGGCACTACCTTATTTGAAGGAGTAGAGGAGTTGCGCGTTAAAGAAACAGACAGGATTAATTCCATGATGCAGAATCTGCGCAAAATGGGAGCCGATATCCGGGTTAAACAACTAAAATCCAAATCAAATATCATTATAAGAGGCGCAAAACGCCTTGTTGGAACTAAAGTTAGCAGTTTTGGAGACCACCGCACTGCCATGAGCATGATTATTGCCGGCCTTAGGGCTACCGGCCCCACCATTATTGATGAAGTTGACTGCATAAATAAATCCTTCCCCGATTTCCTTAAGGTATTAAGGGGTTTACGGTAATAAAATTCGCTAATTTTAGCTAAACTTTTTATTGACATATAGTTTAATCTCTGCTAAGATAAGCAAACTTGTTATAAAACTTTCCCAAGTTTATAAATTCAGAAGCACTAAAGGAGATTGCCGTGGCAAAAATTAGAGAGTTTTTAAAAAGGTCTATTAATTATATCTTAGGGTTATTTTCCAATGATATGGGTATTGATTTGGGCACCGCTACTACCTTGGTTTATGTAAAAGGAGAAGGTGTAGTTCTTTGCGAACCGTCAGTGGTGGCGATAGAGCGGGGTACTTCCCACGTTTTGGCGGTCGGGGAAGAGGCAAAGCGCATGCTTGGCCGTACCCCCGGCAATATTGTAGCGATCCGGCCGATGAAAGACGGGGTTATCGCTGATTTTGAGATAACCGAGGCAATGTTGAGGTATTTTATAAAGAAGGTCCACCATCGCAAAGTGTTAGTAAGGCCGAGAATAATCATCGCTGTCCCCTCCGGGATTACTGAAGTAGAAAAGAGAGCGGTTAAGGATTCGGCGGAACGTGCCGGTGCTCGGGAAGTATTTCTGATAGAAGAACCGATTGCCGCTGCAATCGGTGTGGGGCTGCCCATACAGGAGCCAATCGGTAACATGATTATCGATGTCGGCGGCGGCACTACTGAGATGGCGGTTATTTCTTTGGCGGGAACGGTATTTTCTAAATCCATACGTATCGGCGGAGACGAAATGGATGAAGCCATTATCGAATATTTGAAAAAAACATATAATCTGATGGTGGGCGAACGCACCGCAGAGGATATAAAAATAAAAATCGGTTCTGCCTTTCCGCAAGAAGAAGAATTAACCTTAGAAGTAAGGGGGAGGGATTTGGTAACGGGCCTGCCTAAGGCAGTAACGATTACTTCCGAAGAGGTACGCGATGCGCTGGTAGAACCTTTACGGGCAATCTTGGAGATTGCGAAAATTTCCCTGGAACGGACCCCTCCCGAATTAGCCGCTGATTTAATCGAACACGGCATTGTTATGGCCGGAGGCGGTTCGCTGTTAAGAGGGCTGGATAAATTGATATCCGAAGAAACCGGTCTCCCCGTACACATCGCTGATGACCCAGTAACCGCAGTTGTCCAAGGCACGGGTAAAGTATTAAGCGAAATAAAATATCTAAAACGGGTTACCGTCTCTATAAAATCCGAGCTATAACTTGTCCTTAAAGTTGTTTTTTATGGTATAGGAAAGTATAAAACACTTTCCTCTACCACTCGAAAATCTTATGAAGTTATCGCGAAGCGATTTTCTTGAAATGTGGCTAAGAAAAAATTCAAAAGGTTAATAACCTACCTAACATTTTTTCTCCTTACAATTCTGCTCGCCAGTTTAATACCTTTATTTAGAAGTTCTTCCGTCGACACTTTCCAATACCCTTTAAATATTTTTACCTGGATAAATCGCGAAATACGCGCAATCATTTTCTTCCACCGCAATTTTGCCGAAAATGAAAGGCTAAAAAAAGAAATCTCTTCCTTAAGGCAGAAAATTTTTATTGCCGAAGAGCTCTCCCTCGAAAATAAACGGCTGAAAGGCCTTTTATCTTTTAAGCAAAGTTCACCCTATGTCGTGGTTGCTTCGAAGGTCATAGCGAGGGACCCTTCTAATTGGTCATCAGCAATTATTATCGATAAAGGTAAACGAGACGGTATTCGGCCTTCTTTGCCTGTGATTACCGAACGGGGATTAGTGGGCAAGGTTATAGAGGTTGGCAATAGCACGAGCAAAATAATGCTCATTACCGACCCCAATTTTGGCGTATCCGCGGTTCTTCAGCGAAGCCGTCAGGAAGGTTTGGTTTCGGGAACGCTGGGGGCTCTACTGATCATGCGTTATTTGTCCGCTGATACGGATATAAAAGTTTCTGACGCGGTGGTTACTTCTGGTTTAAGCCAGATATTTCCCAAAGGTATAATTATCGGCAGGGTTAGAGAAATAGGAACGGCGTTTTCCGGCTTATCGCGTTTTGCGATGATTAAGCCCGAAGTCGACTCCTCAACCCTGGAGGAAGTATTGGTAATCGTGAAATGAATAGGCGGGATAAGTGAGAACAAAATTAATCATCGGCCTGATTTTGGTATTATCGGTAATATTGCAGTCGACGGTTTTTGATTACCTGAAGATTTTTAATGTGAAGCCCGATATCGTTTTAATCGCCGTTGTTATACTCGGCCTATCTTTAAAGTTGAAGTGGGTAATGATATTTAGTTATTTTGCCGGATTTCTTAAAGATATGCTGGGTGGCCTTCCATTTGGTATAAATGTTTTAGTGCTGCCTTTATTGGGATTTCTGGTTTTTAAATTATCTAAAAGAATGGCGATAGAAACGAGGTACCTCAAAACTGCCTTGGTGTTTATAGCGGTAATCTCCCAGAATTTAGTTGTTTCGTTATTGATTGTTTTATTGAAGTTGGATATTTCCATCGGCGTATTTTCCCGGTTCGCCGTTATAAGTTCAATCTATACAGCGGTAGTATATTTTTATTTATCTAAAATAATCCGTATCCCCAAAAAAATAACTCTCTTCTAAAAAAATAGATTACCCGTATGAGAATAAAGACGTTGCACTTGGTAATCGGCGTGATATTTATTTTCTTATGTTTAGCGCTTTTTTATTTTCAGATTATCCGCAGCAACCTTTACCTCCAGTTAAGCAAAAACAACTGCATCCGTCTTATCCCCCAGGAGGGGATGCGCGGCATGATCCTCGACCGTAATGGCGGAATCATCGTGGATAACCACCTCTGTTTTAATGTATTATTTTTTCCTCAGCAAAGGAGCGATAGCGACAGAATCCTTGCCAAGCTATCTTCCGTTTTAAAGATACCGAGTGAAGATATTAAATCTAAATTCAGAGAAACCGGCGGGTCTTTTTTTACCCCTGTAACTCTAGCAGAAAACATCGATAAGCAGTCGGCAATTATTATTGAGGAGCTGAAATCTGAGCTGCCCGGAGTAATGATTGAGGTCCTTCCCCAACGGCACTATCCTTATGCCAGGCTGGCGGCTCATCTGTTAGGCTATCTGGGGGAGATTGATCATTGGCGATTGAGCAAATTAAAAAATTACGGTTATGAAAGTAAGGACATTGTAGGTTACGGCGGCATTGAGGAACGGTATGATTATTATCTGAGAGGAGAAGAAGGAGGTTTACAGGTAGAGGTAGATAATCGGGGCAGGATTATCAGGGTAATCGGGCTTCGGCCCCCCAAGAACGGCAAAGATATCCAATTGACCGTTGACCTAAGGGTCCAGAAAATTATTGAAGCAGCACTCGGGGATAGAAAAGGGGCGATTATCGTTCTGGACCCTAACAATGGAGAAGTTTTAGGGATAGCCAGTTTCCCCAATTTTAACCCCGCAGTGTTTCTTAGGAAATCATCTGCTAAGACAGCTATTTTAAAAGACCCTGATGCGCCTCTCTTAAACCGCGCCATCAGCGGCGTATATCCGCCGGGGTCTGTATTTAAAATAGTGGTTGCCACCTCAGGTTTAGGGACAAAAAAAATAGATTCTGCTACTACCCTTTTTTGCCCCGGCAGTATAAAGTTGGGGAGGCAAGAATACGCCTGTTGGAATACCCACGGCAGCCAAAATGTAGTTAATGCCCTTATCCATTCCTGCAACGTATTTTTCTACCGGTTAGGATTGTTAACCGGGGCGGACAATATCTATGAATATGCGATAAAATTCGGTTTGGGCAGCCCCAGGGAAATTGACTTGCCGTCAGAATCAAGCGGCTTTGTTCCCCGGCCGTTATGGAAAAGATTGACGAAGTTTAGGGCGTGGTTTCCGGGAGACACGGCTAATTTTGCCATCGGGCAAGGAGATCTATTGGTAACACCCCTGCAAATTACCTGCCTCTTGGCGAGTATAGCCAACGATGGTTATTTAACCCGGCCGCATCTAATCAAGGCCATAGACGGCAGGGCGGTGCGTTTCTATAAGAAAACAGCTACGCCGCTTTCCTCAAACGGGGCGGTTATGAGTTTGATAAGAACCGGTTTGGAGGGTGGGGTAATGGCGCCTGATGGAACCGCAGCTATTTTATCCACCTCCGGTGTGTCCATATCGGGTAAGACCGGCACGGCGCAGGTTCCCCGCGGACAGCCGCATGCGTGGTTTGCCGGTTTTTTTCCGACAAAAAAACCTAAATTTGCCATTTGCGTATTCTTGGAACACTCGGGCCCCAGCATTAATGCTTGTGGCGTGGCCAAGGAAATTATCGAGGCAATGAAGAACGAAGGTTTGCTATGAATTACAGTCTTAAAATTATTTCTGTGGCAATTTTAATCAGCATAATCGGCGTATTTACTATTTACAGCAGCACTTTCCAAGAGGAGGATTTAGATCTAAGAACGATATTTAAACGCCAGATTGTCTGGATTGTTTTAGGCTTGTTAAGTTTTCTGTTTATGTCGAGGTTTCAGTATCGCAGGCTCTGGGACCTTACCTATTTTTTATACGGCGCAATGTTCTTTCTCTTAGTTCTGGTTTATATTACCGGGCACATCAGTTCAGGTGCTCAAAGATGGCTCAAAATTTTTTGGCTGAATTTCCAGCCTTCTGAATTTGCAAAATTAGTCATCGTAATATTTCTGGCAAGGTATTTTAGTTATAAGTCGGTTTCTGATACACGCATCCCCGCGCGAAATTTTGGCGTAGTAAAGGGCTTGATTCTTCCCCTGATGTTTGTCGTTATACCGATGGGTTTAATTTTAGGGCAGCCGGATCTGGGAAGTGCTTCGATGTTATTTTTTATATTTGTCGTTATGCTTCATTTATCCGATATGCGTCTTAAGCGCATTATTATCTTCTTAATGGTTATTGTATTATTGCTTCCCGTATTCTGGTTATTTTTAAGAGACTACCAGAAAGAAAGGCTGCTCGTCTTTATTAATCCCAACCTTGATCCTCTGGGTGCCGGCTACACGGTGATTCAGTCTAAGATTGCCATTGGTTCTGCGGGATTAGCGGGTAAGGGCTGGCTTTTTGGCACTCAATCCCAACTGCATTTTTTGCCCGAGTCGCATACGGATTTTATCTTTGCTACTTTCGCGGAACAGTGGGGTTTCTTAGGCAGTATTTTTTTATTATTTCTTTATTATATTTTAATAAAATATAGTTTAGATATTGCCGCAAGGACAAGCGATTATTTCGGAAAACTTCTTGCCGGCGGTATTGCTTCTATATTTTTCGGCCAGATTTTCATAAATATCTTTATGGTGATGGGGCTGGCTCCGGTAGTTGGCCTGCCCTTGATATTGATGAGTTACGGCGGCTCATCGATATTTATTACGTTTATTTCTTTGGGCATATTGGTTAATATTAATAGAGAAAGAATGGTATTTTAAATGAGCAGATAACTTACGGAGCAAAGCGATGTAAGTTATAGGCGAAGCCGTCTGCGAGATCCTTCACTCCGTTTTAGGATCGTCCATCGAGTCCTAAAGCGAAGCGTAGGACGAATTAATCCTCGACATTTTGCTGCTAAGTAAACTCTTCAAAATGTCAAGGATAAGTTCAGCTAAACAACTTATGTCCTCCTTCGCCAAGGCTTCGGAGGACTATCCCCCGAAGCTTTAGCGAAGGGGGATGTTCGCTTACGCTCCATAAGTTGTAGCTTCACTTATGCTAGAAGATATTCTATTAGAAGTAACGAAGCCTGCCAGATATATCGGCGGGGAATGGAATGTAGCCAGGGGAGATTTCGCTAAAGCCGAAATCAAATTTGCCCTGTGTTTTCCCGATGTGTATGAAGTGGGAATGAGCAATTTCGGCATGAGGATTATTTACGGTCTATTAAATAATATTCCCGGCACAATTTGCGAAAGGGTTTTTCATCCCGGTTTAGATATGGAGTTATTAATGCGCAATAACTCGCTTAGGATATTCTCTCTGGAGTCGCGAAGGCAATTAACCAATTTTGACATCGTCGGGTTTTCTTTGGCCTACGAATTAACTTATACGAACGTCTTAAATATTTTGGATTTAGCCGGTATTCCGTTGTTATCATCGCCGCGCAGCGATGATTTTCCTCTGATTATCGCTGGAGGCAGTTGCTGTTTAAACCCCGAACCGATGGCTGATTTTATTGATTTGTTCGTTATTGGAGAAGCCGAGGAGGCAATCGTAGAGATTATCGACGTATACAGGAGGAAAAAACAGGAGAGAGGCGGAAGAAGGCCGAAAAAACAAGAGATTCTGCCTGAACTTGCGATGATTGAAGGGGTATACGTGCCTTCTCTTCCCATTACCAAAAAAATAAAAAAACGCTTTATCCAAAACCTCAATAACGCGGTCTTTCCCGTAAGATGGTTAGTCCCCCATATCCAGATTATCCATGACCGCATAACTATAGAAATAATGCGGGGCTGTCCCAATCGGTGCAGGTTCTGCCAGGCGCGGTCATTGTATTTTCCTTATCGATATATAGAACCCTCCAGAATCACGGATTTAGCGAAAGAGGCATATAATTCAACCGGCTACGAGGATATTTCTTTACTGGGCCTATGCGTTAGCGATTACTATAAAATAAAAGAACTTTTAACCGATTTAATTGAGGTATTCAAGAAAGATGCGGTATCCATTTCCTTACCGTCGTTAAGACCCCGGGATAACACGAAAGATTTATTATCGCTGATTGCCAGAGTTAGAAGAACCGGATTAACCCTTGCTCCGGAAGTGGGCACAGAAAAATTATGCAAAGCAATTAATAAAAATTTTGAAGGAGATATTTTCTTTGAGACTGTAGAACACGCCTATCGGCTGGGGCATAAGCATATCAAGCTTTATTTTATGATCGGGTTGCCTTCCGAAACAAAAGAAGATTTAGACGGTATATTAGATTTAGCGAGGGCAACCTCTGATTTAAAGATGAAGATAGATAAAAGGCCTGCCGAGGTTAATATAAGCGTGGCGACGTTTATCCCTAAGCCGCATACCCCCTTCCAATGGCTGAAGATGGAGGCAATAGAAAGCATAGAGGAGAAACAGAATTACCTAAAATCAGAAGTTAAAAAGTATGCCTCGGTTAAGGGAAAAACAAAAATAAAGATTAGTTTCCATAACCGGTATATGAGTTTTATCGAAGCCTTATTGTCCAGAGGCGACAGAAGGCTGTCGCAGGTTATTTTGAAGGCGTGGGAGAAAGGGGCTAAATTCGACGCCTGGGATGATTGTTTTTCCTTTGAGCGGTGGATTAATAGTTTGCGCGAGACTAATTTAGACCCGAATTTTTATTTAGCGAGGTCAATATCTGAAGAGGAATTGCTTCCCTGGGATTTCATAGATAGCGGCATATCGAAAGAGGATTTATTATCTGAATTGCGCAAAGCCGGCTTAAACAAAAAGATATAGATTTTTTGCTAAAAGGATGTATAATTATATCTGGTTTATAGAGTTACCAGAAAAAGCGGTATTGCCACTTTATTAAGGAGGTTAGGAAATGAATAAAGTTAAAGACCTTTCTTTGGTCTCAAGGAGTTTAAGATATAAATTAAGAATTGTTTTTTATCTTACGTTGGTCCTGCCCCTGCTTATTTCTTTATATCTTATCTCGAATTATATATTGCCGCAAATAGGCCTTAAGATATATATTGCCGTATTGGTAATTGTAGATATAGCGATAGCCGTTGGCGGCTTTTTGATTATCAGAGAAGTAATAACCAGAGTAGTATCCATGAGTTCGGAGGCGCGCCTCATTGCTAATGGTAACCTAGAGCATCGTATAGCGGTAAGTTCTGAGGATGAAGTCGGCGATTTAGGAGAGAGTTTGAATCAGCTTACCGAACGCATCCGCGATAATATGGAGGAACTCAAAAGTTATAGCGAAAAGACCACGGAGATTAATCTGGAAATTCAAAGGCGCGTAATTGTGCTTTCGAGTCTACTCCAGATAAGTTCCTTAATCTCGCAAGGCGCAAAATTAGATGAGATTTTGAAAATTACCGTAGAAAGATCGCGCCAGATAGCCGATTCAGATGTGGCTTATCTGTTGTTCAGAGAAACGGGAGCCGATACATTGATGATGAAGATGGCAGAAGGAATTAATTCGCAAGATCTATTGAAGATTAGAATAGATATAGGAAAAAGTATATTTAACAGTGCGATAAAATCGCATTCGGCGTTAATCCTGGATGAACACAGTCCAGTTCCCCCCAACTTAAGAGCGCAGTTCTGCGAAGAGTTTAAATTAAGAAATACCGTTGCCTTACCTATATATTGCCGGGGCGAGCTCTTGGGTATTTTAGGCATCGGGAATACGCGGGAGAAATTCTCGTATAAAAAAGACAGTTTAGAACTTATCGATATCTTTGCCAAACAGATTGCGATTGCCGTAGAAAACGATATTTTGATGCACAGAGTGGAAAAGCTGGAGATAAAAGATACCCTTACCGGCCTTTACAATGCAGCATTTATCCAGGGCCGTTTGCAGGAAGAGATAAAAAGAGCGGTTACCTATCAAAGGCCCTGTGCCTTTATTATCTTAAACATAGATAATTTTAAGAAATACCGAGAGGCGTTTGGGGCGCTGGCAGGGGAAGCAACTTTGAAGAAAGTTGCCACTTTGATAAAAGACTCTGTTAGCGATATAGACCGTGTGGCGCGTTTCGGCGATAACGATTTTGCCGTATTACTACCGGAAAAGAATAAACGGCAGGCAGCGGAGATTGCCGAGGGCATGCGCAAGAAAATAGAATTTTCTTTCAGCGAAGAGGCGGATGCAAGCAAGCGGATTACCGTAAGCGGCGGAGTAAGCGAAAATCCGCTTGACGGTATAGGTGCAGATGAAATTATCAAAAAGGCAAGTGATTGTTTGGCCTTGGCAAAAACCAAAGGCAAAAATATCGTCGTAAAATAAGCGAGGCTACAACTTATGGAACGAAGTGAACATAAGTTGTCTAGCCGAACTTACCCAGCACTTATTTGGACACAAACAAGCTATTAGCAAATAAGTGCTGGGTTAAATTCGCACAAATAACTTACATCGTTTTAGTTATTAATAGAAAGCTCCGTAAGTTATGTGCTCATTTAATATGGTCTTAAGAAGAATTATCCATAAACAATTAGGCGAGCTTCTGATGGAGCGGGGAATTATAAATGAGCGCCAGTTAGAAAAGGCGCTTAATATCCAAAAAGAAAAAAGCGGGCTTATCGGCGAAATACTCGTAGAATTGGGCTACGCCAGAGAAGAAGATATCGCCCAGGCCTTAACCGCCCAATACGGCTTCCCGTACCTTCCTCTTAGTAATTATGAGATTGACCCCGAAATCGCAAAATTAGTTCCTGCGCGTGTGGCCCGTCAATACCTGCTTATTCCCATTGATAAAATTGGCAATAACCTCACATTAGCCATGTCAAATCCTCTGAATGTCCAAGCCATTGAAGACATAGAGATGCTTTGCGGTTGCAGTGTGCAGACATTCGTAAGCACTTCCACGGACATCAGGAAAGCAATTGATAAATACTATAAAGAATGATTTCCCTTAAAGAGCGCTTAACCCAAATCCTCATAGACAATAAGTTATTAACGAAAGAGAAACTTGAGAAGGCATTGGAGGTCCAGAAGAAAAAAGGAGGGAGACTTAGCGATATAATTATAGATTTAGGCTTTATCAAGGAGAGCGAGCTTGCGCTTACCTTGAGCCAAGGGCTGGGGCTGCCCTTGATGGATATTAAACGGTTCAAAATCGACCCCGAAGTAGTAAAAATAATCCCTCAGGATGTTGCCCATCATTACCAGATAATCCCCATATCCAAGATCGGCACAACACTTACCATTGCCATGGCCGATCCTTTAAATGTATTCGCCATTGACCATATCCGTTCCTTAACCGGTTATAAGATAAATCCTATCATTGCGAGCGCAAAAGATATCGGGATGACAATCGAGCAGTCGTATCCTGACGCCACAGGCGGCATAATCGAGGTGCTCCTTAAAGAAATATCCACCACATCCATCGAATTGATAAAAGAAGAAAAAGAAGAATTACCGAGCACGGAGGAGTTGACGCGCGGAATACGCCAGGCGCCGATTATTAAACTTACGGATATGCTGTTGGAAAGCGCGGTTAAAAAAAGAGCCTCGGATATTCTTATTGAACCGATGGAGAAGAGTTTAAGGATACGTTTCCGGATAGACGGCGTCTTACACGAAGAAAAAACCCCTCCCAAATCTACGCATCCCTTAATCGTTTCAAGAATTAAGGTAATATCGGATCTGAACATCGCGGAACACCGGCTTCCCCAGGAAGGTCGTTTTAAAGCAAAGATGGACGGCAGGGAAGTGGATTTTCGTATTTCTATCCTGCCTTCGAGTTTAGGCGAAAAAGTTTCCCTGCGTATTCTGGATAAATCTCAGGCAATGTTAGATATCGAGAAATTAGGTTTTGACGATAAAGTGATTGCTGATTTTAAGAAGGCAGCAGTTCACCCGCACGGAATGATCCTTGTCTGCGGCCCAACGGGGTCAGGCAAGACCACAACCTTGTATTCGATTTTGAAATTTGTGGATCATCCTGATAAGAACATCGTAACGGTAGAGGACCCTGTAGAGTATCAGCTGGAAGGCATAAATCAAGTGACTGCCCGTCCAGAAATAGGGCTTACCTTTGCAACGGCTTTGCGTTCGATTTTAAGACAGGACCCCAATGTAATTATGATCGGCGAAATCCGCGATTTAGAGACAGTGGATATTTCGATAAAGGCAGCCCTTACCGGGCATCTAGTGTTATCGACATTACACACTAATACCGCCGTCGGTGCCATTGTTCGTTTGGTAAATATGGATGTCGAGCCCTATTTAATTACCGCTTCGTTGATATGTTCGGTAGCGCAGCGGTTAGT
>Ga0315280_10005822_pt1 | contig 17362 bp, 14 predicted proteins | sample YL17G06_40_MG_FD_203697 | JGI IMG/M metagenome (GOLD analysis project Ga0315280, IMG submission 203697) | Sediment microbial communities from Yellowstone Lake, YNP, Wyoming, USA - YL17G06_40 | ecosystem: Environmental > Aquatic > Freshwater > Lake > Sediment | place: USA: Wyoming | collected...
GACCAGTCTTTCGATACATTTCCATTCCAACTTTTTGGATTGCCTGAGATAATTCAGTGGTTTTTTGTTTAATTTCCTCTATATTATCAAGTTCTTTCACTTTTTTCAAATCTTGAATTTTTTCTTCGATTTCCTTTTTGGTCTCTGAAGAAATTTTATCTCCTGCTTCTCTCAAAGTTTTTTCACTAGTATAAATTAAGGTATCAGCTGTATTTTTAGCCTCGGCTAACTCTCTTTTTTTCTGATCTTCCACCGCATACATTTCTGCCTCCCTTTTCATTTTTTCTACTTCCTCTTTTGAAAGACCGATTGAGCCCTCAATTTTAATTGAGCGCAATTTGCCAGTAGCTTTGTCTTTAGCTGTAGCAGTTAAAATTCCATTGGCATCAATATCAAAAGTGACTTCAATTTGAGGGATTCCTCTTGGAGTAGGAGGAATTCCATCTAAAATAAATTTTCCCAAAGACCTATTATCAGTTGCCATTAGTCTTTCTCCCTGTAAAACATTGATTTCAACTGAGGTTTGATTATCGGCCGCAGTTGAGAAAATCTGAGTTTTAGCAGTGGGAATGGTAATATTTTTGGAAATCATTATTGTATTAATACTACCCAAAGTTTCAATTCCAAGAGAGAGGGGCAAAACATCCAAAAGTAAAACGCTTTTTATTTCCCCGGTTGGTGCCCTTCTTTCTTCTTTTGCCTTTAAAATCTCAGCTTCGATTGCTGCTCCTATGGCTACTACCTCTTCAGGATTAATGGTTTTGTTTGGTTCTTTTTTAAAAAAGTTTTTGACTGCTTCTCTGACAGCCGGAATTAGAGTTGTTCCGCCAACCAAAACAATTTCATCGATCTCATTTTTAGAAAGTTTAGTCTCTTCTAAGGTCTTTTTTGTTCTTTCTATCGATCTCTCAATTAAATCTCGAGTTAAATTTTCAAATTGAGCTCGATTTATTTTGTAATATAAATGTTTCGGCCCAGCCGAATCGGCAGAAATAAAAGGGAGATTAATTTCGGTCTCCAAAGCACTAGATAATTCAATCTTTGCCTTCTCGGCTGCCTCTTTTATTCTTTGAAGGGCCAGGGGATCTTTTGTTAAATCAATTCCTTGTTCTTTTTTAAATTGCTCCGTTATCCAATTAATTATTCTTTGATCAAAATCTTCTCCTCCCAAATGGGCCTCTCCACCTGTAGCTATCACTTCTACCGTATCTGGAGCAAGATTTAAAATGGTAACATCAAAAGTTCCCCCACCAAAATCATAGACGACGACTCTTTCTGGTCGTTTTTTACCAAATCCATAAGAGAGGGCAGCAGCAGTGGGTTCATTAATTATTCTATAAACTTTAAATCCGGCAATCTCACCAGCCGCTTTAGTTGCCTTTCTTTGAGAATCATCGAAATTTGCCGGGCAAGTGATAACGGCTGAATCGACTTTCTCCCCCAGTTTCTCCTCGGCATCTAATTTGATTTTTTGTAGTATCTGAGCTGAAATCTCAATCGGGGTATACCACTTATCTCCCATTTTAATTTCTACTCCACCATCGCTTCTTTCCCTTGTCTCATAAGACAAGCGCTTTAACTCTTTTTGAACTTCTGGGTCATCAAATCTTCTTCCGATGAATCTTTTTACGGCAAAAATTGTATTCTTTGGATTTGTAATTCTCTGACGGCTGGCTAAAATCCCAACCAATCTTTCTCCACTTTTTGTCAATGCCACAACCGAGGGTATTAAAACCGAACCCTCTCTCGATTCGATGCACTTTGGCTCACCTTGCAAAATGCTCGCCATTTTTGAAATTGAGGTACCTAAATCGATACCCAATGCTTTTGCCATAAATTTCCTTACGAATTACGAATATCTACGAATATACGAATCTAAGACTTAGCTACGCATAATTTATTCGTAGATTCGTACTAATTTGTAATTCGTAGGGTTACGCGGTTTTTGTTCCTTTGACCTTTATTTTGAGATTTTTACTTTTGCCGGTCGAATAACCTTGTTATGCATTTTATAACCTTTTTGGATTTCTTCAATAGCTATTCCTGAATCAACCCCTGGTTTTTCAACCGTTTCCACTATTTCCTGAAAATTTGGATCAAATTTTTCTCCCAAAGATTTTATTTCTTCAACTCCCTGACTTTTTAGAAAATCTTGAAGCTGGGTTTTAATTTGCAAAATTCCTTTTACATTAACATCTGCTTTTAAGTTTTCTGGCAATTTTTTCTCTGCAATCTCAAAATTATCTAAAATTGGTAAAATCTTCAAAATTAAACCGACATCAGCATATTTTATCACTTCTCCAATTCTTGCTAATTCCTCTTTTTTGTAATTTAAAAGGTCTGCTCTTTCCCTTTGCCAGCCAGCCAAATATTCATCCTTTAATTTTTGGCATTCCTCCAATTTCTTTTTTAGTTCTTCTAAAGTTATTTCTTTTTCTTCTGCCATATTAAAGTTCTTCCAACAATTTTGTTAAAGAATTAATTAGGCTAATATTTTTATCATACGCCATTCTTTTGGGACCCAGAAGCGAAATTATGCCTTCTTCACCATCGGGCAAATGACATCTGGAAGATATTATACTAAAATCTTTTGTTTTTGAAAATGGATTTTCTTTGCCAATGTAAATTTTAATTCCAGAATTTATTTTCAAATTTTCAATATTTTCTTCGAAGCTTTCTAAAAGTTCAGTGAAATTAGAAATTAAATCTTTTTCTTCAAATTCAGGCTCTCGCAATATTTCTTCCCAACCCTCTTTCCAAAAAAAATCTCTCTCTAAAAGATTTAAAATTGTAAAATTTGAAGATTCCTCGGCTAAAAATTTTGTTAAACGACTTGCCAGCTTAAAGATATCTTTTCTCGCTCCCTGAAAAATGTCTTCTATTTCAAAAACATCTTCAAATTCTGGAATTTCGCTTTTTAACAAATTATCAACAAAAAACCTGTAACCTTTATCAGTTGGCACTCTTCCCGCCGAGGTGTGAAGTTGGTGAATAAAACCTTTGTCGGTCAATTTTTGCATCTCAATTCTAATAGTTGCTGGACAAATTCCAAAATCATGTTTTTTCTCTAAAAACTCAGAACTTATTGGTTGAGCTAGACCAATATAATCTTTAACTATCCTATTTAAAATTTTTACTTGGCGCTCTGTTATCATATAATCTATAATACCAAACCAAAATTAGCAGTCAAGGTCTTCGAGTGATAATCTGGTTTTTCAAAATACAGTTTGCTATAATATTAATAATGAAATTATCTAATTGGCTCACTAATATCGTTGCTGGTTGTTTTCTAGTTTTCGTCTTTTTGGTTGCTGTTTTAAGTATAAAAGATGATTCTCTGACTATGGATGAGGTGGCTCATTTGCCAGCTGGATATTCTTATTTGACTCAAAAAGATATGAGATTGAATCCTGAGCATCCACCATTGATAAAGGATTTAGCCACCATTCCTTTGCTTTTTATTAAGGGAATAAAATTTCCTTCGGAAATAAAGGAATGGAAAGAAGATATCAACGGTCAATGGGGATTTGGTTTTAACTTTCTTTATCGTTTTGGTAATCCAGCAGATCAAATGATTTTTTGGGGAAGAATCCCGATGATTTTAATTTTGGTTTTGCTGGGTTTTTATATCTTTAAATGGGCCAAAGAGCTTTTTGGTAATAGAGTTGCACTTTTAGCCCTTTTTTTATTTTCCTTTTCGCCAACTTTTTTGGCCCACGGAAGATTAGTGACCACCGATGTCGGAGCAGCAACTGGTGTCTTTATCGCCAGTTATTATTTTATTAAGGCGCTCCGAGATTCCTCTAAGAGAAATCTTATTTTTGCTGGAATTGTTTTTGGTTTAGCTGAACTTTGCAAGTTTTCGGTGATACTTTTAATTCCATTTTTTGTATTTTTGATTTTTGTCTGGTGGTTAGTGAAATTAGGCAATCTGAAACAGACATTAAAAGTTTTAATATCGGTATTATTTATCGGCTATATTTTAATCTGGCCAATTTATCAATACCATGTCTGGAGTTATCCGTCAGAAAGACAAGTGCAAGATGCAAAAGTTTTTCTTTCGGCCTATCCTAATTTTATTCAAAAAACAATTTTATGGGCCGCGGACAAACCAATTTTACGACCCTATGCTCAATATTTAACTGGTTTATTTATGGTCTTTCATCGCGCATCATTTGGTAATACTACTTATTTTCTTGGCGAGGTTTCGAATCTTGGCTGGAAAAATTATTTCCCGATAGTTTACCTATTAAAAGAGCCTCTAACCTTTCATATTTTAACTTTGATTTCTCTTTTATATGCGGCTTGGTTAATCAAAAAGCCATTCTGGGTAAATCTCTTTCCGAGAGTGAAAAACTGGATAAAATCTCACTTTTCTGAGTTCGCTATGATTTGTTTTATCCTCCTCTATTGGGTAGTCAGCTTAATTTCTAATCTTAATATCGGAGTTCGTCACCTTCTGCCGGTTTTTCCCTTTACTATTTTATTAGTAAGTGCTTTAACAATAAACTGGTTGAAATCGCCATTTTTAAAATTAAAATATATTTTCTTAGTCGGGCTTTTATTATGGCAAACAATTTCCGTTATTTCTATTTATCCTCATTTTTTGGCTTATTTTAATGAATTAGCCGGTGGTCCTGACAATGGTTATATTTTTTCTGTCAACTCCAATTTAGATTGGGGCCAAGATTTAAAGAGATTAAAAAAATGGGTTGATGAAGAAGGAATCGATAAAATTTACGTTGACTATTTCGGTGGCGGAGATGCCCAATATTATCTAAAAGAAAAATATGCTCCTTGGCGGGGGCAAAGAGAACCTGAGGAATTACCTAAGGGAAGTTATTTGGCAGTTTCGGCTACTTTTTTACAAGGAGGCCGTGGAACACCCGTTCCCGGCTTCAATCAGCCCGCAGGTTATTATCGCTGGTTAGATAAATATAAACCTGTAACTAAAATAGGTTATTCTATTTTTGTCTACTATATTGATTAATCACTCCTATATTTAAAAGGAGCCAAATCTCCAAATCTTAATTCAATATATTCCAAATCCTGTCTGCTCTCGAGAGGAATCTCCGTTTCCAAAACTGCCTTCAATTTTCTTAATTGCCAATTTAAATCTTTTTTTGGATCAAAATAAATCTTCCAATCTTGGGAAGTTTTTAGATTAATTTTCTCATCTGAAACAATTTCAACTTCAACAATTTTTACTTTTAAATTTTCCAATTCAGAAGAAATTTTTAAGATTTTTGAAATTAATTCCTCCTCCACAACTCTCTCCCCCAATTTTGGTTTTTCTGTTAAAAGCGAATCTTTAATTTCCGGTAATGAAGATTTATCTTCTGAGACTTCCTTAAAGATTACTCCTTTTTTATCGATAAAAAAATAACTTTCTTTAAAATTAAAAATAGCTATCGGTTTTCTCTCTTCAATTTTGAGTTCCAAAATTGCTGGAAATTTTCTTTTGAAGTATACCTCAGTTATTTGAGGGAAATTTTCTAAAATTTCTTTTTTGATTTGCTTCGAATTTACTAAAAGAACGCTTCTGGTGGTGAAAAATAACAATTTTTGTTCTATTTTTTTTTGAACTTGAGATAAAATTTGTTCACTTGAAACTTTTTCATTGCCAGAAATTTTAATTTCTCGGACTTGAAAAAAAGGAGAAAGAAAAAGTAAATAAAAAATTCCTCCCAAAAATATCAGAGTCAAAATAAACAGCCAGAAAAAGTGGCTGCGAAAAATCGATTTTTTCTTTTTGATTCGATATGGTTTTCGATATTTTTTCACAATCCTCTTTTAGTTTTTCTTAATTTTTCAAAAATATAAGTTAGCCAGTATTTTTTAGAAATCGGTAAATCTTGTGTTTTCACATATTCTTTTTTATAGCCACCAAAACCCATCTTAAATAAAGTAAGCCCATGCCAGGGATGATTTCTTTGATTTTCTTCTGCAATTCCCCAAAAATTGAATTTTTGACAGCCCCTATTTTTCGCTTCTTTTATTGCCTCCCACAAAAGTAAATAAGAAACCGGGATTTTTGGATATTTTAAAGAAGAGGCGCCATGGTGATAAAAGGCGATATTTTGCCAAAAAATGAAAATCCCCCCAGAAACTAAATCATTCTTGTATTTTCCTAAAAAAATAGAAATTTGCCCTTCGGTACACTCAGGGCAACCCTGAACCTGTCGAATGGGTTGATTATCTGGCGAAAAAGACAAAAATTCATTTTTTAAATATTCTAAAGAAAATGGCACAAAATGGTGATGATCAACTGTCTCTTGATAAAGTTGATTAAATTTTTCAATGTCTCTTAGTTTTAAACTCTGTTCTATCCTGATATCGGAATTTTTTTGAGCCTGCCTTATTAAATAGCGGGTAGTTTTTCTCATTTGCATTAAAAGTTCCTCTTCTGGCTTTTTAATATCTAACTCCCAGGTTAATTCCGGATGCATATGAATAGGAGCATCTCTAAATCCTAATTCCTTAAAAATCTTAATATTTTCCTCATTTCTTTTTAAAACGGGTGAAATTCGAATAAAATCTGCTTTCTCTTCTCTTGATAGCGCTTTTAAATAATTTACTAAAACTTGGAGGTATTTACCCGAAACTAAATGAGGAATGAATAAAAAAGTTCCTCTCTTTGCTGTAATTTTAATAATTAAAATAAGATTAACCAATTTTGAGTTTTCAAAAATTCCCAATCTCCAAATTTTGTTCCCCATCATTTTTTGAAACTCCCCCCAATTCCATGATTGCAAAAAAGTTTTCTCATCAAATTCTAAAAGAGAATTTTCCCAAATTTCTTTATTTTCAATTTCCTTGATTTCAAATGTCATTTTTTAGATTATTTTATCAAAAATTTCCTTAGATACTCGCCCTTCCAAAAGGATTATATCATTTGGACCGTTAAAATTTTTTATCAAATTATAAATCTCATTCGGATTTTGTAAAAATAAAATATTTTCTTTTGACAGGGGCCCGCCTTCGGCGGGATGGTGGTGGGAGGGTTGGAGTCCATTTTCTATCGCTCCTTCTTTTATCTCTTTAAATCTTTCTTTTGTTGTTATTATTGCTAAATCGCAAACTTCTCCAATTTTTTGACCAATTCTTTTGTGAACTTCTTTTGAGGCCTTTCCCAACTCAATCAAACAAGGCATTACAATTACTTTCTTTCCTGGCCAAACTTTTAGATATTCTAAATGGGAAATCACTCCATCAGGATTTGCTGAATAAGTCGCGTCGATAATATTTAATCCATCTTTTGTTTTTTTAATTAATTTCACTCCGCTTTGTTTTTGTTTAATTTTTTCACAGGCCATAGAAATTTCTTTCAAACTCATTCCCAGTTCTTTAGCCACCGTTGCCGCTAATAAAATATTCTCGATATTCTGAGCTCCAAATAAATTTACTTTAAAGTCGGCCGAATCGCCATCTCTTGAAAAAACTTTAAAAGATACTTGTTCTTTTTCTAATCTAATATCCTGTGCCCATAAATCTGTTTTTCCTTTTGTTGAACAAAAGATTTTAGATTTGACATTTAGATTTGACATTTGAACCTTGACGTTTGACATTATTAATTCATCGTCTCCATTAAAAATTGCAATTCCATCTTCGGGCAAGCTCTCTATTAACTCAAATTTTGTTTTGATTATATTTTCCTGCGAGCCGAATGTTGCCATATGTTGTTCATTTATTCCAGTTAAAATTCCAATTTTTGGTTTGGTAATATCGCAAAGTAATTTTATCCCTCCCCGATTGTAGGCTCCCATTTCAACTATAAATATTTCGTGTTCTGGTTTTAAATCATTTAAAATGCATTGTGAAATTCCAACTTCAGAATTTTGATGCTCAGCTGTTTTTAAAACCTTTACCCTGTTAAATAATTTCGCCTTTGGCGAAATTCCCGCTTCGCGGGATTTAACAGGGTGAATTTTCTCTGATAAAATCGTAGCTAAAAATTCTTTTGTGGAGGTCTTACCATAAGAACCAGTAATACCGATAACTATTAAATCTTTAAATTTCGCTCTTTTTGCCTTTGCTTTTTTAATAATTTGATTTCTAACCAAAATAGTCAGTGGCTGAAAAATAAGGATAATGCCAGAAGTAATTGCTGGAGTTAAAATATCAAAGATTAAAAGCCGCAAGGTAAAATTTGGTAATGGTTTAGACCAATTAAAAAAAATAAAAAAAATTCCAAGAACTAATCCAGTAAAAATTAAAACACCTGTTTTTTTAGTTAAAATCGGTTTTAGTAATCTTTTTTGAAAAAAATCTTTTGCAGCTTTCACCGACTCAAAAAGATACAAAACCAACAAAACATAAATTATTACGAGGCCGGGTCTCGTTGTTAAAAAGAGGAAAAGTAAGAAAATTTTTAAAAAGAAGAGGGTGTTTAAGAAGATTCTCTTTCCTTTTTCGGTTCGGAAATGGTCAATAAATCTTCCGATATGATATTCTTTTAATTGCCAAAGATAATGCCAAAATAAAATGGCTTTGGTTTCACGAATGAACCAAAAGAAAATTAGAAAATACAGCATAATTTAAGACTTTAAGAATTGAATTATGAGTTCGGCCAGTGTTTCTGGGGCTTCTCGATGGGGACTGTGTTTGGCCTTGGGAATAATTTTTAACTCCGAATTTTTAATTTTTTCTTTAATCCTGTAGGCATCTTTTAGTGGTAAGACATCGTCTTTTTTACCCCATAATATTAAGGTGGGGTTTTGAATTTTTTCTAAAATTCCTTCTAAATTATCTTCTTTTCCTATTTTTTTCATTACCTCCTTCATTGTTCCATCAGCAACATAATAGTCTCTTGCCCCCGCCAATTTATAGACTACCTTTTGAGCCAAGGGATAAAGTTTTTTTATACCAGGTAAGGTAAAAAATTTTTTTCCAAAAAAAGAAAGCCAATAAAAAAGATAAATTTTTAAGCTTTTTCTTTTAATTATGGCCGGAGCGCATAAAATGAGTTTTTCTATTTTTTCTGGAAACTGAGTTGCTAATTTCACTGCCAGCCCCCCCCCAAAGGAATGACCAAAAAGATTAAATTTCTCCCATTTTTTCTCTTTTATTACCTGAAAAATCCAGTTTATATAATCATCTCTGCCCCAAGGGTTTTGAGGAGAGGAAGTCATACCAAAACCAGGAAGGTCAAGAATTAAAACTTCTATTCCATTTTGCTCAATTAATTCTTTTACCTTCTGCCATCTTCCAGAGTTTGAACCCCAGCCAGGCAAAATTAAAATTTTTTCATTCATTTAATTACTTCAAATTTGAGATACTTCTGAAGTGCTTCTGGTACATTTATACTTCCATCTTTTTGCTGATAGTTTTCAATGAGGGGAATTAAAATTCTTGGCACAGCAATACCAGTATTATTCAAAGAATGAGCAAATTTAAGTTTGCCATCTTTTGTCCGATAGCGGATGTTTAATCGACGAGTCTGAAAATCAAAAAGATAAGAATCTGAATGAGTTTCACGGTATTTATTCTGGGAAGGAACCCAGGCTTCGATATCGTATCTTTTAACTTGGCCATTGGTTAAGTCTCCTCCACAACAATTCACCACTCGATAGGGTAAACCCAACATTTGTATTAGTTCTTCAGAATTTTTCAGCAGTTCTTCATGCCATTTTATTGATTCTTTTTCGTCATTTTTACAAATAATAATCTGTTCTGTTTGCCAAAATTCGTGAACTCTAAGAATTCCTTTTACATCTTTGCCGTAGCTTCCCACTTCTCTCCGAAATGCTTCTGAAATTCCGACATATTTTTTGGGCAATTCCCCTTCCTCAAGTATTTCATCAGCATGATAAGCCATTAAAGGAATTTCGGTAGTACCAGATAAAAACAAATCGTCATCTGTGGTATAAGCTTCTTTTCTTGCTCTCGGAAACATTCCTGCACCGGTCATAGCAAAATCTTTCACCATTATTGTTGGTCTGAAGGGAATAAAACCCTTTTTTATTAAGCAATCAAGCGACCACCGCAAAAGCGCTTGTTCAATCAAAACTGCTTCATTTTTAATTACATATTGTCTAAATCCGCCAATCTTTGCTCCTCGTTTCAGGTCTACCAAATCCAAAGATTCCATAAGTGTAATATAATCTTTGGCAGGAAAATCGAATTTGGTGGGTTTTCCCCAGAACTTAACAGGAACATTGTCTTCTTCCGTTTTGCCCTCCGGAACATCGGCGGCTGGCGGCATTGGAACCTCAAGCATCAGATTATTAAATTCTTCATCTAATTTTTTTAAGGTTCGATTTAATCTATCACTATTCGTATCCAGTTCTCTCATTTTTAAGATTATCTTTCGCTTTTCATTTTCATCTTTTAATTGGACAATCTGTTTTGAGGCCTTATTTTTTTGAGCTGACATTTCTTCTAAGGCCTGTAAAGTTTCTCTTCTTTTTTTATCAACTTCCAAAAGTCTATCGATGTCAACCTTGACTTGCTTTTTTTGGCAGCCCTCTTTGACGATTTGTGGATTTTCTCTTATGAATTTAATATCTAACATTTTATTTAGGTCGCATTGTTGGAAATAATATTACCTCCCTCAAAGAATGGGAATCAGTTAATAATACAACCAATCTATCAATTCCCATACCAAAACCGGCAGCTGGTGGCGTACCATATTCAAGTGCCTCTAAGAAATCTTCATCTATTCTTTGAGCTTCTTCAAAACCTTTTTTGAAAAGTTTCTCTTGTTCTTCAAATCGTTTCCTTTGTTCTATGGGGTCATTTAATTCAGAAAAGCCCAAAGCTAACTCCCAACCAGCCACCACCAATTGAAATGAAGCCAATTTTAACGGATTTTCTTCTAAAGATTTTGCTAAGGGAAAAGCTCCTAATGGGTGATAAATTATAAAAGTTGGGTCCCAGATTTTTGACTGACAGTATTTTTTATAAATATCATCGGCTATTTCAGCTTTTCCTGCTCCTTCTCTAATTTCAATCCCGAGTTTTTGAGCTTCTTTTTTTAGAGCTTCAAGATTAATTTCTTCCAAATTAATTTTTGTATACTTCCTAATTAACTGAGTAAATTCCACTCTGGGCCAAGGCGTTTTGAAATTAATTTTTTTACCTTCATATTCAATTTCTGATTTCTTAAATATTTTCTTAAGTAAATTCTCAAACATTTTTTCTACCAATTTCATCAAATCCTTGTAATCGGCGTAAGCCCAATAAAATTCAAAATGGGTGTAATCTGGATTATGAAATCTGTCCATTCCTTCGTTTCTAAAAACCCTCCCGATTTCATAGACCTTCTCAAATCCACCAACCAAGAGTCGCTTTAGATAAAGTTCTGGAGCAATTCGCAAATACAAATCTAAGTCTAAAGCATTGAGATGCGTTTTAAAGGGCTTAGCTTTTGCTCCGCCATAGATTGGTTGTAAAACTGGCGTTTCTACTTCTAAAAACTCTTCTTTTTCTAAGAATTCTCTAATTTCTTTTATAATTTTAGAACGGAGCTCAAATTTCTTTTTGACCTGAGGGTTAAAAATCAAATCCAAATATCTTTTTCGATATCTTTCTTCGACATCCTTTAATCCATGCCATTTTTCGGGTAGTGGCAAAAGGCTCTTTACCAGCATTTTAAAATCTGCCCCTTCAATTGTTCTCTCTCCTTTTTTTGTTTTAAATAAAACTCCTCCAACCTCAATAAAATCTCCGATATCAAAATTATCTAAGAAAAATTGATATCCTCTATCCCCTAACCTATCTTTTTTAAAATAAGCCTGAATTTTACCCGTTCCATCTTCAATATGGAAAAAGGTGGCTCCACCATGAACCCTCAAAGACTTAATTCTTCCTACTAAAGTTATTTCTTTTTTTGATCGAGAAAGTTTATTAAAATCTTTTAGGACTTCAGCAATTTTATGAGTCCTTTTTGTTTTTATCGGATAAGCTAAAAGTCCATCTTTTTTAATTGTCTCCAGTTTTTTTAGCCTGATTTTTCTCAATTCATCGATTGTCGCCATATATTTTGATTTTACTTCTTTTTTAAAAGAAGGTCAAAAAAAAAGCATCCTTTTTAGGATGCCCTTAAGAAAGGAGATCGAATTCTTGACCTAAACTTTGGATTGCCATAGCCAAAAGTGATGCCGATTGCACCTCACCAGTAACCAGTAATTTATCTAATTCTGGGACTGGTGGGGTTCCTCCAGAAACCTCTCTGGCTAACTGAATTAATCTGTCTGTCTCTTCTCCCATGGCTGAAACCACAGCGACCACCCTTTTTGACTTTGCTACCTTTTTGATATAGACAGCAACCTTTTTTATCCTTTCTATAGTGGCGACTGAACTTCCACCATACTTCTGGACCACAATTTCTTTTCCTACCATTTCCATTTTCGCCTCCTTTAACGAACTATTTTAAATTTATCTTAAATAAAAAAATTGTCAATAATTTTGACAATTCTCGTTAAAGAGGATGATTTTGTTAAATTTTTATCTCGTAAAATACCACTCCAAAATCTCTTTTGCCACAGGTAGTGCCGCAACTTTTACCTCTTTAATATTCTCAATCACAATAGTCAAAACAATTTTAGGATCCTCATAAGGGGCAAAGACAGTTATCCAGTTGTGATAGTAGTCCCCTCCCAATTCAGCTGTTCCGGTTTTGGCAGCAGCAGAGACCGATAAGGTATCCAACCAACCAGTGGCTGAACCAGCAGTAACTGCTTGCCTCATCCCTTCTCTAACAACCTGAAGATTTTTTGGGTCAATAAAATTTGCATTTAAGATTTGGGGTTGAATTTCTTCAATTAGATTTTTTTCACTATCAACAATTTTTTGGACAATTTGGGGTTTCAATAATTTTCCGCCATTGGCTATTGATAAAAAACTGGTTGCAACTTCCAAAGGAGTAATTTTAAGATAACCTTGGCCAATGGAAAGATTGTAAGTATCGCCATCAACCCAAACCTGATCTTCTTTTCTTTCAAAATAAGATTTTTTCCAGCTAGGATCAGGAATAAAACCTTCAACTTCTCCCGGAAGATCGATACCGGTTTTTTGATTCCAACCAAATTTTTCTAAATATTCTTTAATTTTTGTTGGGCCCAAACCTTCTTGGTCACCGTATCCACCTCCCACTGTATAAAAATAAACATTACAGGATTCGGCAATGGCTTTTCTCATATCCGTCCAGCCATGAATTTTCCAGTCTTTATATTCCCAAACTTTTTCAGGATTCCAAAAATCCCGAACAACAATTTTCCCTTCCGAGTCATTAATTTTTTTATCAGGCGAGATTATTTTTTCTTCTAAAGCAGCCGAGGCAATTAAAGGTTTAATCGTTGAACCAGTAAGATAATTTCCGGCAATTACGCGATTAAAAAGTGGTCTGGATGGATCTTCTTCAATTTTTTTCCATTCTTCCGGAGATATTCCTTTAGAAAACAAATTATTATCAAAATCCGGAAGAGAAACCAAAGCTAAAACTCCTCCTGTTTTTGGATCCAAAGCCACTGCTGCCGCTCCCTTTGCTCCAACTTCTTTAACTTTTTTCTCTAAGGTCTCTTTAATTTTTCTCTGTAAATCGGAATCTAAATACAAAACCAAACTTTTTCCGGATTCTGGCAGCGACATTATTTCCTTTGAAATTATGTTTCCCAAGGCATCTCTCTCAATTCTTATTTTTCCAGGATTTTTCCTTAAAGCTTTCTCATAGGATCTTTCGATCCCCTCCCTGCCAACATAATCGAAAATTGAATAAAATTCGGGTTCTCCTTTTAACTCTTCACTCGTGATTTTCCCCATATAACCAATTAAATGAGAGAAATATTCACCGTCTTTATAATCTCTGAAAGAGCGTTCGACTATTTGAAATCCGGTGAGGTCTTTAATTTTTGTTTCCAAAATAATTAGGGTCTGGTGATCGAGATTTTCAGAAATTGAAACTATTGAATCCTCGGTTTCTCTAATTTTCTTTTCAAGCACCTCTGTATCTATTTTTAGAATTTGAGAAATTTCTTTTAAAATTTTTCTTCTCTCAATCTCAGATTCGGGAAGGTTAGATTTTTCGCAAATTAAATCAAAACTTAATCGATTAAAAACTAATTGCTTTCCTTCCCTATCATAAATCACTCCTCTCTGAGCTTGAATTTTATAAAAAATATATCTATTCTCGAAAGATTGATCTAAGAGCTCTTTTCCTTCAATTACCTGAAATTGAAAAGTCCTCAAAAAAAGAAGGAGAAGTAGTAGAATCGAAAAATAGAAAAAACCTTGGAAAACTTTTTTTAAAAGAGGGACTTCAAACTTTTTCCCGGAAATACCCAATTCCTCTTCTTTCTGTTTAGCTAATTTATCTAATAAAACTTCATGGGGTTCGATATCAGGGGCCCGCCGAGTTTGGAAATAAATTCTTTTTTTTTCAGAAAAGTTGAACATGCTTTTTAAAAAGATATTTGATAAAAATAGAAATTAAAAGAAAAATTAGAATATGAAAACCAATAAAATTTTCAGAAAACATGTCTAAGAAAAAACCACCGCTAGCAGCGCTAAATAGTCCTAGGTTTTCTCTTGGTTTTTCAAAAAGATTGATAAGAATTACGGAAATTAAAACAAAATTTGGAATTATCCCTGCGATATTAAAATAAATGAAAAAACTGGTCTGAAGCAAAAATAAAATATAAAAAGAAACAAATATTAAGAAGATTTTTTTTACCCCGTTAGAAGTTTGCATATGTATTGTTGGCCAAAAAAGACCAAAGGTTCTTTTTTGGCGTGTGTTTAATGAAATAAAGTAATTGTTTAAGGTTTAACATGTTTGACTATGGCAAACTTCTAACGGGGTTTACCATTCCGTAATAACAAATAGAAATTTTAATTCTTTGATATCAAAAACCGGCTTAATTTCCGCCTTTTGAAAAAGTTCGACGTCTGATTTTTCAATTTCTTTAACTTCGCCAATCAAAAGCCCCGGAGGGAAGACCCCTCCTAAAGCAGAAGTAACTAAAAGATCTCCCTTCTTTAGCTCTTCTTCTTTGGGAATAAGATCAAAATAGAGTTTAAAATTTCCCTTCCCTTTGACTACTCCGTAAATTTCAGTGTCGGAAATTTTAGCATCAAAGGATGATTCTTTATTTGATAAAAGTTGTACTTTTGAAAAATTTTCATAAACCTGACTAATTTTCCCCACCAAAGTTTTTTGTTGGGTAATGACTGGTAAACCTACTCTGACCCCATCTTTTAACCCTTGGTCAATTAAAATGGAATCTTGGGAAACATCTTTCCCAATGACTTGGGCAAAAATAAGTTTAAAATCCTTTTTTAAACCAATTTCTAGGGCTTTCCTCAAAATTTCATTTTCTTTTTTTAATTCAATTAGAACTAAATTTTCACTCTCCAATGTCTCAATTTTTAATTTTAGATCATCTGACTTTTTTTTTAAACTTTTAATCTCTGAAATTGTCTCAAAAAAATTGGAGAGACGATTTCCCTTTTCCCAAAACCATTTTTGAGCAGGTTCCGATACCAAATAAAAGAAATTTTTAACTTTACTAGAAATGGGCCCTAAATTTAAAAAAACAAAAAGGAAAATTACTAAAACGGAAATTACAATTTTAAAAATAATCTTCATTAACCGAGCTTCTGAAAGAAGCGAAGGTGAAGAAGAAGACGAAGTCCTCTTCGCCAATTTAATTATAATCTAAAATAAACTTTAAAACAAAAAGCCCCCACCACTTTATAGGGACTTCCGAATCAAATTTTACAAAGTTATTTCTAGAACAGAACTATAAACGAATTAGAAATCCACATAAAGTGGTGGGGGCTCATATCCTTTAAATACAGATATGGGGGCGATCTACTTTGGCGGCAAAATTGCCACTATCATCGACCTTGGGGTATTTCACTTCCGTATTCGGAATGGAAACGGGTGGGACAACCTCGGTATGGCCCCCATATCTATCTTCAAAGGAAATTTGCGGTTATTAATTGCTAGCCAAGAATTAATATTGCTCTATTAGTAGCACTGGGCTCAACCCATTACTGGGCTTACACCTGTGCCCTATCAAGGTCATAATCTCTGACCGAGCTCCAAAGAGTCCTAATCTTGGGGTAGGTTTCGTGCTTAGATGCTTTCAGCGCTTATCCTGACCCAACGTGGCTACCCAGCAATGCTCCTTGGCGGAACAACTGGCACACCAGAGGTTGGTTAATCCTGGTCCTCTCGTACTGAGGACTACTCCCCTCAAGACTCAAACGCCTGCGGTAGATAGAGACCGAGCTGTCTCACGACGCTCTGAACCCAACTCACGGATCGCTTTAACGGACGAACAGTCCGACCCTTGGAAGCTTCTCCACCTCCAGGATGCGACGAGCCGACATCGTACTTTCTCTATTATTTCTAATAGTGTGGACTATATCTTCACCCATGAAATATTTTTATCTCACGGGGTTGGCGTATTATGGTAGTTTTCTACCATCCAGTCGTCTAAAACGACTGAGTCTCTACAGGGTCATTACCCAAGTTTGTATTTCATCGTTGGAATAACTAGAACAGAAATTAGTTTCTTGAATTTCTCTGCACTATTTTGTTTTATTCTAATACGGTAATATTTCTTATCTCGGTTCAGTGAACTATTAATGCCGAATTGTTTTTTTAACATCCAAATCAATCTTTTCTGTGACTGATGATTGAAAAGTTGAGTGTTCAAGTAATAAGTTCTATAACTTTTACTTCCGTCATCCATAAACCAAACTGCTATCATTAATGGGTCTAAGTTTAATTCAGGGATAATTTTCTTTCTATTGCTGTAAAAAGTTAGATACAAATCTGTTAATTCTGGATGTTGCCGAGTAAAGAATCTGTAAGCAATTCTTCTGTCCTTCCCCTTTCTTTCTCTTGGCGAACTTTTAACTAATTCTTTCAACTTATGATACTTCCAATCAACATAATCTTTTTCATTTATTATGCTGTGGTTAATTTCCAAAAATGCATTTTTTCTTCCCGGCATAATTCTCAGATATCCATCTCCCAATAATAATCCAATTATTATTGATTCTTGTTCTTGGGTAAGACTTCCCACGGTGTTGTCCATTATCTTATTTTAATGGATTTCACCGTTATAAGCCAAATTTTTTTATGACATTACTGTCATAGCACCCCGATTTGTCGGTATTTTTGAGGTGCCGAACAGGGCCGTTGATATGGACTCGCGGGCCCTACTAGCCTGTTATCCCCAGGGTAACTTTTGGCTGATGATCTTCCCGTTTTCTACTAAAGCGGGTCGGTTCACTAAGTCCTGGTTTCCCAACTGCTCACGATATCTCGCTCGCAGTAAAGCCGGCTTATGCCTTTGCACATTCAGCAAGATTTCCATCCTTGCTAAGCCGACCTTTGAACGCCCTCGTT
>Ga0315280_10005823_pt1 | contig 17358 bp, 15 predicted proteins | sample YL17G06_40_MG_FD_203697 | JGI IMG/M metagenome (GOLD analysis project Ga0315280, IMG submission 203697) | Sediment microbial communities from Yellowstone Lake, YNP, Wyoming, USA - YL17G06_40 | ecosystem: Environmental > Aquatic > Freshwater > Lake > Sediment | place: USA: Wyoming | collected...
ATTCCTCCCAAGGATTCGGAAAAGTTAGCTCAGTCTATTATTCATCTTTTGAATGATAGGGAAAAAGCAAGAAGGATGGGAGAAGCTGGGCGAGACATGGTCGACCCTGCTTTTAGACTGGAAGTAATGCTGGAACGCATTAGTGAGGTTTACGAGCAGCTAATTAAAGAGAGAGGTGAGTCTTAAATGGTGGCATTGGTTACCGGAGGAGCTGGTTTCATCGGCTCACATATAGCCGAAGAACTACTCAAAAGGGGGAAGAGAGTTCTCGTGATTGATGACCTTTCCACGGGAAAGCGGGAGAATATCAAACATCTGGAGGGAGAGGGAAAATTTTCATTCATGCATGATACTATTTTGAATGAGCCCCTAATGGAAAAATTAATCGATGGGTGCGATATAATTTATCATCTGGCGGCTGCCGTGGGTGTAGAATACATCATTGGCAATCCTGTAAAGTCAATAGAAATTAACGTACTCGGGACAGAAATGGTGTTGAGGCTGGCAGAGAAGAATAGAAAGAAAGTAATAATAACCTCGTCATCAGAAGTCTATGGCAAGAATGAGAAGAAATTTTTCAAAGAGACTGATGGCGGCGTCCTGGGAACAACGCTAGCCCCCAGGTGGAGTTATTCCTGCGGTAAAGCTTTAGGCGAGTTTTTGGCTTTAGCCTACTGGCGGGAGAAACGGCTGCCCGTTATAATAGTCAGACTTTTTAACACCTTAGGTCCCAGACAGACGGGCAAATATGGGATGGTTGTGCCCAGGTTCATTGAACAGGCCCTTTCTGGAGAGCCTATCAGTATCTATGGCGATGGAAATCAAACCAGAAGTTTCGCTTATGTAAGCGATGTTGCAGATGGAATGGTTAATTTAGCCAATCATCCTGGGGCAGTAGGAGAAATCTTTAACTTGGGAGGTGAAGAGGAGATTACCATTTCCGATTTAGCCAGAAAGATAAAGAAGCTCACCAGAAGTAATTCGGAGATAGTTTACCTGCCTTACGAAAAGGTTTATGGAGAAGGCTTTGAAGATATGAGACATAGAATACCCGATACTACAAAGGTTCGCAATCTAATTAGTTACATGCCGAAGGTACGACTGGATGATGCTCTCAAGAAGACTATTGAATACCATAGAAAGAAGAAAGAAGAAAACAGTCGAGACTTATCGCTAAAGAAAGGAGGTTAGTTAAAAATGTGGAATTTTATTTATCTGTACGTATTTTGTTTAGCCGTTCTATTGAGCTTATTATTTACCCCTCTGGCAAAGAAGTTAGCTGTTAAGCTTCAAGTTCTGGACTATCCTGGAGAGAGAAAGTTACAGGAGAAAGCAATGCCCTTGTTGGGAGGGCTGGCAATCTTTTTCGCCTTTCTTTTTACCATATTGGTGAACTTTCTCATTATGTTCATAATAAAATCCAGCCCAGGACTTCTCAACCTTCTTCCCAGCGGCCTTGGTTCAACTCTTATGAGAAACTTTCCCCGGTTCTTAAGAGTCTTGCCTCAGTTAATCGCTATTCTTCTGGGAGGGACTGTTATATTTCTATTGGGGTTGACAGATGATATAAAAGGTCTAAGACCGCAGACGAAAATTTTGGTTCAGGTTCTGGTAATTTTACCTCTCATTGTTATGGGAGTCAGAATTAAGCTGTTCATTCCGAATCTCTTTGTCAGCAGCTTGATTACTCTCCTCTGGATGGTGGCTATCATCAATGCCTTTAATCTTTTAGACAATATGGATGGCTTAGCCACGGGGGTGGGGCTTATTGCTTGCTTTATCTGCTTTATAGTAACCTCTCAGCAACAACAGACTTTTACCAGTATTGCTCTCCTTGCTTTTGCTGGAGCGCTCCTGGGATTCCTTCCCTACAACTTTAATCCGGCGAAGATATTTTTAGGTGATGCAGGAAGTATGTTCATTGGCTATATGCTGGCTGTTTTAACAATAGTAGCCTCCTATTATAAAGTGAGTCTTCCCACCCATTTGCCCGCAGTTATGCCTATCCTAATATTGGCAGTTCCCATTTTTGATACGCTTTCAGTTATTTCAATCAGAATGAAGAAAAAGGAACCGATATTTAGTCCGGACAAAAACCACTTTTCCCATCGTTTAGTCTCCCTGGGATTCAGTCAGAGAGGGGCAGTCCTTCTTATCTATTTAATAACCTTATGTTTGGGAATTACAGCCACCCTGCTTACCCAGGTAAATATTTCAGGAGCTATCATTATCTTTATTCAAGCAGCACTTGTTCTCTCCATTGTTGCTTTGTTGGAGAATGTGGCAAAAAGACAGAGGTCAAATTAGAGCTTCGTCAGGCGTTATTTTGTAGCAGCAAAGCGTAAGCTTTGCTTCCCTGTTAGTCCCGATTTATCGGGATAGCTACATTCCTTCGTCACCCTGTCCTGTTCCGAAACCGGAACGGAGTCGGGAAAAGGGCGACCAATCACTTTGGTGGACGAATATGTTTTCTAACATTAAAGAACTTTATCGCTGTCGTGTATTAATTATTAGTCTTGTCTTAAGAGAAGTGAAACTTCGCTATCAGGGTTCAGTCCTGGGATTCTTCTGGACATTTCTAAGTCCTTTTCTATTAATGTGTGTTTATACCGTCGTATTCTCTGTCTTTCTTAGAATTAATATTGAGAATTATCCTGTATTCCTATTTTGCGGGCTCCTTCCCTGGGCCTGGTTCTCAACTTCAATTCTGGATGGAGCAGATTCTATAATCAGGGGCGGTGAGCTCATTACCAGGGTTCTATTCCCCCCGCAGGTCCTGCCCACTGTAACTGTCTTTTCCAACCTGATAAATTTTGTGTTGAGCCTTCCTCTGCTATTCATTTTCTTTCTACTTTTTAAGGTTAAGATTGGTATTTCCTTGATTGCCCTTCCAGTAATTATGATAGTCCAGGCTGTTTTTACTATGGGGGTGGTTCTAATGGTTTCTGCTCTGAATGTCCATTTTCGAGATGTCCAGCATATACTGGGCAATCTAATTATAATGTGGTTTTTTGCCACACCAATCATATATCCTTCCGCTTCAATACCAGAAATATTCAGGTTTATAATATATGTAAATCCTATGGGGACTTTAATTAAAGCTTATCAGGACATCCTATTTTACAGGCATTTTCCCAACTGGGTCCTTCTCGGTATTGCATTTTGCTCAGGAGTTGTAGTGTTCTTTTTTGGGAATTTGATATTTAACAGATATAGAGAGTTTTTTCCCGAAGAGGTGTAAAGTGGCTGCCATTAAGCTGGAAAATATTTCAAAAATATTCCCCAGGCGACCATTGAAGATAAAGAGACAATATACGACGCTCAAGGAAACCCTGTTGAATTTTAACTGGCTAAGAAATAGAGGAGAGGTGAGGTACGTTGCAGCATTAAAAGATATCAATTTAATCGTAGAAAAAGGAGAAAGTATCGGAATTATCGGAATGAATGGGTCGGGCAAGAGCACTCTCCTTAAATTGATAGCAGGGATACAGCACCCGACCTCAGGCAAGGTATACATTAAGGGAAGGGTTGCTTCTCTAATTGGGGTAGGAGTGGGTTTCCACCCGGGATTTACAGGAAGGGAAAATATTTTCATTAATGGTATAATTTTGGGCTTGTCGAAAAAGGAAATAAAGAGAAAATTTGACGACATTGTAAGATTTGCTGAACTTGAAGATTACATTGATGAGCCAATAAGAATTTATTCTGATGGAATGTTTATGCGTCTTGGATTTTCCATAGCTACCAATGTTGACCCTGATATTCTATTAATTGATGAAATTCTGGCTGTGGGAGATGAATATTTCAAACATAAATGTGCCGAGAAAATTGCTGAGTTCAGAAAACAGGGCAAGACTATGGTGATTGCAAGCCATAATTTGGGAGCAATCAAGAGGTGGTGCGATAGAACCATCTGGCTGGATGGGGGCATTATGAGGGAAACTGGAATTCCTGGTGAAGTAGTAAAGCACTATCGAAATGCTATTGCAGAAAAAGAAGGAAAATTACCACTGGTAGCTGCAGAGCGGTAGAGGCTGTGTCATAACCCCTTTTTTGTCATTTTTTGAGATTCTTCGGCCTTTGGCCTCAGAATGACATTGCGACACAGCCTCGGTAGCTCTGCATTGTAGGGGCGACATTTATGGCGCCCCGATTTTCAATCGGGGTTCGATGAATCGAACCCCTACGAACATTGTAGGGGCGACACGCAGTTTACCCCGATGTATCCGGGGGGTCGCCCAAAAGGCTGGCACAATACTCCCACCCAATGTCATGCCGAACTTGTTTCGGCATCTCTTGACAGAAAGAGAGATCCTGAAACAAGTTCAGGATGACAGAAAACAGAAGGGACGGCACAGAGTCCGTCCCCTACAACTCATTTGTCCCTCTCCCCTTGGGGGAGAGGGTAGAGGTGAGGGGGAAAAGCAAAGCTTTTGCTTTGCTGCCACAAGAACGGAAAATTAATCTGTGTCCGGGCAGAGGAAGATAGGTTGTGAGAAAAGAAGAGGACATAATGAAAATAACTCCATTTATTGAAGCACCTCTCGGATAGAAAGCTTAACGTGACGCAGCTGTTTCAGAAAATTTATCAGCAGATTCGTTAGTTTCTATAATTATTACAACTCTGGACTAATATTAGGGGCTATGTGAGACTTGGGAAATTTCAAAAATCAATTACACCTGAGAAATTATTATTGTAAACCACGGTGCCAAAGGGACAGCATCTTTTGATTATTTAAAGTTTGAAATTTACATTTGACGAATATTGTACAGAACTTTGCATCAATAAGGATTATTTCAGGAACAAAATAGTTATTGATGTCGGATGTGGCCCAATGGGTTCTTTGCACCATTTTAATGCTAAGATGAAATTCGGTATAGATATACTCGCAAATGAATATGACAAAGAATCCGGGATTCTTAAGCATGATACGATCTATTTAAATTGTCCTTCTCATAAAATGCCCTTTCTAAATGGATTTGCAGATGTGGTTGTTAGCCGTAACGCATTAGACCATGTAGATGATTTTGAAACCACCGTAAATGAAATTTATCGGGTTTTGAAGTCGGGTGGGGAAATCATATTAAGCATAAACCTACGGTTAGTTCCTGCGTCTACGGAGCCACAGGTACTTACTATGGGAAAGATAAAAAAGGCCTTTTTTAATAAATTTAATTATAAAATCATTAAAAAACTTATAGCAACTAAGGAAAGACCCTTCGAAAGAATTGTCGTAAAAGGCAATAAAAGATAAAAAATGAAAATCTTTTTGGTATACCTTGTAATAAACTCCCCACAAAACACTGGATATAACTATGGTTTGGGTTATATAGCTTCTGTTCTGAAAGAACAGGGTCATAGTGTTGATTATATTGTACTCAAGAACGAAAAAGACATCCTGGGATTATATGGAAAAATAAAAGAGAAAAAACCAAAAATAATAGGATTTTCTGCAACAACTGCTCAGTTTGTTTACCTAAAGGACATTGCAAAAAGGACAAAAGAAATTTCCGATAGCTTTATAGTATGTGGTGGGATACACCCTACATTAAAACCAGAATGCATTTTGGAAATTCCCGACCTAGACGCTATTGTTAGAGGGGAGGGAGAATTTCCTATGTTTGAATTTACGAAAGCCCTTGAAAATAGTGAGAATTATCATAAAATCAAAAATTTCTGGTTTAAAGAAAAAGATAGAATTATTAAAAATGAACTTATGACTTTTATTGAGAACCTTGATGACCTACCGTTTCCTGATAAAAGTTCCTTGGATTATCAGCGAGTAATTGATGAATCTGAAGGCGCAAATAGATTCATATTCAGCAGAGGGTGTATATTTGAGTGTGCATACTGTTCGAATAAACCCTTGGCCCAGCTCTGTCAAGGAACCTACTTCAGGCAACGGAGTGCACGCAAAGCGATTGAGGAGATCGAGCTGGACGCAGAGAAATATAAATTCATAGGCATTATCTTTGATGATGATATCATATCTCTTAATAAAAGATGGTTTTATGAATTTTTTACCTTATATAAGAAAAATTTTAGTTATCCATTTGCGTGCAATTTACGGGTTGGCACGGTAGATTCAGATATGATAAGGTTATTAAAAGAAGCAGGTGCTTATCGTGTATTCATAGGGATAGAACATGGTAATGAGCAATTTAGAAAAGCTATTTTAAAGAGAAATATGTCAAATGAACAAATAGCAGATACTTTTGAATTGTGTAAACGGCATAATGTAGTTGCTCGTGCCCAGATAATGGTTGGATTACCGTTTGAGAATAAAAACCTATTTCTTGATACAGTAAGATTTTGCAGAAAATTTTCTACAAGAGAAATTAATTTTATATCAATCTTTCATCCGTATCCTGGAACGGAGTTAGGCAAACTTTGTGAAAGAAATAATTGGCTACCTAACAAAAGATATTACAGAGAAAGAGAAGAAGCGGTTATTAGCTATCCTGGCTTCACAAAAGAAGAAATACAATTGTGTGCCGACGTTTTTACTGTTTTAATGCGCTTTAAATTTATTCCATTGAAAATGCCCTTAATTTTAGTGCTGTATTTCCATAAGCTTATAAAGCACATAGAAAACATTTACATGTTTATTCTTCCTTTATTTAAGAAAGTGGAGTAAATTGATGCCTTCGCTAAAGGAAAAGAAGGCAAAAATTGACTTAAGAGACTCATTATGAGGGATTAATGTGGAGAATAACATACATCCTGAAAAAACAGGACAACCCCTAGTTTCTGTCATTATTTTGAGCTTGGAGAGGGGTGAAGACTTAAGAAGAAACATCGAAAGCTTAAAGGAAACAGTTAATGTTCCTTACGAAGTTATTATAGTAGATAATGGCTCGAAAGGAAAAGAAACCTTAGATTATCTAGAGGAAATTGATGGCCAGCCAACAAAGGGAAATGGCAAGATATTTGTGCACCGTAATAAAACAAACCTTGGTTCTGGAGGCGGGAGAAAATTAGGAACTGAACTTGCTCTTAAAACAAAGTCAAAGTATCTCCTTACAGTTGACAATGATGTGACGTATACTCCCGGTTGGTTGGACAAGCTTATTTCTGAAATAGAAAAGTCGGAAGAGATTGGGGCGGTAAGTCCCCTGATATTAAGATCTCATAAAGATGGAAAACTACGGGTGCAATGGAATGGAGGAAGGCTTAATATTATTGGAAATTATTTTATACGGTTTGTGGCTGAAGATCGAGGAAAAGTTTATGGACAAAGCCAACTTAGTGGACAGATGGAATGCGATTGGTTAGATGGCAGCTTGACATTGATTAAAAAAGAGATTGCGAAAAAAATTGGCTACAGCGCTTTTTATCTAAGCGGCATTGAGGATTATGATTATTCATTGCAGATAGCAGAGTTAGGATATAAAATGCTTAATGTTCCCGACTCTGTTGTCATACATCACCATATGTCGCTTCAAGATGCTGAGAAACAGAAGAGGGAGGCAAACTATCTACGTGAAAGGAGGAATCCTGCTAGGATTTTTGAATCTTTAATGGCTTTTACAGAGAGAACAGGGTTTAATATAGTTGAAATAGAATTCCATACCTGGAGATACGATAAGATATTCTTAACCCAAAAAGGTTATCCTGATTTGTTAGGGGAGTGTATATCCTTTAATGACGTTAGCATAGAACGAGCAAAAAGGGCTTATGAAGCAATCACCAAAGAAAGAGAAAAGAGAGGGATTGCTGCAAAAGGAAGGATTGATATGGAAAAAGTGTTTGATAACATGCCGAGTGGAAAGAAGATAGAGTTACAACAGAAGATTAAAAAATATATTAGAACGCATGACATTAAAGAACTGCTTGGTGAAGAGCTAATTCGAAAATTTGATTCAGGAGATAATCGCGTGTTAGAACAACCCTCCCAAAGTGAACTTTTCCTGGAGCAGATAGCACAAATGGCTGAGGTTATTGATGACCTTGGGTCAGAGATCGAGAATCATCATTTAGCTATCATCGTTAAGGAGCAGGATATCAATGATTTGAATAAGGCTCTCATTGGCGAAGATGAATACACCAATAATTTGAACAAGGCTCTCGCTGCCAAAGACCAGCATATGGATAATCTAAATAAGACTATCAGTGCCAAGGATCAGCATATTGCAAACCTGGAGAGGCTGATAAGAGATAGGGATGCTGAACACTATCAGAATCTTACGAATTTAACAAAGGAGATTATCAAGATTAAGAAATATTCCGTATTCTATAATCTATTATTGAGATTTCGAAAGGAATTACTAAAATTCCTTGGTAAAGTTCAAAAATAATGCGCGTAGGTTGGTCGCCCTTTCCCGACCCCGTTCCGGTTTCGGGACGGGGCAGGGTGACGAAAACGGCATTCTGAAGAGTGCCCGACCAATTGGCACCGTAAACGCTATTCAAGCAAAAGAGGGATAGGATGCTGGGAAAGGAAAGGAGATAATGAGAACAATTCCATCTGTGAAAGGAGCTACGGGAGATAAAGCCCAAACTAATGCTGCTATTTCTGAAAATTTGTCAGCAGATCCGTTAGTTTCTATCGTTATTTTGAGTCTGGAGAGGGGTGAAGATTTAAGAAGAAACATCGAAAGCTTAAAGGAAACAGTTAATATTCCTTACGAAGTTATTATAGTAGATAATGACTCCAAGGGGAAAGCAACTTTAGATTATTTAAATGAGATTGATGGCCAACCAACAGGAAGAAATGGCAAGATATTTGTCCATCGCAATAAAAAAAATGTTGGTTGTTCAGCTGGAAGAAAATTAGGAACAGAAATTGCTTTTGGAACAAAGTCAAAGTATATCCTTACAGTTGACAATGATGTGACCTATATGTCCGGTTGGTTGGACAAGCTTATTTCTGAAATAGAGAAGTCAGAAGAAATTGGAGCAGTAAGTCCCCTGATATTAAGGCCTTACGGAGATGGAAAATTACGTGTACAATGGAATGGTGGAAGACTTGATATTATTGGAGATTATTTTATAAGGTTTCTGCATGTAGATAAAGGAAAAGTTTATGGTGAAGACCAACTTGGCGGAGGGATTGAATGTGACTGGTTGCATGGTACCTTGTTATTGATTAAGAAAGATATTGCAACGAAGATTGGGTACAGCACTTATTACTTAAGTAATTACGAAGATTTTGATTACTCTTTCCAGATAGCGGAGTTAGGATATAAAATGATTAATGTTCCAGACTCTATTATTATCCACCACCACATATCGCTTCAAGACGCTGAAAAACAGAAAAGAGAGGAGAAATATCTACATGAAAGATTTGATCCTCACAGGATATTTGAGAGTGTAATGACTTTTACAGAAAGAACAGGGTTTAATGTTGGAATTGAAACAGACTTCAATACCTGGCGAGATAATAAAATATTCCTAACCCAAAAAGGTTATCCTGATTTATTAGGGGAAGGCACATCCTTTAATGACGTCAGTATAGAGGAAGCAAAAAGAGCTTACGAAGCGATTACTAAAGAGAGAAAAAAGAGAGGGATTGCCACAAAAAGAAGCATTGATATGGAAAAAGTATTTGATAACATACCGAGTGGAAAAAAGATAAAGTTACAACAGAAGATTAAAAAATATATTAGAACGCGTGACATTAAAGAACTGCTTGGTGAAGAGCTAATTCGAAAATTTGATTCAGGAGATAATTACATATTGGAACGACCTTCCCAGGTTGAATTTCTCCTGGAGCAGATAGCACAAATGGCTGAGGTTATTGATGACCTTGGGTCAGAGATTGGGGAGCAGCATTTAACCATCATGGCCAAGGAATTTCAGAACGATAGTTTGAATAAGGCTATCGTTGCCAAGGACCAGCATATCAATAATTTGAATAAAGCTATCATCGCCAAGGAGGAGCATATCAATAATTTGAATCAAGCTATCGTTGCCAAGGATCAGCGTATCGCAAATCTGGAGGGGCTGATAAGGGACAGGGATGCTGAACGCTATCAGAATCTTATGAATTTAACAAAGGAAATTATCAAGATTAAGAAATATTCCGTATTCTATAATCTATTATCGAGATTTCGAAAGGAATTATTAAGATTTTTTAGTAAAATCCGGGGATAAATGCGTTAAGTCGGCCTTCGTTCCGCGACCCTATTACGGTCTCGGGACGGGGCGGATCGGCGAAGATAGTGCCAAAAATGGTGCCTGGTGTTGGGGAAGTCGTTAGGGTGACTTTCAAATGATAAATAAAAGGACTGATGAATACAAATTAAAGGTTTTGACATTAGAAAACGCTAGTTATATAAAAAAATTATTGAGAAATTGTTCAGAAAAAGATATTCATTACTATCCAAATTATTTGAAATTATTTGAAGAATATACTGGCATGAGATGTATATATGTATTTTATGGGAATGATAAAAATTATATTCTGGTGCCTTACTTTGAAAGAAGAGTAAATACTAGGAGTAGTTTAGATTCTGAATATGTTGATTTAATTTCTCCTTGGTATTATGGAGGACCTATCCATAATATTAAAGACGAAAAATTAAGGAACCGTATGTTTCAAAATTTTATGAGAAAATTAAATGAATATTGTAAAAAAGATAAAGTTATTAGTGAATTTCAGTGTCTTAATCCAATATTGGGTAATTATAGGCTGTTTCGAAATAATACTAATAAATATTATTATAAGAAAATTGTATATATTGACCTTAGCAAAAATATCAAAACGCTTGTTGGCCAATATTCTAGGAAAACGAGAAAGGCTATTAATAAAGCCAAACGAAATGGGTTGAAATTTTATCAGTCTAAAAATAAGGAATGCGTTTCAAGGTTTATTAAGTTGTATTCAGAAGCAATGAGGCGGAAAAAAGCGGAAGATTTTTACCATTTTAATCGAAAATTTTTCAATAACCTATTTAAACTATTTAGAAATGAAGCAAAATTATTTAATGTACAACATAATGGGAAGATAATATCTTCTTCTCTTGCAATAGGAAAATACGGTATACTTCAAGATTTTTTACGGGGGTCAAGTCCTAAGCACTTTTATCTAAGACCCAATGATATGATGATTGATGGGATAATAAAATGGGCAAAATCTAAAGGCTACAAATATTTTGACTTATGTGGTGGGTTAACTCCCTCACCTGAAGATAGTTTATTTAAATTCAAAAAATCTTTTTCATCCACTAGTGTGGATTTATATTTGTATAAAAAAATACACGACTTAGAAAAATACAAAGAATTATGCAAGCAACTTGGTAGAAAAGAGCAGGATTTGCGGTATGAAAAGGCATCATTCTTCCCGGAATACGTGGAAGGAGGCAGATTAGATGAAAGTGGAGAGAACTAAAGAAATGATAAATGTTACTATGCCAGACCTCCCATTGCTTAAGAAATATACTGGATATTTAAATAAGATATGGAAAACTAAGTGGCTGACGAATAATGGCGAATTTGTGCAATTACTCGAGAAAAGATTGGAGAAATATCTAAAGGTGAGAAATTTGCTGGTCGTTTGTAACGGCGCAATAGCTATCCAGCTTGTATTAAAATCACTCGATCTCAAAGGAGAAGTTATTACAACGCCGTTTACCTTCCCAGCTACAACAAATGTATTATTATGGGAGGGATTGACCCCAGTCTTTGCAGATATTGACCCTGAAACATTTAATATCGACCCTCATGAAGTGGAGAAGAAAATAAGTGATAAAACGAATGCAATACTTGCAGTCCACATATATGGGAATCCATGCTATGTTGAAAAATTACAAAAAATTGCTGATAGATATAGTTTAAAACTAATTTATGATGCTGCACAAGCTTTTGGCGTAGAATACAAAAATAAATCGGTGTTAAATTATGGAGACGCGTCAATATTGAGTTTTCATCCTACAAAGGTCTTTACTACAATTGAAGGTGGGGCGATAATTATTAAAGATAAAAAATTATTTGAGAAATTGAAATTGTTAAGAAACCATGGCATTAAATCTGCAGAAGACGTTGTTCTTCCTGGAATAAATGCAAAGATGAACGAGTTCGAGGCTGCTATGGGTCTTTGTAATCTGGAAAATATTGATGAGAAAATTCGGGTCAGGAAAAAGATTTATGAATACTATAAAGAGAAATTGGCTGATACCGATGTAAAATTCCAGAGAATAATAGCGTCTAAATACAACTATGCTTACATGCCAGTATGTTTCAGAGACCTTAAGGAAAGGGATAGAATCTACTCTAAATTGATTAAGAATGGAATCAATCCCAGAAAATATTTCTATCCGTTAACAATCGACTTCGATTATTTTAAAGAGAAGGAGATAAATTTGGTTGAAAGATCTGCCTTAGGTGTTGCCCGTGATGTGGCAGGTAGAGTGCTATCTTTGCCCTTATATCCTAGCTTGAAAATAGGCGTTGTGAACAAAATTATTGCTTTTCTTAAAAGGCATTAAATTTGATTCATAATGGGGAAGGAAGCTGTGAAAAAAAATTCCAGGTCTTGGACTAATGTAGAAGGTATTTTGTGGAATTATTCTATCTTACAGAAATTTGTAGAGGGAATTATTCTTTCTCGACGGCATAATAATAAAATTTTTAATATGTTTAAGAAATGGGGTAGGTCTTTTATTTTAGCGCCTTATTATGTTATAGGTGTTACCCCAACCATCATTATGACAGTTTGGGATTTCTGGAACCGTTATCGTTTGTTTTCCGAAATGCCAAGAGGAAGGAAAGCATATTTTCTATTTATATGCTATAGCTGTATGGAATCAGAGGAAGTTGTTGAGAAAATAAGGAATGGATACGCTAGTCACAAGGACAGGTATCCTGACCACGAACTTGTTTATTTGTGTAATTCTCCCAAGCAATATGAACTCTTTAAAAAATTTGAATTCCCCTGTATTTTTTGTAATCACAATGCTTTTGTGGATGAGAACATTTATAAAATCATACCCGACGCAGAAAAGAAATATAATGCAATATACAATGCGGCCATGTTCCCTTGTAAGAGGCATTTTTTGGCTTCAAAAGTGAAAAACTTGGCGTTAATAACCTATGCTTGGTGTGACACGCGGGAATATATTAATGAAACAAAAAAAGCGTTGCAGGGAGCGATATGGATTAATAAACCCGTTCCATATCCGTATGATTTTATCCCTGAAGAGGAAATTCATAAATATTTAAACCAGGCAAGAGTGGGGCTATATTTGTCTGCTTCTGAGGGAGCCGTGTATGCGAGTGCTGAATACTTGTTATGTGGCTTGCCTGTAGTTTCTACTCGGAGTTCGGGTGGCAGGGATGTTTTTTTTGATGATGAGTATGTAAAGGTAGTGGGAGATACGCCGGAAGCTGTTAAAGAAGGAGTCGAAGAAATGATTGAGCGCAATGTCTCTCCCTATTATATTAGAGAGAAGACGTTGGAGAAGATGGAGCCTCATAGAGAAAGGTTCGTGGCATTGATTCAGAGCATTTATGATAAAGAGAACGTTGATAAAGATTTTAAGAAAGAATGGGGTAATGTTTTTGTTAATCAAATGATTAAATGGGGAAAAATGAGGTCTTTTAAAAGAGATATTCAAAGAAAGGTTTTGAGAGAACAAAATAAACGTGATTGAGAAACCACCGTTTTGGTATAACTGGAAAAATATTTCATGGAATTTATTTATTTTACGGACAAAGATTAGATGTCTAATCTTTTTTTCTAATTGGCATGATAAATATTTCACGTTATTCATCAAAAAATATCTGCATCTTTTTTTGAAGCTCCCTACTACGTTATGAGTGCCACACCTTTGATTATTTTAACGGTCTGGAATTTCTGGAATAATTTTCGCCTCTTTTTACAAATTCCCCAAAAGAGTAAGAGAAAACTAGCGGATACCGGGATGAAATTCCAGAAAATAGTGGCATCGAAATACAACTATTCTTACATGCCGGTATGCTTTAGAGACATTAGGGAGAATGTTGCTTTTGATATTGCAAATAGAGTATTATGTCTTCCTTTATACGCTGATCTAGAAATAAAAGTGGTGGGTAATATTATTAATATTATTAAAAGTATTTAAATTGGTTAATCTATTATATCTTATAATTCACAATTGTATTTATTCCTGGCTTATGAACAAGAAGGGGGAAATGTGCTGGAAAAATTAAGATCTTGGATTAATGGAAAAAATAAGCAACAGGCCGTGTTGATTTTACGTACAGTCTTGTTATTTGTCAAAGAGAGAAAAATACCTTTCCTATGGTACAGCAGAACTTTTAATAGATTCAAAGAATTGTTTTTGCCGTTTATTGAAGCACCTTATTGCGTTATAAGTTCCAAACCAATTATCGTCATAACAATTTGGGATTTTTGGAATTATTTTAGATTGTTTTCTAAAATACCGAAAAGGGGAAACGTATATTTTATATTTTTATGTTGGAGTTTAATGGAATCAGATGGAATTGTTGAACAAATAAAAAATGAATATAACAAACACAGTAAGAAATATCCTAAACACAAGCTCATCTATTTATGCAATTCTCTTAAGCAATTTAAAATTTTTGGGAAATTTGATTTGCCTAGGATTTTTTGCAATCAGAACGCTTTTCTAGATAAAAGAATGTACAAAATCATACCGAATGTAGGGAAAAAATATGATGGGATATATAATGCGCGGATAGTCACATTTAAGAGGCATTTCCTGGCATCTAAAGTAAAAAACCTTGCATTAATAGCATTCACAGGTGGTTCAACACAAACAGATATTGATTCAATAAAAAAAGCCCTGCCAGAGGCAACATGGATCAATAAAGCTACTATTCGAAGTGACGAAATACCTGAAGAGGAAATTTGCAAATATTTAAACCAGGCCAAAGTGGGGCTGTGTTTATCAGCAAGAGAGGGCGCAATGTATGCAAGTGCTGAATACTTGTTGTGTGGTCTGCCGGTAGTTTCTACTAGGAGTAATGGGGGGAGGGATGTTTTTTTTGATAAAGAATATGTAAAGATAGTGGATGATTTGCCTGAAGCGGTAAGTGAGGGTGTTGAGGAGATGGTTAAACGTGATATTTCGCCTTATTATATCAGGGAGAAAACGTTGGAGAAAATGAAGGCACACAGGGAGCGGTTTATTTCGTTGGTTCAAAGTATTTATAACAATGAGGGGGTGTATAGGGATTTTAGGGGAGAGTGGGATAAAGTTTTCATAAATAAAATGCTTTGTTGGAAGCCAATAAGATTTCTTAAAAAGATATGAAGCAAAAATATTTAATAGAAAAAGATAGGGATAAACCAAAGGGACAATTTATAATAAAAAATTTAAATTTGGGCAAACATGACAAATTGGAACAAGTTTTGGGCAACGTATCCTTTAAAGTTTGGCAGCAAGGATTACTTTAAGCAAGTTGGAAAAACCGTAAACGGGCAACCCATATCAGATTATCAATTCAAATTGATAATCTCGGATATATGCAATGGTTTGGATTTAGAAAAGACTGACGTAGTTTTAGATTTATGCTGTGGTAATGGTATCATAACAAAAGAAATTGCTGGTAAATGCAAGGAAGTGGTGGGAGTTGATTTCTCTCAGCCGCTATTGGAAGTAGCAAAGAGAGAGCATAGCCTTGGAAATATAAAGTATGTGTTTGGCTCTGTTCTTGATTTGGACAAAATTCTTTTTGAGCCAAGCCATTTCAATGAAGTGATAATGTATGAGGGTTTGCAGAATTTCAAAAAGAAAGATCTGTTAGGAATTTTGAGAAATATACAAAAGTTAACCGGTAATGAAAGTGTTATATTTATTGGATCTATCCCTGATAAGAAAAGAATATGGAAGTTTTATAATACACCTAAGAGGCGTTTATTATTTCTGTGTCGCAAGCTACTCGGCGGCGATGCAATAGGTTCGTGGTGGGATAAAGATTTCATCAAAAAAACATGCAAAAAATTGGATTTATGTTGTGAGTTTCGTGAACAAAGCAAGGGAATACACACTGCACATTATAGATTTGATATCAAAATACAATAGCCTATTATTATTGGAATATTAAAGAGAATAAGGCCTCAAATGCTTAATTTGCTTTCAGAAAAAGAAAAAAGGATTAATATTCAGTAATATTATCAAGAGAGCTGTCTAAATGAAAATAAGTGTTTTAATGGTAACATATAATCATGAGAAGTTTATTGCACAGGCAATAGATAGCGTATTAATGCAGGAAGTAAACTTTGACTATGAGATAGTAATCGGGGAGGATTGCTCTACAGATAAAACCAGAGAGATTGTTAAAGAGTACAAAAGAAAGCATCCTGATAAGATCAGACTATTACTACGGGAGAAGAATTTAGGCGCTCTTATGAACTTTGACAATGCGTTACAAACTTGTAAAGGCGAATATGTGGCATTGCTTGAAGGAGATGATTATTGGATATGCCCTAATAAGCTACAAAAGCAAGTAGATTTCTTAGATAGCCATCTTGAATGCACAATGTGTTTTCATGATTGCATTGTAGTTTACGAGGATAAAAATAAAAAGTCATGGATTAGAAGTCCAAATATACAAAAAGAAATATATACACTCAAGGATGTGATAAAAGGTTACTTCATATACACTCCCACAATGATGTTTCGAAGAGATTTAATTAGACAACTTCCAAAATGGTATTTTAGATATCCAGTTAGAGACGTAGCTTTAAGGATTCTGTGTGCATTTCATGGTAAGGTGGGCTACATAAAGGGAGGAATGAGCGCTTATAGGGTTCATGGAAAAGGTTTTTGGTCTTCGATGCCTCAGATTAATCAGCTCCTGATGCAACTTGAAACTGAAAAAAATTTAAAAGAGGATTTAAAAGAAAATATTAATTCAAATTATGGTAATTTGTTAGATGAATCAATTTCTTCTCTTTATTATGAAATCGCAAGTTACTGTTTAAAGAACGGACAGAACCTCAACGCGTTTATGTCAGGAGGTCCTGCCAGAACTGAACTCCTTCTGGGGGGAATAGCCCATATGGCTGAGCAGATTGATGAATTTCGTTCAAAGATAAAGAATCAGGATTTAGCTATAATTGCCAAGGACCAGCATATCAATAATCTTAATAGGGCTATCGTTGCCAAGGACCAGCATATCGCAAATCTGGAGAGGCTGATAAGGGATAAGGATGCTGAACACTATCAGAATCTTATGAATTTAACAAAGGAAATTGTCAAAATTAAGAAATACTCAGTATTCTATAATCTATTATTGAGATTTCGAAGGGAATTATTAAAATTTTTCTGTAAAGTTCCCAGACAATGTAGCTAGAGAGCGAAAGCTCTGCATTGTAGGGGCGACACGCAGTTTACCCCGATGTATCCTGGGGTGGTCGCGCAAATGACGGCACCATAAATGGTGCCCGA
>Ga0315280_10005825_pt1 | contig 17354 bp, 14 predicted proteins | sample YL17G06_40_MG_FD_203697 | JGI IMG/M metagenome (GOLD analysis project Ga0315280, IMG submission 203697) | Sediment microbial communities from Yellowstone Lake, YNP, Wyoming, USA - YL17G06_40 | ecosystem: Environmental > Aquatic > Freshwater > Lake > Sediment | place: USA: Wyoming | collected...
TAAACTCGTTGATGAACAGAGGGATACCTTTCATTTTCCACTGATTAGCAAGCAACACAAAGTCAACCATGTTGACAGCATCGTCACCATTTATGTCAGCCGAACTGCCCGGAGGACTCAACCACTGGTTGGCTAAGATTTGCAGGTCCGGCAAATCGACTTTGCAGTTTCCGCTCAGGTCGCTTGTTGGGCACCAGGCCGCCGCAGAACTCACCAGACATACAACCAATACAAGAGCCGATAACAAGGTTTTCACAGCCGTAGGCATCTTTTATTTCCTTTGTAACCGATGTTCTGGGTTACAGATAGCGGTTTTGTCTTCGCGATTTACAGGCCGCAAAAAGACAAAAATCCGGTATTTTAGCTATTTTTTATTATAACACATTTAAGACAATTAAGCCAGTCTTTTCCCTCCGTAACTGCCCCAAAGATTACCGGAGAATCTTACAGAGTTTCTCCTAAGTAATAGTTATTAAATCACTTAACGTGACCGAAAAAGAATTACGTGCTTACGTGGTATGACAGTCCCTCAAATTACGAGCGCAGAATAAGAAAGGTGATGGCATTACGTGAAAAATCTACGCCGGTTTTCTTTTGAGATTCGATATAGGGTGCTGGTCCGTTCGGTTGACGTTATCTAAGTTACCTTAGTGGAATTCCATTGCGTCTTGTCTTTCCAACAGTTTCGTTTTATCGGCTGTTGTCATCCAGACTTCAACTCTGGCATTGGATTCGTTAGGCCATTTGAACGAAGTAACAGAACGTGCTGGCAAACCATAAATAAACGATTGACCTTTCCATTTGAGTTGAACGTTCTGTCTGAATGTATTGGGATTGAGCACGATGACAACCGTTGAGCCATCAGGATTAACAAAGGCCACATTCTCAATGTGCTGACCGGCGTATTCAGTTGAGGCGATGCGTTTGGCACCAGGCCTGACGAATTTCGCGGCGTGGCCCAGCGAATAATACTCGACTTCTCTGGTAACTTGGCCGGTGGATTGGTTTATTGTAACTACGCCGCGACAATTGTCGCAGCCGCCCGAAATCTTGGGGCCGTTGTTTTCGTCAAGTGCTATGTTCCATTTTGCTACCGTTTTGGCATAATAGCGAACCGCTTTTATAATCAATGTCGATATATCCCACATCAGGTTATCCCCAAAAATGGGCGCCCAGCCACCTCCCGAACACTCCGTAAAGTAGATATCCTTATCAGGATGCGCTTTAACCACTTTGAGCTGCGCCGAAGGACCACCCGCATATCCGTGAAATGCGGTGCCCGCGATATACGAATTCGCTTCGGGGTCATCCAGGACAGTGATTGGGTAGCCGGGGTCATCCCAGTTGTGGTCCCATATCACAATTTTTGTGTGTATGTTGTTTGCCTGCAATCTTTGGCCCAGACATATCGCGAGTCTTGCCTGGTCGGACGGGTCCATCCACATACCCGGATAGCCGTAGGGTTCGTAGTGGGGTTCGTTTTGCAATGTTACGGCATCAATCGCCAGCCCCTCTGCGGCGTATGCCTGAATATACTTCACGAAATAATCTGCATAGGCCTGATATACATAGTCACTATCTGCCAATCGTCCATACCCGAGTTGTTCGCTGTCTTTCATCCAGGCCGGTGCACTCCAGGGAGAGCCCATAATCTTGATGTTTGGATTGATTGCAAGGGCCTCCAGAAGCAGCGGGATTATGAAATTGCGGTCGCTTGCAATTGAGAAATTCTGAAGCTCATAATCTGTTTGGCCGATGGGTACATCATCATAAGTATAGTCTGTCAGACGAAAATCGGAAGAACCCATCGGCTGACGAAGAAAGCTCAGGCCGATACCGGTATTCGGGTCAAACAGGTCTATCATTAACGCCTGACGCTGCTGTTCTGGGAGGGCATTATATATCAGATATGCTGAAGACTCCGTCAGAGAGGCTCCGAATCCATCCATTTCCTGAAACGTCACTGTCGGGTCAATGTCTATTGTTACATACTCGTCATACACCAGCCAGTTCCCCGCAAGGATTCCGAGGTCGCCGGTGTCAACCGCACCATTCTTATCGAGGTCATACTTTGCAAACTGCGGGTTTTTAGAATCGCAGTGCCATGCCTGTGCCAATTCAACATAATCCCAAAAGTTCACCACACCATCATTATTAAAGTCAGGGTTGGTAAAGGAGATTAATGTCTTGAAGCTCCAGACATCGCCTTTGCTAACTGGCGGTGTGGTGCCGGCCTTATTTCTCTCATCAATACGCCAGTAGTACGTAGTATTAAGCGCAAGGGTTCTCTTATTGGTGACGGGGTCGTTGGGGTCGTAGCTGGTACCGGTGAACGTGCCTTTATACACGAGGGCATTGTAGTCGGTACCAAAGTACACCTGGTGCCCCGACTTTGTCAGGACATTGAATCCAGGCCCCCAGGTAAGAATGATGTTTGGGTCCACCAGGACGGCGCCATCAGATGGATAAGGACTATGGGCCTTCAGACCAGCCGTTGTAAAACGCCAGACATCGCCCTTGATTATCGTCTCATCTTCCTGAATCTCATCGATACGCCAGAAATAAGTCGTTGTCGGCTTTTGAACATTAATAATACGTGGGTCGGCGCAAGTAGTCGTCGCCCGGTCCGTCGTTGCTATGTACTCAGGTGAATCTATGTCGGCATTGGTTACAGCAGTTTCGTCGGTGCCGAAATATACATCGTGTGCGGCTGCAGTATCACCTGCCATCCACTCAAGGCCTGTTTTATTTGGCTCATTTATCGAGCCGTCAGCCGGAACGGGTGCCCACGCCTTTAACTGGACGAATGTAGGCGATAGATATTCTGGTGGGATAATCTGGCTCGCCTGACTGCTGCTTTCCCAATAAAGCTCTGCAACAGCTTGACCGCCATTCTCATAGAACTCTATCTTGATAGGATATTCCTTGTCGGCCTGCAAGGTTATCGGCTGGCTGACGTCCACAGTGGAACTGTGGGCAGTCCAGTTGTCAATAATAAGTTGACGATTCACCCACAACCGCACGCCGTCGTCGGTTCTTGTGATGAATCTGTACGTCTCGGAGTACCTCGGTATAACTGCGCCCGACCATCGCACGGAAAATTGATTGGCATTGACGGTACCAGGTTGAGGCGAGAGGTCGCCCCAGTCGAAATCGACTGCCTCAAACCGCGTCATAGCTGGTGGCTCACTCAGAGACATATTGTTATAGTACTTGCCAGTCAGGCCACCTGCGGCAAGGGCGCTATCAGTGAGAGACGTTACCGAAACAAAGGTTAATAAATAAATTAACTTTCTGCACATAGTAGTTCTCCTTGCAGAGAGTGAAACTAATAGCGTCTAACAAAACCTAAAGTTAAAACAGCGATTTGTCTGATGAAAATGTCCAATGGAAGTTAGCATCTTTGGAACTATTATGGAGAACAAAAGTATGACCAAATCACTGCTGGGCGAGAAATTGCGGAAACTTATAGAACCGATATCCCCAAAGCGACCGTTGCGTCCCAAAGGAGGACCACCGCCCACAGACGACCGCAAAGCCCTCACAGGTATCCTCTTTGTCCTCCAACCAGCCCAATCCCTGTTGCCATATTTTTGCCGGCCGCTCGGTGGGATAGTCTCATCCCAGAGAATAGCATTGGTGCCTTCTTCAAAACCAGGGTTCGTCAACAATTCCTGTGCAGAAGCGGTGGACACTACACCGAAAAGGCCCGACAAAACAATCGTTAAAAACAGTACTTTTTTATACATAATCCACCCTCCCGATAAAACCATTGACGGTTCCTAAAATCTGTCTTCATACCTCAAGTAAACGTCATTTTAGCATAAAAGAGGGTAACTTTGCAAGAGATTCTTGTGAACTTTGGCAATATAATTGCAACCGCATGAGCTTGCGCTGACCTGCGGATTTTCTGCAATTACCCGACTTATAATGGTAAGGATACAAGGCGGAATTGGGCGTAAAAAAAGTTACACTGTTTCCCATCAAAAATTTTTACAGTTTTCACTACCACAATAACTCGCCATAAGTTTTAATATACAGGTATTTGTTATTAAAACATAGTTATGGTTTACGTTTACGGAAATCGTTAGACTATTTTGTAAGAGGTGAAAGCTATGAGAGTCAAACAACATCTAATTCTTTTTTTGGCGTTAGTGGCAGTTTTTTTCGCAGGCTGTGAAACAAAGCAAGAGGTTCCAGCCTCTCCCAAACCGACTGCACGAATGATGGGCTTGGAATTCCAGGACGTCAAGCCGGACTCAGCCACACTACTGTTCAGCATTGAGGTTGATAACCCTTATCCGGTCAGCTTACCGTTGATGAATCTAAGCTATAGCCTTACCAGCGGTACCGATACGTTTCTTTTGGGCATCGCCGACCTTCAAACCACCGTGCCACCAAACAGCAAGGAAATAGTTTCCCTGTCGGACGAAATCAACTATGCGGATATGCTAAAATCCTTGAAAGACGTCGAGCCCGGCTCAAAAATCTCTTATAAGGCAGAATTAGAGTTATCGGCGAGTACACCAGCTTTGGGGCTAATTAAACTGCCTTTGAAAAATGAAGGTGAACTGGTCCTGCCGGCCCTCCCGGAGGTAAAGGAGGAAGTCAAGCAAACCCGTACTCCAGATGTCATCTTTGTCCCTACGCCGCAAGAGGCGGTGGACAAAATGCTGGAGTTAGCGGAAGTCAAAAAGGACGATTTGCTCTACGACCTTGGTTGCGGTGATGGCCGGATTGTAGTAACGGCAGCCCAGAAGTACGGCTGCAAAGCCATAGGTTACGACATAGACCCGCAGCGTGTGAAAGAGTCCCTCGAAAACGTGGAGAAGAACAACGTTGGACACCTGGTTACAATTGAGCAGAAGGACATATTCACTCTCGACCTCAGCAAGGCAAACGTAATCACTCTCTACCTGCTTCCGAGTCTGAATGTCAAGCTTATCCCGCAATTGGAGAAGCTCAAGCCCGGCTCGCGGATTGTCTCGCACGACTTCGATATGGAAGGAGTCGAGCCGGACAAGGTTGTTGAGATCACTTCCGGTGAAAACAATGTCGAACACAAGATTTATTTGTGGACCTCACCGCTCAAGAAGGTAGAGAAAAAGGAGTTGGCTCCCGCTGTAGAATAATTAGTTGGATGGTCCGGGCCAATAAAAAAGCAACTTTTGAAAACCCCAGAGCCGCTTTGGGAAAATAGGGTAAGCCCTCCCGCTTAACCTATGCAGGGTGATGGTGGAATAAAGGAAGCTGGTTCTTCTTCGGTCAAGTCACAACCAATGTCAATATTCTTTCAATCAAAAAGGTCTCTGCTATGGCGGCATTTACATGGTTTCCCTGCCATTTGTCATTGCCTTCCTCGGCGGCACAGACAAAGACCCGGGCTTACGTGCTTCACTTGCTTTTGTGTCCTGCATGGTAGGCTGCACTGCCACAGGTCCTCTGCTGGACCGATTTAATCCAAGACGCATGGCTCAGTTGTCTATGACCCTGACTTCAAAGTTCTCATTTTCCATAATCGATTGACGCGGTGATACGTTTTATGGTATAATAATATATCATAAGCACTTCTAAAGGAGTGATTACGAAAATGAAAAGAAGTTTGAGGTGGGTTGTTATTTGGTCAGTGTGTCTTATTTTACCAGGTCAATCCGCCACCGCAGAGAGTTTGGCACCCTTGGGCCCAAATGATGATGGGGAATGTAATGTCGCACCGGGAGCAGGATATATAGCTACGCCCGCGACAGAAAGTGATTACGGTACGGCCTTGTCCTGCGCACCGATTCCCACCGACTACAACCACGATTGCCGGGTGGATTTAAAAGACTTTGCTTTGCTGGCCGGTGGTTGGTTCCAGAATTATACTTGGGATGACCTTTTGCTTTTAGCGGCTCATTGGCTGACTGATGCAACTGGCGGGCAGAACGCGGCGGTGAACCGCGTTTATCCAGATAAGGCACGCTACAATCCAGGTGACACGGCCACGTTCACTGTAGAACTCACAAACGGGGCAGCGAGTTCATTCAACGGCGTGGTGACGCTACTCATAAGCCACCTTGGCCATCCTGTCTTCACCGATAAGCAGGGCGTAACGCTCGCGCCGAATTCCATGGCCATCTGCACATTCACCTGGCCCACGCCGCTTGCCAACTTTCATGGCTATCTTATCGAGGCATGGCTCACAAATGGCTCATTTGCTGTTACCTCCATTGATGTTTCAAGTGATTGGCGACGCTATCCACGCTACGGCTATATTACGGAGTTTTACCAGGGGCAGTCTAACCAGCGAGGCACCGATATTTTCAATCAGCTCACGCAAAATTACCACATCAACTGCGTGCAGTTTTACGACTGGATGTGGCGGCACGAGAATGTCATCCAGGGCAACCCTCCAAACATCGTTGACCCATGGATTGACTGGCGCGGCAAGCATATCTCCTACGCCGTGCTGACAGATATGGTCAGCAAAGCTCGTCTCCAGAATATTGCAGCTATGCCGTATTTCCAAATTTACATTGGGCTGGATGGCTATGAGCAGATTTCTGGTGTCAGCCGGCAATGGGGTCTGTTCTCCGACCGAAACCACATAACCCAGTTCCACCATACTGCCGGTACCGTTAATTTTTGGGTCTTCAATCCGGCCAAGGTGAACTGGCAAAACCACCTGCTCAACGAGTACGCCGATGCACTGCTGAATTTGAATTTTGACGGCATACACCTCGACCAATTAGGTAACATTGGCGGCGGAATCTACTACGATTACAACGGCAACTTTGTGGACCTTGGCAACAGCTTTTCCCCGATGCTCAACCTTTCTAAGAACCACCTCGACTACCTTGAAGGGCAGTATCCCAGCCTGGCCGGGCACGATGCGCTTACCTTCAATATGGTGGACGGCGGCATCAACAACTGGGGCGTTAATGACGTGGTCCGCAACAGCCGCGTGGACTTTCTCTACAGCGAGCTTTGGGGTAACCAGACCTATAATGGTGTCCATAATTTCGTTAAAAAATCCCGCGCCGAGTCTGGCGGCAAGGCGATGGTGCTTGCTGCCTATATCAACCGCGATGAGGACACTGGCGGCTACTTTGACGACGACAGCGTACGGCTGGCCGACGCGGCATTCTTTGCCAGCGGTGCCTTCCATATCGAACTGGGTGATGGCGACCAGATGCTCGGCAACGAATTTTTCCCGAACCGTTCCAAGCAAATGTCCGCCGACCTTAAATCCGTAATGAAGGACTACTACGATTTCATCACAGCTTACGAGATGCTGCTGTTCGCACCTGAATTAGGGTTAGGTGACACCGGGTTACAATGGATTTCCATTACTGGACAACTACAACCGCTTTCCGGCAACGCTGACAGCAATACGATATGGTTTCTCAGCCGGCACACCAGTGAATTTGAAGTGCTGCATTTAATCAACCTGCTCGGCAACGACGACCAATGGCGCAACATCGCCAACACACCGCCTCTTCTGACTAATCTATCCGTGAAGTATCGACTTGGCCCCAGCGCCAACGTCAGCGGAGTCTATTTCGCCTCGCCTGATTTGAACCACGGCGTAATGCGGCTGCTTCCTTACTTCACCGGCTCCGATGCTCAGGGCAATTTCATCTCCTTAACGGTACCGAGCCTGGCTTACTGGGACATAATTTACTTTGAACGCTCGCTCACGCCTCCACCTGCCAATATCTACGAGGCCGAGAATGCCGTCAAGTACAACGTATCCGTAAACAACAACCACATTGGCTACTCCGGCACCGGCTTCGTGGACCACTTCGGTAGCGTGAGCGATAGTGTTTTGTTCGTCATCCTGGCGCCAACGGACAATGACTATTCCTTCCGGTTCCGCTACGCCAACGCCACCGGTGCTACCGCCACGCGGCAGGTATTTGTCGATGGTGATTATGCGGGCAAAGTTTCGTTCCCGCCGCTGGCCAACTGGGACACGTGGGCCACCGTGCCGCTTGTTGTGCGGCTCAAAGCTGGCGTTCACCAGGTTGTCCTCTATTTCAGCAGCAGCAATAGTACAGCCATTAACCTTGACTACCTCCAGCTAACCACGCTGCCCTGGTGAACGTCTTGAAGGCGGACTATTTCGTCAACCTGGGTTTTACCAACCTCAAGCTAACCTGCACCAATACTAATGTGAACTTCGAATACGGAACCGCTCGCCCAATGTCTTGCTCGGCTTGGGTGGGGTACTCTTGAACCGGAAAACTTAATTCTTCTCTAAATCGGCCCAAATAAACTTTCTCAGGTAATTGACATCACTAAAATAGGGTTGAAAAATAAAACAGACTTTGCTACATTAACACAACTAATGGTTCGTCGAATGTAACGATTACTCTATGCTGAAAGGATATAGAAATGAACAAGATGAGACATACAATTAAGTTTTGGATGCTGGTTTTGGCGGGGCTGAGCTGCCTGCTGTGCGGGCGGGTGAGCGCCGAACCCTGGGTTGTCTTCGAAGGCGGCGAAGGGCCGGGCAAGGGTAAGCACATTGTTTTTGTTACCGGTGATGAGGAATACCGCTCGGAAGATTCAATGCCTATGCTCGCCAAAATTCTGGCTGTGCACCACGGCTTCAAATGCACGGTGCTGTTTGCCATCAACAAAGAAACCGGCGAAATCGACCCCCAGACTATCGACAATATCCCTGGTCTGGAAGCTCTCAAGACCGCCGACTTGATGGTGCTTTTCCTCCGCTTCCGTGAACTTCCTGATGAACAGATGAAATATATTATTGATTACACCAATTCAGGTAAGCCAATCGTTGGACTACGAACAGCAACACATGCGTTCAATTATACAAAGCACAAGGACGGTCCGTATGCTAAATACAGTTTCCGCGACAAGGAATTCGATGGAGGGTATGGACGGCAGGTTCTGGGTGAGACATGGATTGACCACTACGGCGCCCACCAAGTGGAAAGCACACGCGGGCTGGTCGCTAAAGGTATGGAAAAGCATCCAATTGTGAAAGGCATCGAAGATATATGGGGAGAATCGGATGTTTACGGCATCACCACGCTAAGCGGTGACAGTAAGCCATTGATTATGGGCCAGGTGCTCGCGGGTATGGACCCAAACGATAAGCCAAACCCAAATAAGAAATTGGTACCTGTGGCGTGGACGAAGACTTATACAGGTGAACAAGGGAAAACTGCTCGCGTTTTTACTACCACGATGGGACACTCGTTTGATTTCAAGAGTGAAGGTTTCCGCCGACTTCTTGTGAATGCCTGCTACTGGGTGATGGGAATGGAAGATAAAATTCCGGCCAAAAGCAAGGTCGATCTTATTGGCGAGTATAATCCCAATCGAATTGGGATGGGCGGGCACAAAAAAGGACTGAAACCATCAGCTCACAAGCTCTGATTGGCCGTAATCTAATGGTTGTTTGTGTTAGGTTCTTTGGGCAAAAACGCTGAGGCTTTTGAAAAAGTACTGGTCTAATATCCCGTTACTTGCTCTTATAGCAACCAATATCATTCCCTTGTGGGGCGCACTATTTTTTGATTGGGATGCGTTTTATATCGTCCTTCTGTACTGGGCGGAGAATCTGGCAGTTGGGTTCTACACTATCCTCAAAATTGCATTCGTAAAGGTACCTCACCCGGCAGAACATCTCGGAAAACTTTTTGTTATACCGTTCTTCATAATTCACTACGGCGGATTCATGGCTGTTCACGGTCTCTTTGTATTAGTGCTCTTCAAAAAGGGTGGAGGAGAATTTCTTTCGGGAAATACCTGGCCTTGTTTTCTGGTCTTTGTACAGTTGTTATTGAATGTGATAAAACAGGCGTATTCACTTATGACGGTGCCTATGAAGTACGCCTTGGCCGGGCTTTTTTTAAGTCATGGCGTATCATTTGTTGATAATTTCTTGCTTAAAAGGGAATTCGCATTGGCCAGCCCGGACAAGCTGATGGGCAGCCCATATCCCCGCCTGGTGGTAATGCATTTTGCTATTATCGTGGGGGCCTTTTTCACCTTCGCTGTAGGCTCACCGGTGGCTTTGCTGGTTATACTTGTTGTCCTGAAGACGGCTTTAGATACCAAATTGCACCTGCGAGAACACGGAAAAATACAAGCCGCAAAAAATAACCTCTTGCCGTGGAAGGAATTAAATCAATCGGGGTGACTGGATTCGAACCAGCGACCTCTTGGTCCCGAACCAAGCGCTCTTGCCAAGCTGAGCTACACCCCGATTAGCACCAGACTGAAATATACCATATCCCCCACCAAATTGCAACCTACAATAAATTGACGGGGTCCACATCTATAGCGACCTTAACGGCGGGCCGAACAGGCAGCTGTGCCCGTAACCTGGCGAAAAGTTGTTGCATAATTGCCGCTTCCGGAGACTGGATGATTATCTGCATCCTGTGGAAACGTTGTATTCGACTTATTACCGCCGGCATCGGCCCGCGAACTAGTGCCTTTAGCCCATCCTGCTCTAATATCCCATCTATCTTTTCACGCATCCTTTTGGAAGCAATATCAAGTTTATCGAAATTCCTGTCGCGCATAATAATAACCGCCAGCCGCCAAAATGGCGGCAGATTGCAGGCCTTGCGATGTTTTAGTTCCTCTTTGACAAACCCCTCGAAGTCTGCACGCAGGGCAAACTGGATGGCAGGCTGATTCGGCAAAAACGTTTGAACGAAAACCATCCCCTTTTTTGTGGACCGCCCTGCCCGGCCGGCCACCTGAGAGATTAACTGAAAGGTTCGCTCATTGGAGCGGAAATCGGGTAGATAAAGCGAAGTGTCGGCACTGATAATACCCACCAGCGTCACATTCGGAAAATGCAGGCCCTTGGCCAGCATCTGCGTCCCAGCTAATATATCGAGCCGGCCGTCGCTGAAGTCTTTTAGAACCCGGTAGTAGTCTCTGCCCGTCATAGAGTCGCTGTCAATTCTCGAAACACGGGTCTGGGGAAACTTTTTAGACAGCTCTTCTTCCAACCTTTGCGAGCCAAGCCCTATCATTGCCATACCCTTACCACACAAGGGACAGGTCTGCGGCACAAGCGTCTGTGCCAGACAATAGTGACATAATGCGTAACCATAATCTATGTGTTTGCCGGTGACGGTCCGCATGCGGTCGCTGCGAGTTACATTTGATTTGTGAAAGGTCAGGGTCACATCACAGTTACGGCAGTGCAGCGTATATTTACAGGATGGACAGAACACAAAATTGCTGTAGCCGCGTCTGTTCAAAAGCAAAATTGCCTGCTCTTTTTTCGCCAGGACTTCCTTCAACTGTTCGCCTAATGGCTCACTTATCAGATTGACGCCATTATGCGACACCGGCTCTTCCCGCAGGTCAACAAGCTTCATCTCGGGCATAGGCAGGTCCATCACCCTTTTAGGCAGACGAACCAGGTTAAAATACTTTTTACTGCGGCAGTTCGCCAGCATCTCTAATGAGGGTGTGGCGCTACCCAGAATGCAATGTGCATTTGCCAGTTGCGCCCGTTTTATCGCTACGTCTCTGCCGTTATAGCGCGGCGCAGTATCCTGTTTGTAGCTCGGCTCATGCTCTTCATCAACAACGATAAGCCCCACCTTAGGCAGCGGTGAAAAAACGGCTGAACGAGCGCCTATGACCACATCTGCCTCGCCGGACTTTATTTTCTGCCACTGCACATTCCGCTGGGCGGAACTCAGGCCTGAATGCATTACAGCTATTTTCTTGAACCTTGCACCGAACCGCTGAACAGTTTGAGCAGTCAGAGCAATCTCCGGAAGCAGCACAATGGCACATTTACCTTTTTGCAAAACCGCCTCGATAGCCCTCATATAAAGCTCGGTCTTGCCGCTATCAGTAACGCCATATAGAAGGGTCACGCCGAATTTCCCTGAATCAATCTGATCATTTATATGGGATATCGCCTTTCGCTGGTCATCATTGAGCACGACCGCTTCTGTTTTTATGAACATCCCTTTAGGAATTGCGGGCAAAGCCGCGAAAATTGTCTTTTGGTGGAGCTTGATAATTTGTTTTTCGGCTAATTTCTTTATACAGTCCCTGCCGCAATCGGCTGCCTCCAGAACTTCCAGCAAGTCTAACGCCGAATTTGAAGTATATACCTTTCGTTCTTCGAGGAAAGTAACAACTTGCTTTTGCTTTTTGCCCTTCAATTGCTCGATTATCCTGTCATCAGCCGCAGCAAGATAGATACAGGTTTGTGTCCTGACCCCTGCGCCTTTTTTCACCGCGCCCGGCACCATAGCCGCCAGGACCTGGCCCAACGGACAAACATAGTAGCTACTAATCCATCGGGCCAACTCCATCAACTGGGCATTTAGCAACGGCTCTTTATCAATTACTTTTTCAATTCTCTTGAGCTTAAATTTTCTCCCTCCTCTTTGTGCCTCTGAACCTTTGTGCCTCTGCCTCTCTTCTTCAATACCTACACAAAATCCGACCTCCAGCTTGTTTTTTCTTCCGAACGGAGCTTCGACCCGCCGGCCCGGCTGAATCGGCCAAAGCTGGTCCGGCACAAGATAGTCAAACTCCGTATCAGCAGCGGATTCGAATGCTACGCGGATTATATGATGACATATTTCCTCCTCGGCTTCTTCTGTGACAAACAAACTATCAGCTTGATATTTTCTCATGGCATTTACTTTCTCACTCTATTGAGTATTATATTTTGGGTGTCCGCCAACCTCCTCATAAAACTTAGCAAATGCTTCGTATTCCAGAAATGCTATCCATCCCATTTTGATATAGTCATCCGATGTTGGGTTCATCACATTACATATAATTGACATTGCTGAAACATATAACTTTTCAGCCCAATTTTGATAAGGTCCTTTATCCTTAAATATGGCTTTGCCTCCACTGTGTCCTTCTCCTCCGTTAATGGCTTTCTGAAAATCCTGCCATCTTCCTCTTAAACCTTGTTTTCGTTTTGTCATCCCAATATATACAACGTCAGAAAAAAGTGGGTTCTGATTTTCAAGATTTTTGTTGGATATTGCAATTAAATAAACTCCGGGATATTCTCTCTGTTGGTACATGTTTCTGTTTTCCCATTTATACCATAGAGAAAACTCTAATTCTGGAATGGCAACTTTTCTCACATTTTGTCTCCGACCTTTTCTAATTAGTAAATCATCAACTCGCGATACGCACCACGCAATACGATTTACAGCTTAAAGTACTCAGTGGCTATTTTGTTAATTTAATCGCCGACAGCAAGGCAGAAAATTACTGACCGGTAATACTTCCGCCGAGCAGCATCCTGATTTTCTGTCGGACATCTTTTGCAATCGTTACAGATTCCTCCGCTTCCTGGCGTGTGATTATTTCCCAGTCCTGTGGATAACGAGTGTCAACTGCGTATCGATTGATTAACGCTAAAGCATCTATTGATAAGTCCGGGCGATAATTGTCTGGGACAAGATTCAAAAGCTCTACTACATCATGAGTTTTGGGGAATTGTATCGAACAGTACACAAGGAGCGCTTTTATGTATTTTTCTACGCATTGCTGGCTATGAAAACAAATGGAGTTCAGAGGGCAATCTTCTTTTAAGACCAAAAGATACTCGGCAGTTCTGAAATCTTCTTCTGCTTTTTCAACCCATTGTTTTATGAGTTTAAGCTGTTCAGGCCGAATGTTCATAAAGTATCCTGCCCTGCCTGACTGCCGGATATAAAATATGTCCTGCTATATCACGATATTGTTCAAACTCCTGTGGCGTTACGACTATCAGGTCCAATGGAATGTCCCTATCAGCCAGCGAGGCGTCAATCTTTGCTGCCTGTTTTCTTTTGGAACCTTTCACGTCCATAACAACAAGCAAATCCACATCGCTGTCAAAATTGGCCGCCCCACAAGCGTAGGAGCCAAAAAGAATTACTTTTAGCGGATGAAACTCGGATACTATCCGGTTCACCATCATATCGATTTTCTGATATACATTTTTCATAATCGCCAATCGATTATACGACCTTATTATTGTCTTTAGTGTACTCTAAAAATATCATCGCTACAAACTATTTCAATTCAAAGTATTCCGTAGCCAGTTGGCTTATATGGTCGCCGATGGCCAGAGACGCTGTTGCGGCGGGCGAGGGGGCGTTTAGAACGTGAATGGAGTTTCCCCGTCTTTCAATTACAAAATCATCAATCGGCGTACCATTTAGGCCGACCGCCTGCGCCCGCACGCCTGCGGTGCCGGGCCTTATGTCATCGGGCCCAAGCGTCGGAATGAGCCGCTGCAGTTGCCGCAGGAACAGCTTTTTGGAAAAGGCCCTTGTGTATTCGCCCAGCCCATATTTCCAGTGCTTAAAGAACAACTTCCATGTCCCCCGGAAGGACAGCGACTCCCAGGAATCTATCAAGCTAAAATCGGTTTTGCCATAACCTTCCCTCTTGAATGAAAAAGACCGCATTTGGCCCACACTCAACTGAGCCATCAATCGTCCGCGTAAAATGAACGCCCAGAAACGGAAAGTCAGGGTTCGGGACAGGATATATCAGATTCTTAACCTTTGATTTTGCTTCCTCTGTGAGCTCGTAATAATCTCCGCGAAACGGAACTATCCTCATACGCGGCTTAAAGCCATCCATCCTTGCTATCCTGTCGCACTGAAGTCCGGCGCAGTTGATAATATATTTCGCAGTGAAAGCCACCCTGCCGGTCAGGACTTTGGTATGAGAGTTATGTTTTTCAAAGCCGATAACCTTGTGTGAGGTCAAAATCTTATTGCCATCGCCTACAGTCTGAATTAGTTCGGCGAGCTTGGCTGCGACTTCCGTGAAATCAATAATCCCTGTGCACGGGATGTGGAGACCTGCGATGCCGGTGCTATACGGCTCGATTTCTTTGATTTCGTCGGGTCTGATTTTTTCAAGACCCTTTATTCCATTCTCCCGGCCGTTGTAGAAAATCTTTTCCAGCCCATCAAGCTCTTTCTCAGCGGTTGCAACGATTATCTTGCCGCAAATCTCATAAGGGATTTTGTGCTCTTCGGCAAAAGCGATAAGTTCTTTTCGGCCTTTGGTGCAGGTCTTTGCCTTGGCTGAGCCGGGCTTATAATACAGCCCCGAATGAATAACACCCGAATTATGCCCTGTTTGATGTGCCGCCAATCTCTCTTCCTTTTCCAGCACGGCTATTCGAATATGCTGATGGTTCAGCATAATCTTATACGCCGACGACAGCCCGACAATCCCGCCCCCTATCACAATAATATCAAAATCAACTCCCTGCTTCATTGAGCCCGAACCCCAAAAATCCCTGTAACCAGCCTGCGATTGTCGCAGTTTGAAATAGCCCTGTCAAGTTTAGAAAACATCTTAAACTACAATCCCTTGTCAGGCTCAGGGCAAGCCCAAGTATGCTCTGCCTCCGGCTGGCTCAGAATAAGAAAAACAGTGGAAACAACACAAAATTTGGTTATACTTCATTGCACCAAAGATAGAAAAACAGTAAAAACAGAAAAGGAGCTAAGCTTATGACAGAACGTTTTGATGTAGCGGTAATCGGCGCCGGTCCCGGCGGCTTCCGAGCCGCTCGAAGATGCGCACAGAGAGGCGCTTCGGTAGCCGTAGTTGAAAAAGAATTTATCGGCGGAACTTGCCTGAACTGGGGATGTATCCCCTCAAAAGCACTTCTCGCCTCAGCACAGGTTTTGCTCTCGGCCAGGCAAGCATCGCAGGTTGGAGTTGACATCACCTCAGCCACCCCAAACTGGCCCAAAATCCAGGAAAGAAAAGATGCCATAGTAGCCGGCTTCCGCAAAGGTATGACGGCAACAGCTCAGGCCAATAAGCTCAAGATGTTCCAGGGCCACGCCGTTGTCATCACACCAAATAAAATCAAAGTTAAAACTGACAGCCAGACAATCGACCTGCAGGCCGACAAAATAATCATCGCAACCGGCTCCGAACCAATACAGCTTCCGAACATACCTTTCGATGGCCAGACCATCGTCACAAGTAAAGAAGCCCTGTCAATACCTCATATACCGAAATCAATGGTAATTATCGGCGGCGGCGTTATCGGCTGTGAAATGGCCTGCGTCTATGCCGCTATGGGAACAAAAGTCACTATTGTGGAGGCACTTTCTCGACTAATCCCTAAAGAAGATGAATGGGTTGGCCGCCTGCTCGAACGTGAATTTAAGAAAATTGGTATCGACTCTGTAACCAGCCAGAAGGTCACATCGGTTGATAAAACATCTACCCCCGCAAAAGTAACTCTCGAAAATGGCCAAATAATCCAGGCAGAAAAAATCCTGGTTTGCGTGGGCCGAAAACCGCTCCTCGATAAAGAGACTATCCAGACCTTGAAACTACAGACCAATGGTTCCGCCCTAATGGTCAACAACAAGCTCGAAACCAATGTCCCCGGCGTATATGCCCTCGGCGATGTTGTCGGAACAACCTTTTTGGCTCACGGCGCATCTGCCGAAGCAGAAGTAGCCGCGGCCAACGCCACAGGCGGCGATGAAAGGATGATTGACTACTCCCTTATCCCGAGGGTCACCTTCACCTTTCCCGAGGTAGCCTCAGTCGGAAAATCTGAAGAAGCTTGTAAGTGCGAAGGTATCGATGTCACTGTAGGAAAGGGCTTCTTCAAAGCCAACGGCAGAAGCGTGGCCCACAACCAGACATCCGGACAGATAAGAGTCGTCCGTGCTAACGGTACCGATAAAATACTGGGAATCACAATGGTGGGAGATATGGTAACCGAATTCGTTGCCTTTGCGCGAGCTTTGATAGGCACAACCGAGAAAATCACCCGCATCACATTCCCACACCCGACCGTATCAGAGACACTCAAAGAAGCCATCGAAGATGCCTTTGGCCCACACAGATAATATGAAAGAAAAAGATAAAAAAAGTTGAAAATTAGGGGTTTTGAGGGAAATTTTGAAAAATGGGGTGGTTGGCAATTGGGTTTGATTGGGTTTGTTTTTCACCGCGTTTGAAAAGCCGTTTATTTTCATATTCCTTTGTTTTAACAGAGCTTACATTCATTTAAGTATCCAGCAAATTGGCTTTGTTTTGCATAATTTAGTTCATTGTCCATAGTTCATTGGCCCCTAAGGGGTAAATTATTGGTTATTCTGGAACTGCTGTTCCTTAGCGTGCGGGTCTCCGCGTTCTTCCCGTTCCTGACGGGAGTCATTCCCCCCAATTGCGTATATATTATACCAGATTATGCCTATTTATTCAATAAAAATCTAACTCAAACTTCCCGATTTTTTTGAAAGTTTTTTCAGGTGAGGAATTTTTAAGAAGAAATCTCCCTATGTCTGACGATAACAATGGAGTGTAATTTCCGTTTAACTCGTTAGAACATAAGGAGATAT
>Ga0315280_10005827_pt1 | contig 17353 bp, 10 predicted proteins | sample YL17G06_40_MG_FD_203697 | JGI IMG/M metagenome (GOLD analysis project Ga0315280, IMG submission 203697) | Sediment microbial communities from Yellowstone Lake, YNP, Wyoming, USA - YL17G06_40 | ecosystem: Environmental > Aquatic > Freshwater > Lake > Sediment | place: USA: Wyoming | collected...
ATACAAGTTGTATGCGATTTGTTTTCCGTCGCGTGAGAACGTTTGGTTGCCGAGGGCCTCCTTCTCATTCTCGCTCCAGGGCCCCTTATTTATGATTCGGCTCGTCTGTCCGCTGGCAACTTCGAACTGGACCAGGTCACCCGTGTCCCGGTCTATATCGCTGATGTACTTGCCATCCGCGGTCAAGACCTCACCGACGCCGGAGGCGTCTGTGAGAACCCGGCGTGCGACGAGTCCCCCGGCGGCACCGGGACCGCCAAGTGCCGCCAGCCTCACCCGCGCCTGCGCCACAATCTCGGCCTGGTCGGCGAAGTCGCGCACCACCCTTTCGTAAGCCTTGCGCGCTTCGCGCGCCTGCGCATCACCAAGCTTTTCGTAGCACTGGCCCATCTGAAGCAGGGCCTTGGCGACGACGGCGCGGCCGGCGCCGGGCTGCGCCGCAACTTTCTTATAAAGCTCGATGGCGGCGTTCAGGTCGCCGTCCACTAGCTCCTTGTTCGCAGCGGCCTTCAGCAGCACTTCCGCCTGGTCGCTCTTCTGCGCCAGGGCAAACGACGCTGCCAGCACTGCCGCCAAAGCCAAAACCATCAAAGCGGTTCGCACGTTTTTCATAGCGGTAACCTCCAGGCGAACATGCTAACGGCCCGCTGTCGTCGTAATACCGGAACACGGTCACGGCTATGTAATCTCTCAGCCATCGAAACGATACCCGAGTCCGCGGACGCTGCGCAGGTAACGCGGCTCGGCCTGTACCGGCTCGATCTTCCTGCGCAGGTTCGCCACCTGGTTGTCCACCACGCGGTCGGTGATGAACGTTCCCTGGCCCCAGACCTCGTCGAGCAACTGGTCGCGGCCGAGGACGCGGCCACGGTGGCGGATGAAGGCGCCCAGCAACTTGAATTCGAGCGTGGTGAGTTCCACCGGCGTACCGGCCCGCCGCAGCTCGCAGCGGGCGAAGTCCACCTCGATGTCGCCGAAGCGGTAAACTGCCGGCGCTTCCGGCGCGGCCCGGCGCAGCAGGGCCTTGATGCGGGCGCGCAGCTCGCGCCGGCTGTAAGGCTTGGTGAGGTAGTCATCGGCGCCCAGCTCCAGCCCCAGCACCTTCTCGGCTTCCTGGGTCTTCGCGGTCAGCATGAGGATGGGCGTGCGAAGGCCCGCGCGGCGCAACTCGCGGCAGACTTCGAAGCCATCCTTGCGCGGCAGCATGACATCGAGCAGGATCAGGTCGAAGGCCTGTTCGCGGGCGCGGCGGCCGGCCGTTTCTCCGTCGCCGGCCACCTCCACCTCGTAGCCTTCCAGCTTCAGGTCGTCTTCCAGCGCCAGCGCAATGCCCGGCTCGTCTTCGACAATGAGGATGCGTTTCATGCCACGCTCTCAATTGCGGATTGCGGATTTCGGATTGCGGATTTCGAGCTTGCAATCCGCAATCCGAAATCCGCAATCCGAAATTCTCAAGCTACTTGGTTGGCAGCAGAATGGCAAACGTGCTGCCACGGCCGGGTTCGCTTTCCACCCGCAGATGGCCGCCGTGGGCGCGAACGATGTGCTGCGCCATGGTCAGCCCGATCCCCGTGCCTTTCACGCCCGATGTTTTCGTGCTCCCGCCGCGGACGAACTTGCCGAAAATCCGCTTCCGCTCGGCCGCGGGGATACCGACTCCCTGATCACGGACACGGATGGTGACAGCGCCGGCCTCGCTGCCCACGTCCACCCAAACCGTTGAGCAATCAGGAGAGTACTTCACCGCGTTATCCAGCAGGTTCCATAGCGCGCGGCTGAGCGCTTCCGGATCGGCTTTTACGCGGACGCCCGATCCGTTGATCTGCAACGCGACGTTGCACCCGTTGGCCGCCACTTGCGCCTGGAATTCCGCGACAACCTCTCTTACCAGCTCGGCAGGATCGAGCGGCTCGAAGCGGTATTCATGCGCGCCGGCTTCCATGCGGCCGAAATTCAGCAGGCCCTCTACCAGGCGATGGAGCCGCCGGGTCTCACCCGCCAGAACCTGGTAATACTGCCGGCGCCGTTCGGCGCCGGGCTCGTCGCCGTCAGCAAGCAACTCGGTCAGATGGCACATGGAGGTCAGCGGGCTGCGGAACTCGTGCGAGACCGCCGATACGAAGTCGGATTGCAGCCGGGCCACGGCCAACTCTCGTGCCAGGGCGCGCGTGATCAAGTAGCTGCTCACCAGCACCAGGAAGGCCGTCACAGCCAAGCCGGCCAGCAGCAGGCGGCGCCGGCCGGCAAGCTGGGCGAAATCGTCACTGGGGCTGGCGCTCGAGACACGCAGCGTCCACGGCAGCGCGGTATCGGACGCTGCGCGCACAGCCTGTAACTTGCCCGCCACGGTAGGCTGCCCGAGCACGCGGTGGCCGTCGGCGTCCAACAGGGCGACCGCCACGCCTTGGCCCTTCCAGCCGGTTTGGCACTGCGCCTCCAGATAACGCGGGCCGCCAACGAGGGCAACCAGATTCTGCGGGGTGGCGGTCCAGACCACCAGAACCGCGCGGTCACCGGCCCACACGCTGTGGCGGCCTCGTGAAGCTGCTGTGGTGAGAGGCCTCCCGGCCTGTCCCATCTCGCGCCAGCGCTCCGCCAGCCAATCCACGCCGGCAGCGAGCGCCAGCCGGTCTGCGCCGGAGGGGCCGGCAGGCCTGTCACCACCCAGCCAGCGACGTGCTTCCTGCGAGTAGAACACATAGGAGGCGCGATCCAGTTGCCAGCGGCCGCGCTGCAAGTCGGCATCGAGCGCGGCGGCTGCCTGCGGCAATCCCGGATGCGCCAACTCCGCCAGAGCGCTGCAGCGCGCCTGGCGTGCCAGAAGCTCGGCCGGTACGTCACCGGCGGGAACATCGCCCATCCGCTCCAGTTCGTCGTAGACCGCCAGGGCCTCCTGGTGCCGGCGATTCTTGCGGAGGTTGCGCCCCCAACGCACGAGCGCCCCGGCCTGGATCAAGGGGTTCTTCGAGCGCGCCAGTTCCTGAAACACCGCTGCCGCCTTGGCGTAGTCCTGTTGGCGGAATTCGAGCGCTTCGCCAGCCTCGAACACGCCTTTGGGAGGCTCCTTGGCCGGCACGGGAAAGGGAAAGTAGAGCAGACGGTCGCGCGGCTGGGCCTCTACGCCGTGAGGACCGAATTGTACAATCAGGGAATCGTCGGGAAGCCGGGTGGGAGGCGACGTTGCCAGTGCGGGCAGTTGATCGGCGATCTCGGTGAGACGCCGCTCCAACGCGGCGCTGATGGCGTCAGCCGCGCGTTCCAACCGCTCCTGGACGCGCTGGCCTTCCAGCGCCCGGTCCTGCTCCAGCAGCCGCCAACCGAGCCACGCCAGCGCCGCCGCCGGGACGACAATGACCACCACGAACAGCACCACCAGGTGCCGGGGCGGCCGAAACCACTGGCGTGCCGGCATAACTTCGCCTCCGGAGAGGCGTGGGCTAAATTATAGCGGCGCACGTCAGGCGTGTATCACCGCTTTGTCACGGCTGTGTCACGCCGATCCGGTCAGAGACTCTTCCCGGCGCGGCCACGAGCCTGCGGCTTGCCATCGCAGGCCAGTTGCCGCAGGGGTGGTGAACAAGCCGCCGAACGGCGGCGACCGCTGCCTTGCGGCTCTGTGGCTCCTCAGAAGTTCAGGCGCAAAGCCAACTGCATGGTGCGGGCGGGCCGCGCGCTGGTGGGCTGCAGGAACAACGGATCGACCTGCGTCCAGTCGGTCGTGCTCGCGAATTTTGCCTGCTGGCTTATTCCGGAAAACTGCGCATGGTTGAAGGTGTTATAAGTTTCCCACCGCAGTTGCAGGTTTCTCCGGCCTTCGTGCCACCTGATGTTTCGATACACAGAGATGTCCCAGTTGTTCATGCCCGGGCCGCGCAGAATTCCCGGACCCGCGGTTCCGACGGTGTACTTGTCGGGCGGCCTGAACCGGCCGTTCAGCGGATCGGCCTTGGGGTCAAGCACGGAGATGTTGGCGTTCTGCGTGGGCGTTCCTGTCATGGTGGGCGTGCCGTTCGCGACGGTCGTCCAGCCGGGTGTAAACGCTGCGCCTGACATCAGGCGGGTGACGCCGGAAATCTGCCAGTCGTCTGTGACGAGCCCCAGCGGGCGCCATCCCAACTTACGGCCGGGCTTTGGCAGCATGTAGGAATAGAGCACCGACAAGACGTGCGTGCGGTCGAAATTGAGCGGGCCGTAGTCGAAATGCCGGGGATCGATCCCGAAGACATTGATGGTATCGGTGTCGGTATTTGCGGTCCCCAGCACCTTGCTGAAGGTGTACGACATCCTGATGTATGAACCGCCCTTCATACGCCGCATGGCGCCCATCTGGAAGGAGTGGTAGTTGGAAGTGGAGGCGAACTCAAAGATATTGATGTTCCCGAACCCCTGATAGGGGCGGAGGAAGTTGGCCGCCAGGGCGTTGCCGCTGGTGGGATTGCTGGCAGTGCCGGTGGTGGGATCCTTGTTTTCCGGGTGCAATTCCAGGAAGGTGGAACCGACCGGCACGGCGTTGATGTTGTGCTCCCACAACTGGTGCCGGCTCAGCGCACCGACATACGAGAGGTCCAGCACCATGCCGCGACCGAGTTGCTGCTGGATGCCAAAGCTGAAGTTGTAAACGGTCGGCGAATTCGCGCGGCCCGAGAGCGCGGTGACGTTGCTGGGGCCGAGCACGCCAGACCCGGCCGTGTCGGCCAGGCTGGCGATGGTGCCGTAATACACGGTCGGGCTGTAGATGGTGGGCGGATTGGCCATCAGGCCCATGGTAGGGTTGCCCATGATCCGGTCGAAGAACATGCCGAAGCCGCCGCGCACCGAAGTGCGGCCCCGCCCGAACGGATCCCAGGCAAACCCGAAGCGCGGGCCGACCGTGATGGCCGGCAGCGTGTACGCCCCGGGGGGAACCCCGTTGCCTTCGGTGGCCATACCCTGCGAGGGGTTCCCCATGCCTGGAGCATAGGTGCCGACAAAGCCTTGGGGGTAGGTGGCGTTGGTCCGGGGGTTAATCGCCACCTTGGTATTGGTCGCGTCAAGGATCGGGCGCAACAGCACCGGCGCCTTGGCCGGATCATAAAGATTGGGCACGAACGTCGAGAGCTGATGCCGGGCATCGAACTGCGGCATATCGTGATAGAAGCGCAAGCCGTAATCGAGCGTCAGGTTGCGCCGGGCTCTCCACTGGTCCTGCACGTACCACTCGAGGTTGGTGAACCGGTACTGCCCTTGCAGCCAGGCATTGGCTTCCGAGTAGCTGTCGTAATAGCCGAGCAGCGCCGTTGCATATGCATAGTTGGCGTCGTTAACGTTCAGGGTGTCCTGATTGAAGCTGAAAGCGCCGCGGATCGCTGCCACCGAGCTCTGGTCTTTGCGCGTCCGCTCGATGTAAACCCCGGTCTTGATGGTGTGCGTCCCCCAGATCTTGCTCAGGTTCTCAACGAAGGTGAAGGTGGTGTTGGTGTTGTAGTAAGGCATGCCGTTATGCATGGATGGGTTGGCGAAGTTCGGCACGCTGGAGAACGTCATGGTCGGGATCCAGCCCATGGAATTGATCGACGGATTCCACTGGGGGATGTCGATGCCGGTGGCCTTGCGGCTGATCTTCTCCGGATACTTGGGGTAGAAGACGAGCTTGTTCTGGCTGACGCCGAAGATGAATTCGTTGATCAGCGTCGGCGACAGCGTGGCGGTGGTATGGACCGTGCCGCCGCGCCCGCTGCGCTCGAAAATGACCGGGGTCAGCGGGTAATTCATGCTGCCGACGATCCACGTGGTGCCGCCCTTGTTATAGGGTTGGGTCAGGGCGTCGGCGTTGTCGGCCAGCCGCACGTACATCTGGAAATTCTGGCGAGGGGAATAATCGGTGCGGATGATCTCGGTGTGTCGCGGGTACGGCCCGCTTACCTGCGCGATGTAGTTCCATTGGTACAGGCGCGAGGGGTCCGGATCGACGTAATTGGGCATGGGGAACAGGTTCAAGATGGCCTTGCCCGCCGAGGTAAACCGGGCGGCGGGGACGACGTTGCCCGGGAACTGCCTCTTGGCGTTCAGCGGGTCGTTAACATTAATCAGTCTGCCGTTGACGTTCATGCTCTGCGAGAAATCGCCGGCCCGCTCCAGCGCCGTCGGCACGCGCACCGTGGTCGCCGGGAAGCTTTGCAGTTGCCGCTGGAACTCCTGCGAAAAGAAGAAGAAGAGCTTGTCCCGGCCCTTGTTGTAATTGACTTTGGGGAGAAGAACGGGGCCGCTCACCGTGTAGCTGTAAATGTTGTAGCGATAGGGCGGGCGCTCCAGGCCCTGCTTGTTGTTGAAGAAATTGTTGGCGTTGAGCCCCTCATTGCGATGGAACCAGCCGGCCGAGCCGTGGAACTGGCGCTGGCCTCCCCTGGTGATCATGGTAATGGCGCCGCCGGAATTACGTCCGTACTCGGCGGCGTAATTCGACATCAGCACCTTGACTTCGGCGATCGAGTCCATCGACGGCTGGGTGTGCGTCGCGCCGTTATTGCCGGTGTCCATGTTGGTAACGCCGTCGATGGTGACGTTCTTGGAGTTCTGGCGCGCGCCGGCGATAAAGATGTTTTGCACGCTATTGGGGTTGGGCGCCTCGCGGCTGTCGGCGAGGTCCACGACGCCGGGCAGCAGGCCCACGACGTCCATGAAGTCGCGCCCGCGCAGCGCCATCCCCTGAATGTCCTCGGTGTTCAGCACGCCGGCGCGCTCGCTCGACCCCAGCATCACCGGGGCCGATTCGGCCTGCACCGTCACGCTTTCGGTCACCGCGCCCAGCTCCATCCTGATGCCGGGCAGCGACCGCGAATCGCCGGAGTTCAGCTCAATCTTTTCCTGCCGGTATTGCTTGAACCCCTGGGCCGTGATCTCCAGGTTGTAGGTTCCCGGCGTCAAGTCAGGAAGGGCGAAGAAGCCCTCCAGGTTCGTTTTCGTGGTGCGTACGAATCCCGTCTGCGTATTGGTGACTTTCACGTCGGCGCCGGCGAACATCGCGCCGCTGCTGTCCTCGACCGTGCCGGAGAGCGAACCGGAAATGTTCTGCCCCAACGCGGGCAGCGAGAATAGCAGCAGGACAAAAAGTGCACGCTTCATGTTGGCCTCCTCAACCGCGTGGAAGGCATTGTGCGTCGCTTCGGCCCCGGCTGTCAATCCGCTGTTTTGCCTGGCCAGCAGGGGCCAGCAACCGAGCCGTCCGCCGCGGCGGATAAGCGAGCGGTCAGCCGCGGCTGACCCGCGTGGCGACAGAGCGATTGCCGGGCCTGGCGACCGCTCCCTCACGGTCGCGGCTCTGTCACAGCCGCAATTGTGGTAAATTCTCCTTTCATGAGGATTTGGTGGGCGGGGCTATTTCTCGGGCTCTGGCTCTGGACTGGGGCCATCGGGCAGGTCGCGGAAGCGAGGCTGCGCGCCGGCGCCTCCGCGGTCCCGATCACTCCCTTTGGGCAAAATCCCGACTGGAAGGGGCCCGTGCAGCCATCCGGGCTGTGGGGCGACGAGAAGAGCCGCATCTGGATGGCCGGCTTCGGCATGAACCGGCCGGCCGAAGGGCGCCATGACGACCTTTGGGCGCGCGCCATCGTGCTGGACGCCGACGACACCCGCGTGGCCCTGGTGTCGCTGGACCTGATCGGCTATTACCAGAACGCTGGCTTCTACGGCGTCGATCAGGCGCTTAAGCTGCTGCGGCCGGGCCTGAAACTCGACGCTGTCATCGTCTCCAGCACTCACAACCACGAGGGGCCGGATACCATCGGCTTGTGGGGGCCGGCGCTTGGCCAGGACGGCAAGTACGCCGACTACCTGCAGTTCATCGACCGGCAAATCGCCCGGGCCGTGAACGAGGCGGTCGAGCGCCTGGTCGAGGTGCGGGCGCGGTTCGGGAAATCCCGGCCCCCGGCGCTCCGCGCCCTGCAGGTGCGCACCGGCTATCGTCCGCCGCATTTCTTCGACGACGAGCTGCGCGTCCTGCAGTTGACCGTGCAGTGGGGCAAGCAGAGAGGCAACGTCCTGGCCACGCTGGTCAACTGGAACACCCACCCGGAGTCGATGGAGAGCGCCAACCGCATCCTGACTTCCGACTTCCCGCATTTCATCCGCGAAGCAATCGAGAAGAAGTACGGGGGAACGGCGATTTATTTCAGCGGCGATCTGGGGGCGGCCGAGATCATCGGCGACGCCCCCCTGCCCAAGGGGAAATTCGAGCAGATCGGCACGCGCCGCTTTCCGCTCGATCCCAAGACGCGCCGCCCCCCGGTCAGCTTCGAGCGCACCCAGGCCATTGGCGAGACCGTGGCCCAAGCCGTGTTCGAGGCCCTGGACAACGGCGAAGACGTGCCTATCGACTTGCTTCGCGTCCGTTCCTACGCCATCGCCTCGCCGGTGACCAACCCCAATTACCTGGCCATGATGAAGGCCGGCGTGCTGTCGGCAGCAGGGGACTCGATTGCCACCACGCTTTACTACGTCAGCCTCATTTCCAAGCCATCGGGCGGCGGCCTGCGGGCGGCCGCGGAGTTCCTCACCTTGCCCGGCGAGGTGTTCCCCGAGCTGATTTACGGCGTGGAAAACTTCCGTCGCACCGACTGCCCGCAGGCCCACACCGGGCGGCCGTACGAGCCGGCCATCTGGCCCCTGCTGAAGGCCGACTATCGCTTCATCCTCGGCCTGGCGCCGGATGAGTACGGGTACGTGGTGCCGCAGTACGATTTCGTGCCCCTGCCGCCGCGGCCCTTTCCCGTGGGGCAGCAGGCGCCCGATGCCTGCGCCGCCATGGGTGTGCCCGCGCACTATCACGAAACCAATTCGGTGAGCCACGAGATGGCGCCAGCCGTGACCTGCGGAATCGTGCGCCTGCTCGGCGGCAGCATCTCCTCGTTTCCCGCCTGCGCCAGTTTCAAAAGCCCGCAGTGATCGGCTGTCGGCTTGCGGCTTGCGGCCGACGGCATACCGCCGTGCTGTGCGTCAGCCGACAGCCGATGGCCGACAGCCGCTACTCGCTGCCTTGCGGGGGGCGGAAGACGAACGACAGACCGCCGAGCTCGACCGAGAACTCGGTAAACTGCGCCTTCTTGTCGTTGACCGGGAAGAACACCGTGCCCTCGCGGAATTCGCCGGGAGGAACCTGCGTCTTGGGCAGGACCAGGGCGGAAACCATGGCGCCGGCGCGGAAGCGGCGTGAGCTGCCCTCGGCGGCCGCCACCTGCTTGCGCTCCTGGTAGTAGTTGATGGCCGTGGGATTCTTGAAGCCGTACAGGTTGCGCTCGTAGGCCCGCACCAAGGCCAGCACGTCGCCGTAGCGGGCGTGCTCCATCACGTCGTTCACCACCTTGTTATCCGCCGACCCTGGAAAGTCGGCGGCCTGCGCCTGCTTCGACGTGCGTGCCCGCGCCACGAAGGCCTGCGGAGACACCAGGATGGTCCGCGACGACCCGTTGGTGATCCAGACGTGGGCCGCCGCGTAGTGCAGGATGGTAAGGTCCAGGGGCGCGACCATCACCGTCACCCCGCCCTTGCTCAACATCGAGTAATCCAGCCCGCGGTAAGGCACTTCGATGCTCTGGCCGCCGGCGGCCACAGCGGTGGTGACGATAATGATTGCGATCCAATGCGCCGTTTTCATTCCGGGGTTGACCGTCGCCTCATTATAACGGGGCGGGGAGCGGAAGGTAGCAGGCAGAAAGAAATAGGCTGCCAGCCGCCGGCCGTCAGCCGATGAGCGCCGGGGTGATCAGCCAGTGGAGGCGCCAACGACCGGACTCAGCTTCCAGGCAGACAACGGCGGCGGCTGGCAGGACGAATGAGATTCGATCGCTTTCGCCGCTGAGCAGCAGTGAAGCCAGCCGTCCCAGATGCGGCAGATGGCCGACCAGCATCAGGTCGGATTCCGCGGCGTCGATGAGATCCAGGGTGCGCTCGGGGGGATCGCCGGGCGCCAGGCCCTCGGCCTGTCCAGGCGGCTGTTGCAGACGCAGGTGCGCCGCCAGGATGTCGGCCGTCTGCACTGCCCGCAGCTTGCCGCTATGCCGAACGACAAGGTCCTCGGGCGCCGCCGCCACCCGCGTCAGGTAACGGGCCATCTGTTCGACCTCCGCGCGCCCGGCGGCACTAAGCGGCCGCTTCGGGTTCTCCGCGTCGGAGGTCGCTTCTCCGTGTCTGAACAGGTACAGCCTCACAGGATCCTCCGGTGAATAGCGTCAACGCCTCCAACGTTCAGGTCCAGGTCTCAAGTTTCAACTTTCAGGCTCCAGGTTTCAAGCGGCCTCTTGTGGCCTTTGTGTCTTTCGTGGCTTTGTGGTAAACCTACGCTGCCATGATGGCTGTCGCACTTTTGCTGGCGGCGCTGTCTGATTCCGCGACGCACGCCTTTGAACTGGCGCGGCCGGCGGAGGTGGCGCTGGTGATGCGGGCGTCGGCGCCGGGCACCTCGTGGGGCCAGCCGGGCGCCGAGCAGGCCACGCTTCGCCTGGTCGTGGACGGCAAATACAACCAGCACGTCACGCTGTTCCAGGGCGCCATCGAACACGACTACCGTTTGCTGCTGGGCCCGCTCAAGGCCGGGCGGCACCGCCTGGTGGCGACGTTCGAGCCGCAACTCTCGTCCCCGGCGGCCCGTGGTTTTACGGCCACGTTCCGCACGGTGGCCTTCGAGCCGGGCCATCCGGAATACGAAGCGATCCGGCGCGCGCCGTTCCTGTGGGCGCGCCAGGACACCGTGGGCCGCGCTACTGACACCCCGCTGCTCTCCTACTACGAATGGCTGTCTCCCGATGCCGACCGGCCGCCTGCCGCCACACCTCCGCCGCCCGGCACCGCCCGCGTGCTCCAGTACACCTGCATCTTCAGCAACGAAGATGCCGGCACGAATACTCCCGCCCTGCTGGCACGCTGGGGACGCACGGTCGATATCGAGCATGTCTACCGCCTCTTCTTCAATTCGCGCGGCAAGCCCATGGCGGAAGTGTTTCAAGGCGTGCACCACAGGGAAACGCCGTTTGCCGGTAAGAGAATCGGTTTACACCCTCTGTACGGCGTCGCTTCGAAAAACAACAATTTTTCCGACGGGCGCACGTCGGAGGTCCGCATCGCGCCGTGGCCGCAGGCGGCGGACTTGACCAGCCACTCGCGCGAGCAGCTTCTCGATTCGCACCCCTGGACCTATCGGGTCATGTCCGAGGAACTGGAGCGGGAGGGGAAGCTCAAGGACGTAGCCGATCCGCGGAAGTACCTGTACGTAGAGGCGCGGGTCGCTGCCGTCGCCGCCGGCGCAACGTTCGGTGTCAGGTTGAACGACGGCCGGGAGTTCCGCGCCGACGCCGGGCGCTCCGACCGGAGGATCGAGCGCAGCGGCTGGGTGCGCGCGGCCATGGAGTTGCCCGCCGGCGCCGGCGCCGGCGATGTGACCCATCTGCTGTACCATTGCGGCCAGCCGCACAAGGCCCCCGCCGCGGTCCCGCCGGAGCGCTACTGCGCCATCGAAGCCGTCGGCAAGGTGTTCATGCTGGACCGCGAGTATCGCCCGGGACCCTCGCGCGCCTTCGCCGGCGCCCTGCCCGCCCGGCTGGCACTCGGCGAGACTTTGGCCCTCACCGGCCGGTGATCACCACCAAGATGCCAAGACAGAGAGCTTGGTGTCTTTGTGTCTTGGCGGTTCGCACACACCTGGTGCATCATTTTAATCGCCATGGATTTCCGCGCGGCTTGGTGGCTGCCGGGCGCGCATCCGCAGACGCTCTGGGGCCGGCTGGCGCGGCCGCGCCGGCTGGCGCCGCTGCACCGCGAACTGCTGGAAACGCCCGATGGCGACGAACTGGTACTGGACCACCTCGACTCAGCACAGGCCGACGCGCCGCGCGTGGTGTTATTGCACGGGCTCGAAGGCAGTTCGTATTCGGTTTACGTTCAGGGCCTGCTGACGCATATCCGCCGGCGTGGCTGGCCGGCCACCGCAATCAACTTCCGGTCCTGCGCCCGCGACCCGCTCAACCCTTCGGTGATGCTGCCCAACCGGCGCCCGCGCCTCTACCATTCTGGGGACACCGCCGACCTGGATTTCCTGCTGCGGACGCTCGCCGGTCGCGAGCCATCCCGGCGGCTGTTCGCCATCGGCGTTTCATTGGGCGGCAATGCCTTGTTCAAGTGGCTGGGCGAGAATGGAGAAAGCGCCCGGCAATTGCTCACCGCGGCGGTGACGATTTCCGTGCCCTACGATCTGGGCGCCGGCTCGCGTCACCTGGAAACTGCGTTGGGGCGATTCTATGTGGGATGGTTTCTGAAGACGCTGCGGCCCAAGGCAATCGCCGTAGCCCGGCGTTTCCCGGAGGCGGCGGCGCGGGTCGATGTGCATGGCGTTGTTCGATCACGCACCTTCCGCGAGTTCGATGAGGCCTCGACCGCGCCGCTGCACGGCTTCCGCGACGCCGACGATTACTATGACCGCTGCAGCTCCATCCGTTTCGCCGGCCGCATCACGGTTCCCACGCTGTGCCTCTCGGCCCGCGACGACCCCTTCCTGCCGTGCGAGGTGCTGGATCGTTTCCGGGCGGCCGCAGCACCGCGCGTGGAGCTGGTGGTTGCGCGGCACGGCGGTCATGCCGGGTTTGTCTCGGGCGGCCTGCCCTGGCGCGCCCGCTTCTGGGCGGAAGAGACAGCGGTTTCCTGGCTGGAACAACTCGGGTAAACTCACCACAGAGGCACGCAGAACACAGAGAAGGATATCTGTGCTCTCTGTGGCTCTGTGGTGAATCCATGGCGATTATTGCTGGAATTCATGCGGTACGGGAGGCGCTGCGCGCTAGACGGCCGATGGAGCGCGTCCTGATCCACGCGGCCGAGCGCTCGTCGGGCCGGTTGCGCGAGATCGTCGAGATGTGCCATGGCGCCGCCATTCCGGTGCGGCAGGAGACCCGGGAAGCGATCGACCGCCTGGCAGCAGGGGCGGTCCATCAGGGTGTGGTGGCCATCACTGCCGCGGGCGGCTATGCCGACCTCGCCGGCGTTCTCGAACGGCTGGATCACCCCGGCCTGCTGGTGGTCCTGGACGGCATCGAGGACCCGCATAACCTGGGCGCCATTATTCGCACCGCGCACGCCGTCGGCGCCGACGCCGTGCTGATTCCCGAGCGGCGCGCCGCCGGGCTGACGGCCGCCGCTGCCAAGGCCGCTGCAGGGGCGCTCGAGTACCTTCCGGTGGCCCGCGTCGCCAACCTCAACCATGCCCTGGATGATCTGAAGAAACGCGGCTTCTGGGTTACGGGACTCGATGAGCGCGGCGACAAGAGTTATCTGGAAATCGATTTTCGCGGGCCGTCGGTGCTGCTGCTGGGCGCCGAAGGGCACGGCCTGCACCAACAGGTGCGGCGGCGCTGCGATTTCCTGGCGTCGATCCCGGTAGCCGGCCGCATCGCCTCGCTAAATGTCTCGGTGGCCGCCGGCATCGTGCTGTTCGAGGCCCTCCGCCAGCGCCGGGGGTGATCACCACCACCAACGGCGAAGGCGTGGCGGCGGTGCGCGATGAAACATTTGGCCTCCGCACAACAAGAGGCGACTGCTACCGAGCGCGCGCGATCAGCAGGGTCATATCATCGTCCTGCCGCCCCGCGCTGAATTCCTGAATCGTGCCGATCACCCGATTCATCAACTCGGGAACCGGAAGGTGACGGTCAGCCATTATCGCAGCCAGTAGGCGCTCCTCACCGAATTCCTCATCGCGACTGCCCCGCGCCTCGTTGAGGCCATCGGAATAAATCACGAGGAGATCGCCCGGCGCCAGCAAGACCTCCACGACCGCGCAATTCCATTTTTCAAAGAGCCCCAGGACGGTCGCGGTGCCGGGCAAACGCTCGACCGCGCCGCCCGCGCGCACCAGGAACGGGGGCGGGTGCCCGCAGTTCGCATATCGCAGACACCGGGTGGTGTCATCGTAGCAGGAGAAGAAGACGGTGGCGAACTGATGGGGCAGTGTCGACCCGTAGAACAGCCGGTTGACGGATTCCAGCAGCGCCTCCAACCCTCCATGTGCGACTGCCTGGCCGCGCAGGTTGGCCTGAAAATTCGCCATCAGGAGCGAACTGGCAATTCCCTTGCCGACGATATCGGCCAGAATCAGGCCCACCTGTCCGTCGCCGAAGTCCAGGAAATCGTAGTAATCGCCGCCGACGCCCTTCGCCTGAATGCACCTGCCCGCGTACTCCAGGGTCCGGAGGGGCGGAATGTTTTGAGGGAAGAGCCGCGCCTGCACCTCCTTGGCGATCTCCAGTTCCTTGGCCACGAGCCGTTCAGCCTCGATGCGTTGGGCTATGTCCTCGGCCAGGCGGATGTTCTCCAGCGCGATAGCTGCCTGGCTCGCTACAGAGGCCAGCAGACGCAAATCCTCGCGCGAGTACGGTTCTTCGGAGAAGCGCGGCCCGAGCACCAGCAGGCCGACCAGCCGTCCGTTTCGGTCTTGCATCGGAACCAGGCATTCCGGTTTCAGTGTACCCAGCGCCGAGAGCAACGGGGAAGCCGCATCGCCGGCTGACCAAACCTCCCACGGACGTCCGGACTGCAGAAGCTCGAAGACCGCATCGTTGCTGGTGCTGGAAAGCAAAGGTTCAAGGGCAGGCAAACTGGTCATGCCCGGCTGATCCGGCGGAACCTGGCCGCTTTCTGCTTCGAAGCGCGAATCTGCCGATTCCAGATAGACGGCCAGCGTCTCCGGCTGCAGCGCATCGTGCATCTGGGTTCGCAACAGCCCGGCCAGTTGGCGCCGGCTGGTGGCCGTGCGGGTCTTGTGCGCGAGGTCCTCCAGAATCAGGCGCGCATCGTACGCGGCCCGAAAGAAAGCGCGGTCGATGCGGCTGCTCACGCGCCGGTGCATCCACAATCCGACGGAGACAAGCGTCGAGCCAAACAGCACACCGACCGCCAGGCCAACGGGTACGGCCGAATGCAGGCGAGGCTGCGCCAGCCGGGTGAAGGCCTCGGCCAGAAGCCAGGTCGCATCGATGCCAACCAGGAAAACGAGCACCACGAAGCCGCGCTGCACCAGCAGGTAACGCGCGCTACGCTTCAACAAAACGGGAATGTCCAGCACCCGGTGTTTCACAACGGCGTAGGCAAACGACAACGGGAAAATAAACAGGCAGAGCTTGAGCGCCGCGTCAAGCCAGTCCGGAGTGTCAAATCCCGTTGCGTTCTGCAGAGCAAGAATCGCCAGGGCCGGCGTGAGCGCGACTATGGTGCCCCAGAAAATCACGCGAAGCTTGCGCCGCGCTTCGAGGCTGGGCGGGCGGAAGAAGTTCTGGGCCAGAACAAGCAGCCCGAAGGTCAGGAACGCAAATTCAAACCAGAATGCGATCTTCAGAGACACGCGCTCCGACACCAGCATCGACAGCGGCGGCGGAACCCGCAGCCCCTGGCCTCCCAGGCTGGACAGCCCGAAGGATAGACCGGCGGCTATCGCCGCCCACTTCAACCAGGGCAAGCGGCGGTCGACCGGCGCCCGGGCCGGAAAGGTGGCAAAGAAAAAGTACAACAACGGACCGACGACGCTGATCAGAACCGCCTGGTAGGCAGTTCCCACCGGACGTAAGGCCGGAGCGATGTTGCCAAACCCCTTCGGCGTGCCGGCGCTGGCGCCCAGGCTGGCGAACAGAAGCGCCAGCAGCCAAACATTGCGATCTTCCAGGTGGAGGAAAAGCGCCGCGAGGCCCACCAGGACAAACGGCACGGGGAAGAAGAATCGGATCCGCTCGGCCATCTGCTGCTGGCCGCCCTGCCGCCGCTGGCTAAACACGCCCGTCAGGATGAGCGGGGAGGAATTGCCGGGGCGTTCGATGGTCAGCCGGATTGTGTCGCCGGGCTGGTGCTGCATCCAGGCTCGGCTTAGATACGTTTCATCTTCGTGGGGCTGACCGTTGATCGCCACGATCCGGTCGCCGGGCAGCAGTCCGGCCCTTTTCGCCGGGCTGCCCGTTCTGACGCTTGTCACCAGGTGCGTCCGATCGGCTGGCCGATAAGAATAGTCAAACCCGAGTTCTACGCCGGGCTGACGCGCGGGGCGCGTAGCTGCCATCAAGAGGACGGTGTAGCCCAGCGTGCCTACTGCCAACACCAGTGCCAGTGCGGCCAGCAGAGGCCGGGGTCCCCCGGATCTGCCACGTGTTGGTGATCGCTTGCGCATAGCTTGCACGGCACTCATATCACACTTCCGCCGAGCGGTCATCGGCCGCGTTGTAGCGGTCGGAGCGACGGACGCAGTATCACCGCAATCAAGACCAAAACAGCAGCAAAAAAGGCCCCCCGGCAAGCCGGGGGGCCTTTGGTGTGTATGCGATGCGAGCGGATCAGTATTCACCCATGCCGCCGTGCGGAGGCCCGCCTGCGGCCTTCTCCTTCTCGGGGATCTCGCAGACCAGGGCTTCGGTGGTCAGCAGCAGGGCGGCGATGGAGCCGGCGTTCTGCAGGGCGAAGCGGGTGACCTTGGTGGGGTCGATCACGCCCTGCTTGACGAGGTCGCCATACTCCTCGGTCTCGGCGTTGAAGCCGAAATTCGGGTTCTTGTCGGCCTTGACCTTCTCGGCCACAATGGCGCCCTCGTGCCCGGCGTTCTGCACGATCTGGCGGAGGGGCTCCTCCAGGGCGCGCTTCACGATGTTGACGCCGGTCTGCTCGTCGCCGGCCATCTTCAGCTTGGCGAGAGCGGGGACGGCGCGCAGCAGGGCCACGCCGCCGCCGGGAACGATGCCTTCCTCGACGGCCGCGCGCGTGGCGTGCATGGCGTCCTCGACGCGGGCCTTCTTCTCCTTCATCTCCGTCTCGGTGGCCGCGCCCACCTTGATCACCGCCACGCCGCCCACCAGCTTGGCCAGCCGCTCCTGCAGCTTCTCGCGGTCATAGTCGGAGGTGGTTTCGTCGATCTGGCTGCGGAGCTGCTTGATGCGGCCTTCGATGGCCTTGTGCTGTCCGGCGCCCTCGACGATGGTGGTGTTGTCCTTGTCGATGGTGACGCGCTTGGCCCGGCCCAGGTCTTCCAGCCGGATGTTCTCCAGCTTGATGCCGGTCTCTTCCATGATGGCCTTGCCGCCGGTGAGGATGCCGATGTCCTCCAGCATGGCCTTGCGGCGGTCGCCGAAGCCCGGCGCCTTGACGGCGGCGCACTGCAGCGTGCCGCGCAGCTTGTTGACCACCAGGGTGGCCAGGGCCTCGCCCTCCACTTCCTCGGCCACGATCAGCAGCGGTTTGCCGGAGCGCGCGATCTGCTCCAGCAGCGGCAGCAGGTCCTTCATCACCGAGATCTTCTTCTCGTGGATCAGGATGTAGGGATCCTCGACCACGACTTCCATGCGCTCGGGGTCGGTGACGAAGT
>Ga0315280_10005828_pt1 | contig 17352 bp, 17 predicted proteins | sample YL17G06_40_MG_FD_203697 | JGI IMG/M metagenome (GOLD analysis project Ga0315280, IMG submission 203697) | Sediment microbial communities from Yellowstone Lake, YNP, Wyoming, USA - YL17G06_40 | ecosystem: Environmental > Aquatic > Freshwater > Lake > Sediment | place: USA: Wyoming | collected...
GCGGCGATGCTTAGCTTCGTCATTATTGCAGCAGCCGCGATACTCCTTGGTTTTGGGGCCGCTCCTGGTGCCACGGGCGTCTACGTCGTCGGGTTCTGTGCCCTGTGGCTATGTCTCGGAGGCTGGCTCGCAATCGCGCCCGCGTGCACAGGCGCATTTTGTGGCACCAAGTACTACGGGCCGAACTACGGGCTCGTCTTTACCGCGTATGGCGCTGGAGCCATTATAGGAAATCTTCTCGCCGGGCAGTTACGAGACCTCGTCGGGAGTTACGTAGCGGTGTTCTATCCGGTCGCCGTACTGGCTATCGCCGGCATTGTGATTTCCTTCTTCCTCATTCGGGCGCCCAGTCAGGCGAGTCTTGAGGAAAAAGGGGCATAGGCCCCCTCCTTTCTTACGTTGCTGAAGAGAGCACCTCTTTTGAGGCTGGGACGAAGATAGCGTAGCTCATTACCTATGTAAAGTTGGCTTCCGCCAGAGAGCTTAGTGTCATGCTTATGATCAATTCAATGCTCTTGGCAAGTGCGAAAGGCACGAGTAGAAGCCAGAAGCCTTGAAAACTCGTATCTATACGAATGTGAGATTAATCACATCAAACGGAAAAAGTGTGACAAAAGTGTAACAAAATGGTAACAAAACCATGCCACTTTTAAAAAATCAGTCTACGATCGTTGAGGCTGCCAACGGCGCTGACTCGTCGCAGGCAAACGAAGGTACCCTTTCTTAATTTATAAAATTAATTTTATATTAATATAAATATATTTAATGTGCATCCTTATATGCGAGACAAGCCCGCCCTATTCGACTCGAAAACACAAGGACAGTCAACGAACACTCCACGCGAACCCTTGCAATGCAAATCCCAACTTTGATTTACTATCGCGTTATATATAACAACAGAGGTTTACATCGAAAAAAGCGACAAAGAGGCGAAAGCAGGCCGCGTTTAGATTGGGATCAATGTGGTCTGCCTTCGCGCATACTGGATGCAGTAACACTGTTGAGACTATTTCGTATATAGTTTTGGCTTTTCTTCTGTGTTTTTCCTCGTAGTCGCCGCTTCGAACGTGAAACACCAAGGATGGTGAATAGATGTGAAAGACGTAGAGACGAAACACCGATTCGTTGAGCTGCGGGCTCAGGGCAAATCGCTGAGGACCGTCGCCGATGAGCTTTCGGTCGGACTTCAGACGGTCGTGCGCTGGGAACGCGAACTCAAGGAGCAGATCGAGAACATGAAGGCAATGGAGCTCGACGCGCTCCTGGAGCGGCACCGACTGACCGTGCAGGCGCAAATAGAACGCTACGGCGTTGAGCTTACGCGGGTGACCGAGGAGCTGCAAAAGCGCGACCTTGCCAGCGTGCCGACGCCCAAACTCTATGACATAATGATCAAACTGCACGCCCGCGTAGACGCCGCGCGTCCGGCGTTCACGTTGCGTGACGATGACGAGATCGCGGACCAAAGGGCTCTGCGCGGGCTGGTCGCTTCGCGAAGGATTCGAAAAGGGTCGGAGACAACAGGGCACGCCGGGCAGCAGGGTGACGGTGACAGGGCAGTTCGTGCTGACGACCTCGTTACACTGCAGCTCACGACACTGCAGCGCTTCAGAGCAGGTGAAATAGACGAGCACGCGGCGATAACCGAGATCGCGCTCGTCAATTCGCTGCTAAAGGGGATCGGGCTTACGAGCGTTCAAGAGGAGCTGGAGCACATAAAAGACCTCCTTGACGCGTCCGCCAGCGGGTGATCGCCGTGTGGGACCGTTACCGGCGTGACTTGCGAAGGGCGGTGCGTGCGAGCCCGGGCCGCGAGAAGGGCCTCCTCGTCGCGAACTACGAGGCCGAGCGTGAGGTCTACGGCACGACTTCACTCACACCGAGCACGCTCAGGGAGGGCGTGAAGGACATCAGCGCGCCCGAGGACGTACGGCAGTTTAACACGACTTTGGAGGCTCAAGAACGGCTGTCGGCGGACATTTCGAACATCCAGACACGTTACCTGCAACTGCGTGAACGCCTCGCATTTCTGAGGGAGCTCTTCGTTGTTTTTAAGCAGTACCAGTTTATGGGAGACCTCCTCGACGACATATCGTGGGGAAGGGGGAAGCGCGCAGCGGCTCTGCGGCAGCGCATTGTGGCGAACAGCCGCCGCCTGCCGCTCGGGGACATTGCGCTCGACGATGAGGGTGAATCTATCCGCGTGCGCGTGTCCGATAGAGGTAAAGAACTAGCCTTCAACACGATTGACGCGATTCGAGATCAGGCGCTTCACCTGAAGACGAAGATCGAGGTCGCGCGGGGCTTCATGGACGGGAGCGCGATTCACCTCAAAGCGTATGAGGCGTACCTCGACGGCATCGAAGGAGGACTGCGTGAGCTCATCCGTTCAGCTAAATGCCTGCTTTATAACGTTGACTCGGACTCGTGGCAAGAGATTAGAGAGTTCTTGGCGCAATGCGACAACGATTTTTTGCCGCTGATAGAGGCGCTGCCGGATTATGATACGCTTGCAATCGACGAGGATGCCTACCGTACGGAGGAAGATGTACTGTTGAGCGACGGCGAGTAGGCCGCTGAAAGATCTTTGCCGTGCCGCTAGCGCATGACCAAAAAGCACGCGGGATATCTCGCGCAACGGATCTCGCACAAAAAAGGCAAGCCTCTTAGTAGGCGCGTCCTGCAGCTGCTAGAAAGAGCGATAAGACGAATTCATCTATTAAAATACGGTGCGCAACATCCTGCGCATCATTGATCTCATTCCGTACTTGGTTCCGTACCTGCTCCGTGCCATTCTGATCTGGTCATCAGACAAAAAGCAGCGCCTCGGCGACATTGCCGGGCACAGCATCGTCGTAAAAGCGTGAAGAACTTCTTCACGCTTCTCCTTTTTTTGAGAAAGCTTGGGGTTTTTTTCAATGTGGTACGTTGCGCACTCATTGTTCGGTTCCGTTTGACTCATGCGTCGCGTCTTTTCGCGCTGGTGTGAGAAGGTATCACGTTGTCTCAATCGACAAGCGTCGGATGCACTTGGTGTGGGTGCGTTTGCAAAGGCGTTAGTCGATACTTTCGTGAGACACTGCGATAAACGCCGACAACAAAAAATTAACGATTGTCTCAGTAGCGGCAACTTATTCCGCAACGCCAGTAAGGGAAAGCGTTATGCCGTAACCGACGACCTCCGCCATGTCAAGGCGGGGGATTTGGCGTTTATTTTGACCTTGTTCCGATTTCTGTGCACTTTGTTCTGTGGCTTTGCGATTCGATGAGACAACAACAAGGAAAGCAAGCGCTTCTTGGTGCACGGTTTGATAGATGCGCGTCGATAATCCTGCAAGCGACGAAAGATAGCGAGGCAGCCTTATCGTCGGATAATCGTATCCGGCTTTGGCGTGGTGGAGCGATATTCTACCGTGGTGAATCTGCAATGGCTCGCGCTTGGGCAGTGCCACATCGGCAAACTGGCTTGAGTATTGTTGAGCGGTTAGCACAATGTTGGAGGAGACTGCTTGAGATTAAGAGTTTTGATTAGCCGCGCGCGACTAAACGCTCTTTTCTCCTCGTCGCTGTGTCATTTTCGTTTTCCTTGGATCTCATCATAAAAGCTATAAGCCCCTGTTGATAAGAGAGCCAAAAGTCTCTAAAATGGGGTTTAGCCGCTATTTTGCCAAGCTTTTTCCACCGTTGCAGCGTGCTAGGGCAGATCCCGAGGGCCATACAAATATCTCGATCAGTGGCTCCGTCGGCAACAGCCTCACCGACTGCTTTAGCAAGCGAGGGATCCTTTTCAAGTAGTGATGTATTACACATTCTTTCGGTCATCACCGCCGGTCGCGGTATCGCTCTCTTGAGCGCGCGCCTTACTTCTAAGGCTGAGAGAAGGAAACTAGTACTCAATAACTTTCAACTATTAAAGGTTGCGCGTCGCTGGAGCTCTCGCGCTTAGTATTCCAGATTGTATCCTGTCTGCACAATGAACCGCACCGCTTCCTCTCTGAACAGCAAGGCTGAGTCTCTCCAAGAAGCATGGGTATAACGTGAATTCTATCGAAGCATCGGCTAGTGATTAGCATCCCTACTCTCTCTTTTGACACCCTGATAAAAAGGGAGTTATTTTAATAATTGCGAAACATGGCATACAGAGAATGACCTTTACGCCAAAAGGATACCCAAATACCAGGAGCATAAGGCAATTGTCACTGGGATAGTGGTTTACGGATTTGCCAACTTTGATCATCTTTTGTCGAGCAATAGCTTAATGCCGAACCGGCAAAGAAAAAATAATCGTTAAAATCATAATTATGAAGCTGAAAGATCTGGTTTCCAGAACACGTTCGTACAGGCGTTTTGATGAGGCTCACATAATCGACTATAAAATCCTTGAAAATCTAGTTGGTCTAGCCAGGTTGTCAGCATCAGGAGCTAATCGTCAGCCTCTTAAGTTCCTGATATATAATGCCCCTGAAGATTGTGCGAGGGTATTCCCTTCGTTGGTTTGGGCAGGATACCTGAAGGATTGGGACGGGCCGGAACCAGGCGAAAGGCCGACGGGATATATAATCATACTCGGTGACAAGACAATCGCTGAGGAATTTGCCATCGACTGTGGTATAGCAGCTCAGAGCATGAAGCTCGGAGCCACGGAAGCGGGTCTCGGAGGATGTATGATTGCGTCTATCAGGCGCGAACTGCTTCGTGCCGAATTGAAGATCCCAGATAGATTTGAAATACTACTTATTCTGGCCTTGGGAAAACCCGTTGAAAAGGTCATTATAGATGATATGGTTGATGGTGATGTGAAATACTGGAGAGACAAGGAAAAGAGTCATCATGTGCCAAAACGACCGCTTAGTGAATTGATTATCAAATTATAATTATATCAGCCGAAGTGAAAAAGAGGTTTCTTTTTGCAAAGTCTTTGATAGTTTATTTACTTCGGTGAATTTCAGACACTGCGGCCATGCATACTAAGGCTTTTGTCGAGTGATTCCGCTGCTAGCATAATAATGGAGCAGGTCGGTGCTAGACATTTAATCGTTGTGATTAGCCACGCGCGACTAAGAACAAATGAGCACGCAAAGCCCTAAATCATCCTCGAAACGCTACTGTTTGACGTATAACGTGGCGCTCTCAGGGCGGTTTGCCTCAACCGCTGGCAGCGTTTGAAATATTGGCTGCGCAGCACTCTACAAGAAGAAGATCCCGTAGCGTTCGCTCGCGTGTCTGGACTAATGAACGGTAATCATCAGAACGCCGCTCGTCGACGCCGTAAACGACGTGTCACCGGCGAAGGTGGCGTAGTAGGGGCGGTGGGCGGCTGAGCCAAAGCTCTGGGTGAGGGTGATCTGGCCGTTGGCGTCGGTGGTCGCGGTGGTGTCGGTGTAGCGGACGTTGTTGAGGTAGTGGTAGATGGTGACGGACTTGGACGAAAGCGGCGCCCCTCCGCTCGTGAGGGTGGCGGTGAAGGTGACGGGTTGGCCGACGGCGGGGGCCGTGGTGGACGCGGCGAGGGAGAGTTGGGTGGGTTGACCGCCGCTGCCGACGTTGACGTTGACGACGCTGCTCGTCGATGCCTGGTAGGAGCTGTCACCGGCGAAGGTGGCGTAATAAGGACGTGCGGCGGCTGAGCCAAAGCTCTGCGTGAGGGTGATCTGGCCGTTAGCGTCGGTGGTCTTGGTGGTGTCAGTGTAGCGGACCCCATTGAAGTAGTGGTAGATGGTGACGGGCTTGGACGAGACGGGAGCCTCTCCGTTCGTCAGGGTGGCGGTGAAGGTGACGGGTTGGCCGACGGCAGGGTTCGTGTTGGACGCGGCGAGGGAGAGTTGGGTGGGTTGACCGCCGCTGCCGACGTTGACGTTGACGACGCTGCTCGTCGATGCCTGGTAGGAGCTGTCACCGGCGAAGGTGGCGTAATAAGGACGTGCGGCGGCTGAGCCAAAGCTCTGCGTGAGGGTGATCTGGCCGTTGGCGTTGGTGGTCGCGGTGGTGTCAGTGTAGCGGACCCCATTGAAGTAGTGGTAGATGGTGACGGACTTGGACGAGAGGGGCGTTGTGCCGCTGTTCAGGGTGGCGGTGAAGGTGACCTGCTGATTGACAGCGGGGTTCGTGTTGGACGCGGTGAGGGTGAGCTGCGTCTGGCCGACGTTGACGTTGACGACGCTGCTCGTCGATGCCTGGTAGGAGCTGTCACCGGCGAAGGTGGCGTAGTAGGGGCGGTGGGCGGCTGAGCCAAAGCTCTGGGTGAGGGTGATCTGGCCGTTGGCGTTGGTGGTCGCGGTGGTGTCGTCGTAGCGGACGCCGTTGAGGTAGTGGTAGATGGTGACGGACTTAGACGACAGGGGCGTCCCACCGCTGTTCAAGGTCGCGGTGAAGGTGACCCGCTGGTTGACAGCGGGGGTAGTGGTGGATGCGATGAGAGTGAGCGCGGTCGGCGTGCGAGCAGTCTGGTTGCCGATGGCGTAGAGGTTACCGTCGTCGCTCCCCACGTAGACAACGCCGTTGACAACGGCGGGTGAGGATTCAATAGGGCCCCCGGTCGTGTAGCTCCAGATCAGCTTACCGGTCGCGGCGTTCAAAGCGTAGACATTGCCGTCCAAGCTCCCCACGTAGACGACGCCGTTTGCGTAGGCGGGAGAAGAGAGCACCTTGTCACCGGTCGTGTAGTTCCAGAGCTTAGTGCCGGTTGTGGCGTTGAGGGCATAGACGTTGTTATCATTGCTCCCCACGTAGACAACGCCGTTGACAACGGCGGGTGAGGATTCCCAGTCTCCGGTTGTGTAGTTCCAGAGCTCGGTGCCGTCGTTGGCGTTGAAGGCATAGAGCTTGCCATATGGGCTAGTCTGATAGACCACGCCGTTGGCGACGGCAGGGGAGGAAAACATGCAGCATCCAATGGTAAAGTTCCAGAGTTTGGCGCCTGTGGTGGCTGTGATGGCGTAGAAATCCCAGCCGCCCCCTACGTAGACGACGCCGTTTGCGTAGGCGGGAGAGTCGACCACGTATGCTTCTGTCGTGTAGTTCCAGAGCTTAGTGCCGTTGTTGCCATAGATAGCATAAACGTTATGGTCTTCCCCCCCCACGTACACCACCCCATTAGAAACGGTAGGGGAGGAGGTGACGGCGCCTCCGGTCGTGTAGTTCCAAACTTGCTTTCCAGTGGAGGCGCTTATGGCGTAGAGGTTATTGCTATGATAGTTCCCCGCGTACACCATTCCGTTGGAAACGGCAGGAGACTGGGATCCACCAGGAGAGGGGAGCTCTGTGGTCCCTGTCGTAAAGTTCCACAGTTTGCTGCCAGTATTTGCAGAGATGGCATAAATGTTGCCGTCGTTGCTCCCCACGTAGACAACGCCGTTGACAACAGCGGGTGAGGATTTAATATGGCCCCCGGTAGTGTACTTCCACAACAGCTGGCCGTTCGACGGCACGAGCCCCGCCACCGGGCTGTAGTCACCGGTGTGCGCAGCGTTGTAGCGGAACTGCATCGTATCGTACTGTGCTGCTGCAGGAACGGTTACAACGCCCGCAAATAGCACGGTAATGAGAAGGATAACTACAGAAAATGAGAGGATTTTGTATACGCGCATGATTGCCTCCAGCAATGTTCTTAGACGCCTATCAACGTGTCAGAAGACATGATAAAGGCTTCGATTAAATGTGACAGTAGAAATGTGCTATGGTGTTCAAATGGTCAAACAATGAATATGTTCGAACGATCAGACGTGCATTTGATCGCCCTTCTTTTTTCCACCGCTTTCGCTACAGCCGCTTAACTGGTGTCTCGTCTTGATTCGCAGGCTTTTCTTCGCTCGAGGTCAGTAATTTATGCTTAGTCGATGAGGCCGAAGCATAATGATTAAATGTGCAACGCGGCTATGCGCTTACTATGTTAGCCGCCGATCATTACCCAGATATTCATCCTGATGCTTCGATGTCAAATCACGAGCTGTTGGAAGTCCATCACGGTAAAATCTCGCTCCGCGGCGCAAAAGCAGATTACAGCTATCCGACGGTAAAGTTGCCTTATGCCTTCGCCAAGCTTGCAGGACTACCAACGCGTGTCTACCAGACGGTGCACGACGGGGCGCTTGCGTTTCTTGTTGTTGCCTCACCTTTTGGCAGCACTATAGAAAAACGTGCAAGAAAGTCAGAAAATGCTTCTAAAGACTGTAAATCCTCCGCCTTCACACGGCGGAGGTCGCCGGTTCGAATCCGGCCGAGCCCATTGAATTTTTGAATATTGAGAAGAGCAACGCCTTCGTTAAAAGAAGAAAGGATTTTAGATGATTAATTTCTGATTCAAGAGCGCAGAGACGATAGTCATAGTCCTCGTAGTCTTCCGATTTTACAACTTTTTCATCAAGTTGTAAAACTGTGTTGTCTTTTGGCACGCTTCGTCTCGTGACGAGCAGAAAGGCTCTTTTCCCGTTGTGTTCGGTTTCAAAGATATCTGCTACATCTCCGATGGTGTCGGCAAGTTGTGGAGGTAGTCGAATCTGTGCATATACCTTGCCTTTTTTTGCTGAGAGCCTGCCGATCTTAGACTTCCCTACAATACGCATAAGTTGACCCCAAAATTTCAGTTCCCTTGGAAGTTAAGCTCTTTTCGAACTTTTCTTTGTCGGTTTGCACCGTATCGTTAGTCGCAACTTAAACGACTCGGTTCATGTTCTTCTCTTCATACCGTTCTATGAGGAACACGATATAAGATCCACAAAGATTCACAGCGAACTGTGCATAACTTCGCTGAATGTCTTTTGCATCATGACCTTTTCCGTGAGCGGCAATATTTCTTATAGTTGGCAATCCTGATTCGAGAGTAGTCCTTACTCCTGCGCTAAATGATCCTAATCTTGCTGGAATTATGTCCGCATCAATACATGCTTCGATCAATTTTGTTGCGGGCCACGTGGGGGTAAATGGGTGGCCTAATTCTTGCAAGATCGCCTTCATTGTGCTTTCAAACGCTTTTAGTGCCTCGATGATCGCTTTGTCAGTATCTTGATTGTCAAGCGCTTCTATCGCATCATCAAACTCCTTAAGCGGCCCCTCGAAGTTTAGATCGTAAAGGAGCTTGAGGGTTTCTTTGATCGCGTTCGCGTGCAGATATTCAGAGTCGATCCTCCTCGCCTGAACCTCGTTGCCTACTCCTTTGATAAACTCGTATCCAACACCATACTCTCTAAAGATTTCATTGATGTAAGAAAGAATGTCTTCAAAACTAAGGTGCTGTAGGTGGCTGGGAAGTTTGGAAATGGGAGAAGATCTGATTTTGTTAAGAAAACACTCAACTACATCAACCGCTTCTTTAGCTTCACATTTGTTAAGAAAGTGATAACCCTGTCTACGGGATACGAACCCTGAGCCAAGAATGGCCGCCCATATGCCCGCGTAAGCATCGCTTCGATATATTCCCATACTCCGTCTTCGTCTCTAATTCTTAGACTGTCGCTTATGCAAAAGATAATCTTCTGACGAAGTTCTTCCGGGATGTCATCATATGTGTAGTGATCAGGCTCCGGCATATTCCGCCTGCTAAACGGCTTCACAATCAGCCCCCGTTCGCTGCATCATTCGCTTTGTTAGTTCATTTTCCTATGCGGATCTTTTTCTGCCCCTTTTTTTCGCCTTTTCAGTCCTTCGTTAAGTGCAAAGAGGAGTTTGTCATGGCCATCATTTCTAAATAAATCAACCCACTGAAACTTACGAAGCTTCTCGTCTCGCACATCGCAGTCCTCTAAGCGAATAGTAATCAGGTAGATATCATCGTCAAGCATCTCCTCTTTCTTTTCGAAGGCTGCTCGGATCTCCTTTTGAATTACTCCGCGCCGATCAACTGAGTTTCGTGTAAGGCATAGACAGAAAAAATCGGAGTGTTGGATCGCTTTGTTTAAAGCGGATTCCCATTCAACTCCTCCTGGAATATCCTCAGTGTCCATCCACGGCTTAAATCCTTCAAAGTCTAAAAAGCGATATAATTCTCGCACCGCGGCTCCGTCAGACCGCGCATAACTAAGGAAGACACAAGGACGATCCTTGTCGGAAACTGTTAATCTAGAACGAGGGGCTTCAGTGATTCTTCTTTCACGGATCAAATGTTCGAGGCCGTCATAGTACTGATGTTCTAGGCCCCCTTCTTTCTCTTCGACATATTTTGTGCCAATTGGAGTAAGCTTCAAGGCAGCTATTTTGCCACCAAAAACGGGTTCTGCTTTCATAAGCCCAAGCCCGTCAAAATGCAGCGCAAGGCTGTAGACTTCTTCATTTGTATACCCGTTTTTTTCCGCAAATGGATACAATTCGCTGTTAGTTAGCCATCTACTGTCGTCTCCTTTCACCAAATCATAGATGTCTCGAATAAATTGGCCTCTTTTCTCTTTTAAGCCCCTTTTTTCACTCCCTTGTGACTTGTACTTGTTGCAGTATTCGACCCCTTTTGGAAGTAGGCTATACGTTGGGTCCTTAGTTTCTATTTTGATATACCCTTTGTACTCGAGCGACTCAGCAACTTCCATTTTTTCCGGCTCGGTATCACGATCAAAGACCTTATACATACCTCTATTATAATATAGCGAGAGCGTTTCATCGCTGCTTTGCAAAAATCACGCAGCAGATTTCGTTCGTCCAAGTCTAATACTTCTTCCAAGTTCATCACCCTGCTCGCGGTTTACAGTTTAAGGTTCAAACCAGCCCTTATCGAGTGAAGTAATCACTAGAAGCGAGTCGGTCGCGCTTCTGCTCACAATTCTCGCCTTCTTAGTGCCATTCGCTTGCACAACAAATATGTAAAAAAGAGCGATGGTGGCTTAACTATTCATATTTCTGTCTGTTTTTTTGTCGGTCGCGCAAAATGCACACACGAATTAACTACGCCTTTAAGAACAGAACGCGTAACTACTGTGTTCCAGAAATACCTAACAAGTGAAACAGCTAAAGTTGACAGCGCCTAAAGTCGGTTTTTGGAACGATTGTTCGGCGGAGTAAAAAAGCGTGTAAAAAATCCCGGTAAAAAACGGACAGTTTAAGGTGTCTTGCGTTTTTGCTACAAACCAAGAAAAGGTTGATTAGATGTCTCCTGAGGACGTAAAGACGTTAAATAAAGTCCTGTCAGAAATCGAAAAAAAAACTGATAATTGAGTTATTCGAGTGCGTGGATGGTGACGTTTCTGAGTTAATTGACGGCACGAACGTCTATTCGATTGGTGATAAGTTGGGCCTTAGTAGAGACGAGATATACCGTTATGCTATCTCACTTGGAAAGCGTGGGCTGCTAAAAACATGGACCTTCAAGCCCAAGCAAATAGCTTTGGTTCAACTCACGATTGACGGTGCGGATTTCGTCATTTTCTCGCGTTGAGTCTTTTATGATTTGAAGGAAAAAGGAAGAGCACAAAAAAATCAAGCTGTGTCAAGATATATTCGATGCTTCTATGTTCGAAAACGTTAAAAATAAGCATCTTGCACCATCCGAATGGACCAAATTTGCCAAATCAGAAGGTATTAACGTGGGGTCAGTATGGATAGTGGATGACCCTAAAATAGACCGTACCTTTCTTGATCACAAAACTAATGACATTTTTGTGAATGTGAAAGGTCTTGATCGATTCTTGCCCAGCTATCAGAAGTTTTTGCAATATTGGGGCGCCGACCCGAATATAACTACAGATGAACTCGTTCTTTTGAAATATTTCCAAATGTTAGGACGGATAAAAGCGGGCTCATCGGGGGATTATAATATCGAAAAAAAAGAGGATGAGGAGAGAAGGATCAAAAACACACCATTAGACATCGTAATTCGTGAAATTCAAAATGATCCAATTCAAAGGGAAGCGTGGTATTATGCTATAAGGCAAATCAAGGAGCCTCAAGTCTCTAAATTATTGGAGGCATATAAGTCTTGGCGGGCAAGATTGATTTTGTTGCCGCATCTCAGAGATCGTATTGCTCTTGCAAAAGATGCTGAGGGGGAGTTATTAACAAAATGTGCGGACGAGTCGAAGGAGACAGAGAAAAACAATAACTTCTTTGTTTATCATTTCCTGCATCGAACGATTGCTTACGGCGAGAGCATTGAAATGCTCGCAGGGAAGGGATTCTATCACGAAGCTATACTTGTGGCAAGAACCGTTCTAGAGGGATCTATTAATTTCGAATATTATAAAGGCCATCACGATATTGCGGACAAATGGCGTTTGTTTGCCATTTATGAAGACGGCAAGAAAGCCGCAAATACATTTTCACTCTACGCTAAGCATAGATGGCTAGAAGACTATGAGAGAAGGTACGGTAAAAAGTTGATAGATCGAGCCGAAAAAGAGTTTGCCTTTAATTATCTGCCTAAAGAGACACGAACGTTTAGCAAAAAAAACGCTTCCTGATCTGATCAACCAAATAGAGACTACAACGGTACGGCGACAGCTTCGCGACCAATATGACGCAATTTACAGTGAATTCTCTCAAATCTCTCATTGGTCGATATCTGGAGTCATAGGCGGAGCGGGAAATGTGCTTGCAGCACTTACTCTCGCACTCGATGCTTTGTCTCAAATGTCGAGCGAAGCAAATAAGAAATATAAACTGGGGTTCGAAAAAAGAATAAGAAAACTGAACGCAGATGCATCTAAAGCAATGGAGCGGATTATTCCTTTGTCTCCGTCTAGGGCCTGATACAAAGGTCGTGAGTGGCCCTATGCAAAGCACTTTTCAAGCCGCAACTCATAGGGGTTTGCGTCAACTCGTGAGCGGGACCTGCTGCGTGTCCGGAAGTCGAAAAAAAGAAAAATAACAGGGAGCGTTGCCGGAAACGTCTGAGTAGATCTCTTCCTTCTATGAACCGATAACTCACGAGCAGACGCTATCTGCCTTCAATTTCGTCGCGAGCATGACCACTTTTCTCGCCAACCCGATGCACTCCTGAGTACACCGTTCATCTGGACTGCCGCTTGCCACGGCACCATAATGCCCTCCAGAGGATATCGGATCGCCGCACACGACCATGCCGTGCACGATAAAGGCCCCCAGAAGTGCCATAATGGCTGTCTCCCGGCCTCCTGTACGGTGCCCAGAGCTGACAAAAGCAGCGCCGACTTTGTTTTCCAATTGTCTCCGTACACTGATCGAGTCGTCGATAAACTTCTTGATCTCGCTTGACGGCAGGCCAAAGTAAACGGGCGAGCCGATAACGATGCCGTCGGCCCAAATAAGGTCATCGTTTGAGGCGTCGGCAACCTCTTTGAGTCTGACCTCCGCCCCTTCTTTCCCCGCTGCATCGGCTATTATCTCTGCCATCGCTTTGGTGTTTCCGGTGCGTGAATAATACACGATGAGTACATTAACCGTTGGACTTACCCCCCAATATAAAGGTAAAATGGTGGTTCTTTAGCTAACGGCAAATTCAACGCTTCTTATGGCACTAGTTGGTCGTCACTAAGTGCCTGTTAAGCTTCGCGAAGAGCGTGTAATCGTTATCAGATTTCGCTACTTAATCTTGAATGAGTCAATCATCTGCTGCGCGGCGCTTAGGTACGTGTTGTAGTCGTCGGGAGCTGTCTTGTAAGTGACAAGGTAGACCTTGCCATCCTTAACGGTCCATATCTGGGTTGCCTTTTGGAAGTCGCCATCATACGTTGCTGTATAGACGATCTTGTACGCCGGATTACCTGCGAGAGTGGCATTACCAGCCTCAATCTGCGTGAAGTCTGCGAATTCTTGAACGTGTGCGATCTGCGCGCTCGTTATGCTCTCAAGTGTATCACTTGCTGAGAGATTCCCAACTTGCACGTTAAGATTCTCTGTAGCATTGTTCGTCGGTGTTACAAAGAAAACGGTAACCGTCCCGTTTTTTGGCTCGTTCTTTATCCAATCTGATGGGTACTGAATCGTGAAATTTGCGCTTTCAAACGTCTTTGTCGTAACTCCAGACGATGTTTTGTTCCCTATGTTGGAGCCACAGCCAGCAACCAGCACTGAAAGGCTCATGACGATACCGATCAGCAGCACCACGGTTTTTTTGCTCATCAAATCACCCTCCCTAAAAACAAGAACAACTGTCAGCACATTTATTAGCTTGCCGCTTAGTTAGGAGTCGTAACCATGAAAACCGTGAAGATCATGCCATGCCTGGATATGAAGGACGGCCGTGTCGTGAAGGGTGTGCACTTTGTGGACTTAAGAGACGCCGGTGACCCGGCAGAAAGTGCCGCTTTGTACCAGAAAGAGGGTGCGGACGAACTGGCCATGCTGGACATAGCCGCCACCCTGGAAAACCGCGGAACCCGCCTGGAATGGGTTGAAAATGTGTCTTCGGTTATTGACATTCCACTAACCGTTGGCGGAGGTATTTCGACCCTGGAAGACATAGATCTAACCCTTAAAGCCGGGGCGGACAAGGTGTCTATGAACAGTGCCGCTGTTAACAATCCCGAGCTAATAAAAGAAGCCGCTGAAAAATTTGGCTCGGAGCGCATAACCGTGGCCATTGATGGCTGCCGGAACCCGGAGATGCCCTCTGGATTCGAGGTAGTGGTGGCCGGCGGGACTAAACCAGTGGGTATAGACGCTGTAGAGTGGGCAAAGAAGTGTGAAAAACTGGGTGCAGGGGTGATCCTACCCACCAGTATGGATGGTGACGGGACCCAGGATGGCTACGATTTGGAATACACTAGGGCCATCGCTGATGCTGTTAAAGTTCCAGTCATCGCCTCTGGCGGAGCAGGAAAACTGTCACATTTCTACGATGCGGTTCAAGATGGTGGTGCCACCATACTGCTGGCTGCTTCAGTTTTTCACTTCCGTACGTTTAGTGTCCGGGAAGTCAAGGAATATCTATTCCAGAAGGGTGTGGAAGTGTCCCTTTAAATTTTATAATCGATAAGCTTTCAGGAACGCCCACCTCGCTTTTTATTTATTCTCAGCGACGGTCCACCAAACGCTTTGGTCGGCCCCTGATCCGGTAAAATTCTAGGCCGCCTGGTTCAGCAAAGTTGAAGAGGATGTTAAAGGTACCGTCCTGGTGAGCTTCAAAGAGGAGCGGCCGGTGGCCCAAGAAACTTTTGAGGAAATTCTCCTTGACTACCTCCTTTTCACAGTTGCTGGTATCCAAACACTCCATACTGACCTGGAGAGTGATTTCCTCTGCATCGCCATAAAGAAAAGCCTCATACTCCCCCGTAAGGTAGTCCATGTTCTCCCGCTGGAATACGCCCCTCTCTATATCCACCCGGTTAAAGGGTGAACCAGCCACCCACACCGTCTCGGCTTCCCTTTCAGGGAGCATGATCCGGAGGTGGGTGCGGCCACAGGGACACTGATCCCGGAACATGACCACGGTGGTATCTTCCGTATCGTAATTCAACAGCAGTGTCCCGGTCTTGCCCCCTCGGGGTAACAGCGTAGTTAAAACAATCCTACCACATTCCCCGTCTTTTACGAAGTTGTCCAGGGCAGGGTCGTAAACGTCCAGGTGCACCAGGTCCTCGGGTACGTGCAAACCCACCTTCTCATGGCACTCCCCGGACATGGTCCCCTCGGTACTGCCGTAGGTGTTATAAACCGGCACATCCCAGACCTCTTCCGGGAACACGCGTGATTCGTCAGCAAAGCTCTCCCCGCCAGCTACTAAACGTTTTATACTGGATGCTTGCGGGTCTAATCCCTCTGATTCCATCCTTCTGGCCAAACGAAGCAGTTTAAAGACGCTGCCCACTATCCCGGTGGGATGATACTTGGTCATTATGTTTACCGGGAAGGTGCAGCGCCCCATGGGGATGATGGTCATGTTCATCTTCAGCGCGGCGAGGGTCATGGTGTTAGCACCCACATTCATGCCGTAAGAGGCGCAGACCACCACCCGGTCCCCGGAAGTGAAGTTTTGAGAGACAAACGCCCGGGCATACTTCTCTGCATAACGGTTCCAGTCCTCCCAGGTCAAAAAGAACGATTTAGGGTTGCCGCTGGTGCCGCTGGTCTCGTGGATGGTGTACACCTCCGGCCAGTCTATGCACTTGAACTCGAATTCCTCCGTCTCAGGAGGCTGCCTTTCTCTGACGTTTTTACCAGATATAATAGGTAAATCGCGGAGGTCTTCGTGTTCCCTAATGGTTGAGGGGTCAATCTTGTTTGTACGAAACCATTTGCGATAAAAGGGAGAATTGTCCGCAGCAAACTGGACTGTGTAGCGTATGCGCTCATCAACCAGGGCGTCCAGTTCACCCCGGTCCATGGTTTCGATTGCTTCGGAAAAGAAACTCATAATCACCACCTACTACGAGATGAATTTGTAATTCTTACCTATAAAAGTTGATACTGACCTTATGAAAATAGTTCAGGTGCAGGCAACGCACAGCATTTCAGCCGGCCTGGACTATCCCGGCGTTGGCCCTGAGCATGCGTTTTTGAAGGACAAGAAGCGAGTGCTCTTTAGTGCCGTGACTGACGTGGAGGCGCTTGGCCAGCGTTACGAGGACTTGCTCAGAGCCAAGAGGAGCGAGATAGTCAGCAAGAGAGCTGAGATCGGCAACGCAGAGAGAGCGGCCCAATTGCTCAGAGAGGAGATTAAGTCGCTTGATGGCCCAAAACGCGCTTTAGCGTTGTTTAACGCAAAGCTGCTCGAGGATGAGATTGCGCGTAAGAAAGAGCAGGCGGGTACGTTGATCCCGAATCTTGAGGCAACCCCGAATTGTGTGGCTTGTGCCTCGGCTTCTTACTTAGCGCTGGTGCGCATAAATAGAAAGGCAGAGTCCACGTACATGAATTAGGCTTATGAACCCGCTCATCAGAGAGGGCGACCGCATGGCAACTCCTGACCCGATCAGGACCCAGATACGACAACGCACAGTAGATGCCTTCTGAGGTGCTTAAACAGGTAGACAGCGCTTAACGCCAGTTTGAGGCAAACGACATGGTAGGAAAAGATCTCCTCATCGAGCTTTTTCAAGCGGCTGAAATGCGCCGCTGGAACGACAAGCTGTGTCCCGTTCCCTTGACCGAGCTGGACAAGCAGGGACACAAGATGACCATTGCTTACGTGCTCGGCAAGTTCGCCGAACATGAGGGCGGCTTCAGCTGGACCGAGGTCATCGAGGGCGGGCTTTTCGAGTACTTCGAGCGCCTCACCCTCACGGACATCAAGCCACAGGTCTTCGAGCGGATCAAAGCCAACGAAGAGACATTCACGGAGCTGAAAAAAGAGGTCTATACCCGCTTTACGCCCCTCATCACCGACCTAGATGGCTTGGATGACCGATTCGAGGCGTATCTTTTCCATCCGCAGGACTCCATCAACCGCAAGATCCTCGACGCCGCCCACTTCTACGCAACCAAGTGGGAGTTTGACATCATCAAACACGAGAACTG
>Ga0315280_10005829_pt1 | contig 17349 bp, 16 predicted proteins | sample YL17G06_40_MG_FD_203697 | JGI IMG/M metagenome (GOLD analysis project Ga0315280, IMG submission 203697) | Sediment microbial communities from Yellowstone Lake, YNP, Wyoming, USA - YL17G06_40 | ecosystem: Environmental > Aquatic > Freshwater > Lake > Sediment | place: USA: Wyoming | collected...
TTGACGGAGAGAAAACTTAAGAACATGGGTAAGAGAGCGTTAGATGGCCTGCGGAACTAACTGTGATGCTGCCCTGACACCGGAGCTCCTGAAAACGTTCTCATAGGAGCGCGCGATTTTATTAAGTTTTAAGGAAATAAATCCTTTTTTTATATTTCAACGTATATTGTCAAGTTTTTAGTGTTATTTTGTGGTTACCGAAGCGCAAATATCGTAATTTTTATTCAGTAATAGGTGAAAGTTGTTATTTTCAGCTTTTAAGTTTGTTCACATTGCCTACTTTCGACTTGTACTCGGTATAAATCTTATTCATCCTAAAAAGATTAACGAGGATATTGATTAACCTCGTCTCGGGTTGTCAGTGTATTTAAGCCCTTATAAAGGAAGGTTCATCTTAAACCGGATTTTATGGGTTAATCCGAATCCTCTTAACTTAATTATAGAGGATATTTCTAGAAGAAATAAAGTAACAAAAAAACCTAAATATTAGATAAATTCTTTATTTCTGGTCTACCATTTGATAACCATAACTTAGCAATCTCTATTCGATCACGTGTAAGTATGTCGCATTCATTCAAGCTTCCTTGTGTTTGAAGAGCGTTAGCTCTACATCCGCCTTTACAGAAAACTAAATAAGGACAACTCAAACATTTTTCAGCCATACTTGAAAAGCTCAAGTGTTCCAATGGAAAAGTTCGCTTTGCTTTGTTCCAAAGATCAATTACAGAAGCCTCTCTTACATTTCCAACCTTTGTGAGATGGTTAGGGAGAAACAAACAAGTATGGATATCGCCAGTTGGTTTAACGCTTAAGAACCCTTCTCCTTGACAATCCTCACAAATTCTTAGAAACTGAAAATTAAAGTTATTATCTTGTACTAACTGTTCTAAAGATGCAGGATTGGCAATAAAATTTATTCTCGGCCTATTGATTTCTTTTGAAAGGTCCATAAGTTTGAAAGTCAATTCTGGAACATCTTCTGCAAAGAGACCTATTGATTCCCAGTTATCCCATCCTTTTCCAAAGGGACGTACAAAAGCAATGGTCCATTCCTCAACTTTAATATCTACCAGAAAGTTACATAATTTTATCATCGTAGGTATGTTAGCATTAAGTTTAGTAAGTACAGTTGATATATTTGTGTAGATACCATAATCTTTTATTTTTGCAATATTCTGGATTACTCTACTCGTGCAGCCAACAAATCCCCTTATTTTGTCATTTGTTTCCGGGTCAAGTGAATCTATACTTATGCTAATCTTTAGAGTATCCTGAAAAGAAAGCAAATTATCTAACAATCTTTTAGTTAAATTTATTCCATTAGTATCTAACCTGATGTTTATTCCAAACTCATAAAATGCTCTGATAATTTCTACTATGTCTTTCCTTAGAAGCGGCTCTCCTCCACTTAATGTAACATTGATCACGCCTGAATCAGCAATTTCTCGAACAAGACTAAGAGCTTCTGAAGTTGAGAGTTCCTTGCCATTTTCCATTCTGTATTTATCGTAAATGCAGTAACAGCAATTTGAATCACAACATCCGGTGATCAACCATTCGAGCGAAATTGGAGACTTGTTGTCAACACAACGAATACGTTTTCCCAAGCCTTGGGGGGGCATAATCGGCTTAAAATTAAACCCTAAAATCCCTAGTTTCTCTAGTTCTTCAATAAAGGTTGCTACTGAGTTAATAGGTTGGTTGAGTTCAGAGGACATTTCACAGAGTGTGATTTTGAAATCTTCAGATAATTTCAATATTAAATATTTTAAAATGTCGGTAGCAAAGTTGTTCAGTTTATATCTTACATCATTACCCAAAAAAAGAGTTGAAAAGTTATCGGCATTTCTCCTTAGAATCATCCTAGAAGGAAGAATTGTGAGGTTTTCGAGGTTCATTTCAGCCTGTCGCATATATTCACTTCCCAAATTTTTCATCAACTTTAATAATATTAGGACAGTTGGGGTCACGTCTGTTCCAAGACCTATATTTTATCCTTGCTGTAACAGGACATCCCCCCCTACAAATTTCAATATATTTACATTCTTTACACTCTGTAGGGCCTTTGTTGTTTCGTAAGAGACTTAAAATCGATGACTTCTCCCATAGTTCCAACAAGCAATCCTTTTCAACATTTCCTAAAATAAATCTCTCTCTGTCAGTTTGCCACAAAAGAATACAAGGAATTACATCGCCATTGGGTAAAATATCTAACTTTCTTATCCCAACATCGCAAAAAAAGGCTCTAATTTTATTGAGTGGATGGCGAGGTATGGGTGAATGGTATTTGATAAACGCGAATGTTCCAAGAGCGTAAATTTTCATCCGCTCTTTCACTAAATCTACGATTCTTTCGTATGATTTTATTACTTCTTGAGGTGAGACACTTAATTCTGTAACATGATCAGCTCCATGACCTACTGCTTGGAAACACCTTACTGAAAGATTCTCTACTGCGTGTTCTTGTGCAATCTGAATTACATTAGCTATGTCATCAATAGAATTATTTATGCGAGTAAATGTAAAACCTATGCTGAACTTTACATTGTATTTTTTTAAAAGGTCCAGCCCTTTTAGTACTCTCTCATAACTTTTATTAGATGATGTCAACAAATCATGGGTCTTTGCTTTTCCGTGTAAAGATACATTTAGGGAAACGAGACGTTTGCCTTTCAATCTTTTCGCAATTGTTTCATCAATAAGAGTCGCATTAGTCACAATTTCCAACCGCATTCTTTTCGCTTCGCAGAATTCTATAGCTTCTCCTAGCCAAGGGATAAGTAGGGGTTCTCCCCCGAGAAGGCTAATATAAAATATCTTATGCTCAAGAGCCTCCTCTACAACTTTACGAAACAAAGGAAAGGACATTCTAGAATAGCTAAATTCCTTGCGAACGGAATCATCAATAAAACAAAAAAGGCAATGAAGATTGCACGACATCGTGGGGTATATCTCGAGATACATGGGAGCAGATACAGGCGCAGACGAATCACTTGTCTGACTAATGGGTATTCTCTGATTTTCTCTAGATACATTAAATTTATTTGGCAGGTCACTACATTGACTCTCAATTAAAATCCCTATTCGCTTCATTTTGGAGATGAAATGCCAAGCTTCTTTTTTTGTAACAACATGGTTCTGAATCAGTTCCATTAGATCAGGTATCTGATTATAAACAACATTGGGGTTTTCAGAGATAGCCAATAAAATTTTTGCACCTATATCGTTGATAACAATAGTATTGTCATTTAATTTATCGTAAATGTATCCTCCGTTTTTCTCTAATCTAAAGAGAAATTGAGAGGATATAGCGAAAGACAACGTAAACACCGTTTATTTTAGAAAAAAGGGGTGATTGTAGCTCTTTAACTACTAGTCCCAGCGTTCCTTCCCTTTCCCAAAATCTGAAAAAACCCATTCTTTCACTTTCTCTCGTACGATTAAAGGTTTAGCTTTTTTCTTCATTATACCGCCAAAAAAAATATCCTATTTATATATATTTAACACTTTGCTCTGTTGCACAACTCGATGATTTTTGTCTCCCTCCTCTACCATGTGTCTTACGGCTCTAAGCCATATAAAGCGACGGACTCAGACTCGTGAGCAGGTTGTAGAGGGAGGCCTTGAGGAGTACCTCATTGACCATGTCTGGTAGGCTCTTGGCCACGACGTGTTCGCCGAAGAGGCGTTTGAAGGTGGAGAACGCAGTCTCAACCATCCACCGCTCGCCGTAGCCGACCCGCTTCTTCCAAGCCTCAGGGTCCCGAAGCTGCTCCACGACTGCCCGCTTCCTCGCATGGCATCCCCTCGCGCGGCTTGATGAGTTTCGCCTCACCTTTATGGCTGGTTCGATGCCCCTCTCCGCCAGGAAGGAGAAGTTCCTCCTGTAGTCGTAGGCGCCGTCGCAGAGGGCTTTGATCACTCTGCAGTACCTCTGGGCCTGCTCCACCAATGGCTCCAGCATCACGCCGTCGCGCGCGCGGAAGGGAAGGGCAGACTGATCAATCGCCCAACGAAGACGGGAGGACGACTATACGACAAGTTCTTCATCTACGTACCAACGGAGGTCGCCAGGGACGGCCTCTTCCCCTTCAAGCAGGGCGAAGAAGTCGCTATCTGTATCGATCCGGAGGAGAAGCGATTAATAATCACAAAGGTAGTCTAAGATCAGACTCGGAAATCTTCACGAAGAAACTCTGAATGATGTTTCAGGAGCTCTGCACCTTGGATTTTAGCCTTTCCTTAAGCTCCTTGATGTCCTCGTCCTTGTATACACCGAGCTTTATGGCGTGGCCACCTACCCCGATCCCTCTTGCCCTGCGCAGGAGGAGTTGCGACTTTCCCGGAGCACAGCCCTCCGGCGACGAATAGATCTTCCACTCTCCGCTCCTCAGCAGCTCAACGACCTCATCTTCATTATCAAGCTTGGGCAGGTATATCCTGAGTCGCCGTTTATAGATCTTCACCGACCATTCACCAAACTCGCTGAGATGCCCAGGATAAACCAATATTATGCATGTCTCTTCACTCTTTCGATTTTAGACTCAACCGAATAAACAGCTTTAAAGTTTAAAGATATTTAGAACAGCGAGAACAGAAGACAAGCCCTTAAAGAATGTTATTGATACGTTTTCATGGAAGATCGATGATTCCAGAGGAGTGAAGTTTATGAAATCTCTTTCACGTGTAGACGAACAAATTCCATCCAGATGTCCTCTCTTGAGCTCTATCAACACCGATGAACATCGAAACCAATTAGGCGCAAGACCGAGACAGACCGTGGTTATCAGAGGCACCATAAAAACTAGGTTTTTCTCGGTCCATGCTTGGCCTAGCCTAGGCCTAGGTTTGGACCGAGGTCGGACCGACCCAAATTATTGTTACTATTCAGAATTTATCTGATTATTGGGATCGGACAGGTCCGACTTCGAGCCTAAGACCTGTCGAACTTTGACCGATCAGACCTGTTGGATATTGAGGCTTAGACCTGTCAAAATTTGACCGATCAGACTAGTCTGATCACCTGAAACTAAGATTCGTCACACTCCTTGGAAAGACTTGCCCTCATCCGATCATTCTTAAATTTCTACGATGGATCATTATTATCATGGGCTTCTTGAATTGGATTCTAGGTCCAAAACCTAAGGAGGAGCCTAAGCTAAGCGATCCGATCTTGATCTTTGAGCTGTACGAGAAGGCGCCTGAAAGCAAATGGAAGCTCATGAGAACCCACCCATATGCTGTTAATTTTGAAGAGATCATCGACTCGCAGCCAGGGTTTACGTATCGGCTCACATCTCGCCACGCGAGCGGCCGACTCCACACCCTATGGTACCGGCACTTAGAAGGTCTCAAAGAGACTCAGGAGACGACAACTACCTCCTTTGCAGATATAAATATGGTCCTTAATCAGATGATTCAGTTCGGAAAGGAGATCGAAAGCCTTAAGGAAGATATCCGCGACGCGCTAGGGTGGGCATTTCCGAAGCAACAGCAATCAATTAACGGGAGCTGGCAGACTCCTGCACTCACATCTAAGAGCAAGACATCCGTCGAGGTAATGAGTCAATGGCGAAAGCCTTTTGAGGAAGCGGTCAAATGTGCGAATCGTATTAGTAAGGCAGAGTATGAGCGAAATCTGGCAAATCTGAGGAAGAATGACATCACAAAATTGATATGAAAGACAAGCTCCGACTAAACCTCATAGTAATATCCTATAAACATTTTAAACTTTTATGATATCCATTTTCCCAATAAAAATATTTATGAAACCTTAAAGGTTAATTCGACAATAGATATTCTTGTTACAATTCTCCATAGTTTTATCCCCCAAACCCAAACCCATCTATTTTCACTTTCTTTTGATTATTTATTCTTCTATTCTTATTCTTGTATATCTCTTCTCTCATCATCACCACACGTATATCACACATGTATAGCGCGTATATCACACACAAATATAAAAATAAAATAAAATAGTAATAAAATAATTATCTATAAATTTTTGTTTTTGGTTTTCGAATTAACCTTGTTTGTTGTATTGCCGAATCACCAATTAAATTTTCTCCTGATATCATTTTTTTATTAATTTCATTTAAAATATCATTCCAGGTATATAGTCTTATATCACAACGTGTCCAAAAGAATTCTCCTCTTATTCCTTTTGCAACTAAATAATCTTCATCCCTATTATTTATGGTTATTTTCCCTTTTAGTAATTTATTATCATCTCTACTCATAATTAATCCACCTGGAAATACGTTCCTTGAAGCTATTACTTCACCTAATTCTGAAAAATGTTCTCTTAAAGGTTCGGATTTTCTGAATTCATCAACGTAATTTAATAGTTTATTTTCTGCATCTATTAAAAATTTACTAGGTTTTAATTTATTGCCTTTATCTATATTAAAAATATTAGATTGTGGTGCTTTTAATTCCCAAACAAATATTTTCTTAATTAGAGATCCTCCTTCAGATATTGTTGCAGAAACAACAAAATCAGATTTTCCTCTAAAGCCTTGTACTTGAGTACTATCTTTAATTGGAGGGCCAATCATATTTTCTTTTTTTACCATAAATTCAGGAATATATTGTAAATAATGACCGCAACTAACTTCATTACGTCTTTTTTCATAAATTAATCTTCTTAATGTTTCATATATGTTCATTAGCGTTCCTTCCAAATTTTAATGGAGTATTTAATTAAATCATCTAAATATTCTGTAAAATTTGAAATATTAATAATATCTCCAAAAAATATTACATAAGCAAGATCAATTACATAATCTATCATAAATCCATCAGGTGATCTTATAACTTGATTATGATTCTCTAAAATAAACGAACTATCTTTTCCTATTTTAAAAGAATATAAATTCGATACTTTATTATTTTTAAAATAATTATTTTTTGAATTTTCTATAGAAAAAGCTGAACTTATCTCAAAATTAGGATAAGAAAATAATCCTGGAAAAGGTTCTTTATATATCTTATAATAACCATCTACTTCATTTTGGACTTTAGGTTTTATAAAATAAATCATTATTAAATATTTATTTTGAATGACCCCATATTTTATATCTCTATATTTTAATATTTCTGGTAATTTTCTTTTATTTACATTGTGAAAATCAGTTTTAATTATTTTCTGAATTTTTTTACTTAATTGATCATATTGCCTTATTTGATCAGACATCTCTGCCTAAAAATGATTTCACCAATATATTGTTCTTTCGAAAAAAATTTAACCGATTGTGACTAATCCATCAATCCAATTTTTGTTGTGGAATCAGCTAAAAGATGTATTAAGTAACCAAGCAAAAATGATGAAACAATTAGTACGTATTGAAAAAAGATAGCAATAAACGAAAATAGAAGGAGAAATTGAGCTAATCTTATAAGAATTCTTTTACTATGTCCGTATCCACGATGTTTCCAATTAGTGGCGGGTTCTATTATATCCGGGATTATAGAACCAATAAGAACGCTTAAAATGCTATATAAAATAACTTGATTCTCTATTTCGTGTATAGAATTAAAAACCAAATAATAAGGTAAAAATGATAAAATGCCGAATACTATATGTTGGTTTTTGTTCATTGACTTCCACGTATTGATTGAATTGTATTGTAGAGATTGATTATATCTCCGCGATCACCTTCTAATGCCATCTCATCAAGATTCAAGACCACCTTTTTTGTAATCAAGCCTTTCTCAACCAGCGAAGCTCGTCTTATAGTTCGTATGTCAATCTCATCGAGTTTCTCGTTTTTTACCAAGCCTAAAAGTACCCCTTCGCGATGATACAGAATCAAGCGTCGATTAGTAACGTGTGCATGTCTTTTTCTATTGCCTGACCATACCTGCCCTTGAGTCGTGAATAATACTCTCTCTCCAGGGAGCAGGTATTTTTCGAAACCGACCCCAGATAGTCGAGAGGTTGGATCAATTGGTTGTTTGATCAATCCCACACTAGCTGTCGTTTCCTTTTTTTCTATGACTACGTTTTCAGAATTGTTTTCATTTTGGCGAGGATTTATGAGTTGTTTTCCACACGAAGCGCAGAACTTTTCCAAAGGAGAATATTCTTTTCCGCAATTCGAACAAAAAGGCAAACTCTTACACCAAAACGGGCTATCTTTTAGTAATATTTAATATTTATAGACCAAGAATATATTTCATTATTCTTGAATGAAAACGTATATATTTAGTATGTATTTAGCTTCTGTGAAATGAGAACCGAGAAATAGGCTTTAAATGCTATGTTAAGACCGATTTCGGCTTAATAGAATTTATGAGAAGTGAGAAAAAACGCCAAAATTTAAACTTATTTCGCTGAAATATATGCAAATATTCGAGATCAACGTTCATGAGCTAAATACATACAAAAATTCAATTCAATTAAAAGGATATATGATAAGTTCCATCCCATAACTTTCAATACTTCGCTTCATTAACTTATTGAATCTTTTTCCCCATGTATTTAGTTAAAAGTTCTTGAATTTTATCTATATCCATGAAGTAAATATTTCGATGCTTTACTTTTTCAACAATTTTTATCTGAGCATTATCTGTGAATCTACCTGAAATGGATATAATTAAATCTGAGATGTATCTCTCCTCTCTACTAGTCGTTTCAATATACGGTAATGTAAAAGCATCATCTATTTGTCCAATCAATTTATCTAGCTCTGAGCCCGCCTCTCCTGATAAGTCCCCCTTTTTCACCTGAACACCGAAGTTCCGTCTTATGCCAAACCGATCAAACTCGGAGAAAGTAATGTCTTTTCCGAACTCTCTCTTGCCATGGTTATATTTAATGTCATAAAAACCCATTGCTCGAATCAGTGGAAGTAAAATCTCCAATGAAAATTTCGTTTCATCATCCAGTAACTCAGGGGATATTTCTTCCTTTTCTAAAATTCGCTCAGTATACCCTTCTATTTCTTTCACAATTTGACGAAATCGTTGAAAGGCTTCATCGATCATTAAGTCCTCGGTTAAAAAGATGTTATAACGGATAGAAATGAAAGCGTCATCATCCTCAACATCGTTGAATTGAACGTCTCTTTCGGATTTTTCCCTTAATTCAATTGCTGTTTTCATGGCGTCTAAATATTGAGCAGCTCCAAACTTATGATCCCAATATTTTCTGTATATTTGGATATTCATCATCGCAACACCGGCATGATCATCCGAGCTTGCCATCTCCCCATCAAAGATGATTGTATTACCCTCTAATGGCCATAGAAAGAAGCCCGGAGGGATTGATTTAATTTTAAATCCCTTAAGTTCATCCACTTGAACTTCTACGTGACCTTCTTCATCAGCATAAAACTCTTTACCATTAATTACGAAGCCTAAAGCTTCACTATCTTTGCTTAATAAGGAAACCTCATCCAAGATTCCATCACCGAATCCTCTAAGAGAAGGGATTTTACGGCATCTTTTAATTTTTTTGTTTTACTTTCGAAAAAGAATAAATTTATTATAACAGCCTTCAAAAGGCTCTTTCAGCACTAATAACCACTTTTTCTCACGCGCGCGAAAAATATCCGTATAAGATATAATTTATTTACATGTATAAAATTTGGTAACTAATAATTATATGATTTCTCTCCGCGCTAATTATTTTGAACATTTCTTTATTGCATTTTTTACACTTCATGTTATCCCACCTTAGATGAGAAATATTTCATTGCGTGCGCTTCGACAATATATAAACTTCCTCTTCGTATCATTCGTTTCTTAAGCGACAGGTTTCCTTTCGAGAGATTTTTCGGGCTTCTTTTTCATTATTCACTACCAATATTTTTGCGCATAATAGACATATTTCCCTTTTTTTATTCTATAAAAGAGGTTTAGGTTGAATTATTTAATGTTTCGTCAGGTAATCATCTGGGTTTGGCGGTGGTTTTGTGAATAGTGGTTCGCTTCTCTTTTCTGCTTCTTCTTTTTCTCTAAGAAGTTTTTCTACCGCATCTTTATCGAATTGAAATGTGATGTTGAAATTTGTCCCAGTTATTTCTTTGAGGTCATCAGGTTTGGCGACGTATTGGGATAGTATGTATGAAAGAGCCGTTCTTACATGTTTTTCAAGCTCTTCCTTATCGCTTATGTGTTTCTCATGTACCAGATGGAAGCTCACGCAGTCCTTGTATTCCTCACCTAGGACAAAACCTGCGAAAAGTCTTCCCAATCGGGGAAGACTTTTGAGAGTCGTTTGGATGGCCTCAGCGAGCCCTTCCATGAATTCACCCCTGAGCCTTGGAAACTCTCGATGCCCTCGTTCGCTTAACATGTAAAGCACCCTTTTTCTCTGTCCTGGTCTAGAAAGTCCCGTCCTGATATCCCCTTTTTCCTCCATCTCAGAGAGGCGCAACTGCAGGGTACGCTTGCTGAGCCCCGTGGTTGTAAGCAGTTGACTCCACGTCTTCGGTCCCTCACTCAGAGCTTCAAGGATCTTTATCTCGCTGTTCTTCTTCACTAATCCAGAACCGTAGGCGAACATTATGAGATACCAGTATACTATGGTATATCAGTATACTTATATAGCTTTCTTCGTAATTTTATTCATAGAGAAACGGTCCTAAGGAATTAAGATCTTGAAAAAAAAGAAAAACGTCACAGGCCCAACGGTGCGGTTTAACACCGTCTTAAGGGGAGAGCCCGCTGAGCAGTTAAGGGATTGGAAAAATCGGGGAATAGTAAAAAGCTATACTGACGCAGTCGTACAGGCACTAAGAGTATTCAGCCAGATTCTCACGGAGCAGGACCTGAAAAATCTTCAACTCAAGAATCTACAAGACATCGAAAGGGAGAATTGAAGACCAGCATCCAATCATCAGCAGTGTGAAGTACATCCTCGTTTCATATTCGCCCAAGCCGAAGCCTTTCAATATATCGACAATCTCATCTCTTTTCCGTTAACGACCTGTATACGAGTCACCCCTACGGATTAATTAAGGGAAGATCGCCATCTGCTCTTAGCGCCAGCAGCCCCAGAGGGGGAAGGGTAGAATGAGCGAGGCTGACCGAGGAGGGAAAACCGAAAAAGGAAAACCGTAGGTTGTCGGTTAACTATTTTTAGGCGTACGCCTTCAAAGAAAAACGCAGGATGGCGGAAAAAAATTTGAGGAAATCTGTGTCAGGACTGAATAAAACTATTTATGTGCTAGGCGCTGGTGCTTCGCGAGATGGTGGAATACCTCTTACTAAAGAGATTTTGAGAGTTGGATATCAACTGTGTAGCGACCTATCAAAAAGACTTGGTGAAAAATCCATCGAATACTTGAGCAAAGAGAAACAGGAACAAGATAAAAAGATAGTTAGTGCCAAAGACCACGATTTCTTGGACTATTTGAACTACAAACATCTATCCAATTTCAAAAAGGTTTATAATTTCTTTGAATGGGTTTTGCACTGGAATCATGATCCTGAATACCTACCAGATATCGAAGAATTATGGGGAATTCTTGAAATAGCTAGTGAGAGAAATGCGAATTTTGGCTATGGAAGAACAACTAGTTTAGAAATAAAAAATGCGCTGAAGAGTCTGATGAATTATGTTTTGTGGGGGTGTAGAATTTGTGATGAACCTGAATGGCATATAGTTTATACTATTCCTACATCCAATCATTATGAGGATTTTGTGAAAAAACTCCCAAAGGAAAGAGGCATCATATCTCTGAACTATGACGTAATGATAGATATGGCTATTAGAAAAGCTAATTTGCCCATAGATTATGGGAGTGATTTTATTCCGTTTCACCTAGAAGATATCAAGCTTAGAGAAAAGAAAAGGTCTGAAACTGTTCTATTGTTGAAACCACATGGCTCATTTAACTGGCTATATTGTCCGACTTGCAATCGGATAGAGGACTTTGGGCCGTTCCACGTTAGCAATATCTCAGATGAACAGAGTCCTTACGAAGAGATTGATGCTGACCTCCCCTGCAAATATGATCAAACCCTACGTCAGCCTGCAATTGTACCTCCAAGTTTGATTAAGGAATATAGCAATCCTCACCTTGAGAAAATATGGCAAAGAACCTCCGAAGAACTGAAAAAGGCTAAGAAGATAGTTTTTATTGGTTACTCTCTAAGAGGAGCCGACATCTACATTAAGTATCTAATGAGACAATGTTTATCAGTTAATTATCATGAAATGTATGAGAAACAAGGAGTTCTCATAACTGTAGTCAATAAATCAAAAGAATCCATTAAGGAATACGAACGTTGGTTTGGAAAGAACAAAATGGAAGCTTTCGAGGGTACATTTTCAGACTATGTGGAAAAGCAAATGTAGGAAAAATTATAAGTGTTAAGATTTATTCAACTCGACCCTTGTCGTCGAATCTCCTACAGAGGCAGTCAGGAAAACCTGTTTTTCACTTCTTCGAGAACTTTATCGGATAAGAGCATTTCCCTGTTCATTCAAGAGATCTCAAAGAATCTTAAAACGAAAGGAAAAAATGATGAAAAGACAATAATTCGATAGCTTTATAGCCCGATATTATTTAACATGCTGGTGATGACAAAAACTACGGCCCAGAAAAAAGGTGCTTCCTGCGAACGTGACCTCGATGAAAGTCTTCTACGACAATGCAAAATTCTCATCCCATTGCCCATTGGAGCAGATCGTCTTTGCATAGATAGAAGAGGCAAGATTACTTTCTACGAGGCTAAGTGCAATAACACCAACTTAACGCCACTTCAGAAAGCTACTCGTGACTTCCTCGAAAAAAATAATGTTGAGTATCGGATACATCGTTGCAAGTGTTAGCACATGTTTCAACCTCAACATAAAATTCTTTACTAAGATAACAATCTATAAATCATAAAATACGTTAATTCTGTTCCTACAGGTTTTTTAACTGACTATTCAACTCGAAATATTTTATTTGGTATAAGCGACCTTTTAGGGGAAAAGAAGAATGAGCTGAGCTGACTTAGGAAGGGTTAAAGGTGAAACGTAGTTTCATTTTTCGAAACCTATAAAATTTTAGGAAAAATTTAAACATAGATTATAACTGTTTACTGACGAGGAGATTGAGATGGAACGATCTGAAATAACAGACGAGCAGATAGCCAGAATGAGACAATCCAGTGAAGATGAACTTCTTAGGATGATTTATTATACTAATGATGTGGGTAGAATGATAAACACGATGTTACTCACCACCAAAGGTAAATTAGAAGTAACCGAAGAAGAGATGAAAAACGATTCTATAATGGGCAGAAAAGTTGTTAAAAAAGTGGAATCAAATTTAAAAAATGCTATTTGCAAAGAATGGAAATATTGTGATAAGAAAAAAGAGTTTATAGATGATTTAGACAAGTTAGTAAAAGCAGTGGTTCCGTTAGTAGTGGCAGCCACAGCGATGCCTCTTTATACAGCCCTTGCAATAGCTGTACTGCTCGTATTTAAATGGGGTCTAGACATATACTGTAAATGTTCCAAGTGAATAATAACAACTGCTTTAATTAAGAGGCCGTGAGTTCTTTCAAAATAAACTATTTTTCTTCAAGCATCTTCTCAAATTCATATATCTCTTTATTCTTCTCAATTATTTTAGATAGAATTTCCTCGCTTCTCTCGGGTGTTTTCCACATTTCCTCTAGAATCTCTCGAACTTCCTTTTCATCCTTAGCTATTCTGCAAATCTTTTGAACAGTGACAGCGTTTTGTACTCCTCGTTCTTGCAGTTTCTCGTTGAAATCGGAAGCTTTCAAAAGCTGGATATTCATTCGTGCAGTATAAGTTGCTAAGCTAATCTCCGTTTCATCCTTCAGCCTCACACTCTCTTTAGGATTGAATGCAGAGCCTGCAAATACTCCGACAACTCCTTGCTTGACCTGCCTGCCGTCAGGCGTGTCAACTCCAAAATCCTTGCTCCACTTCAAAACATCCAAGAAGTCGTTTACGTTCTCTTTTCTTACTAAACCCCATTTGCATTCAAGAACATACGTTATTGGCTGGGCAAAGATCCCAGGAGTAACCTCCCAAACCCTATCCACTTCGGCATTATATTTCCGACCGCTGACACTCTTGACCAAGTGGAGGGTTATCCTTCTGGGATCCATCCGATTACCGCGATGGCTCTGAGTCCTAAAGCTAGCGCCTGTAGTGAACTTGTCTATAAACCATTCAACACACGCCTCCCAGTTGTGGCCAACGCGGTTCATCCTTCCCTTGGAAATTCGGACATAGTTCTCCTTCATGGCAACTGCCGCCTTCAGGTCCTCCTCAGCAAGCGAAGCGTGGTAATAGTATCGATAGGCGTTGAACAGTTTCGCCTCCTTCAGGTCTGGGTATAGTTGAATCGTTCTCTTCAAAGCTCCTTCAGCTTCATACTCTGTGCAGTTGAGCTTATTCTGGATGAACTCAAAGCTGGCCAGGTCTCTAAGCTTCGTTGCCTCGATGACCATGTCTCTTATCATATGGACCCTCTCAATGATCGGGCTCGTTGAGGCGTTCTGGGCCAGAGCCTTCTCTGTGCGCTGGATAGCTTCTTCAAGGGCTTGCTCCCTCGGCTTGCTCGAATCGATCCAGGTGATGAGATACCCTTCCTTGAAAGGAGTCTGCCGATCATGCATCCTGTATCCTCGAACATAGACCAGGCCCTGCCTTTCAGCCCTACGCACAGCGCTCATCACGTCTCGCTGCACAATGCCCTTGTCTTTCAGGGCTTCCTCGACTTCGGTTGAGTAAAATGCTCGTTCGCTATTTTCTTCTAAAAAGCTTCTGACCAACTCGGCCTTGCTCTCGCTAGGCTTTTCCAAACGCTTTTCGCACTTGACGAATCGCATATCCTGGAAATTTATGGAATCTCTTCCAAGCGCGAATACGTAGAGGTGGTACGCCCTCGTATTCTTCCTGATTCCAGCCCTTCCTTTGAAAGCTTTGAGAGCTTCGTAGGTCGGTTTCTCGGTTCTTAGTATGCCGCTATTCTTCCACAGCCTGTAAAGTGCGCCTTCGATTTGCTTGCTAGCCAATCCAGTCTGTTCAGTGAGTTCTTTCAACGACCTTGGCTTACCATCGCTGAGAACTGCGATTATCTCACGTTCGGTCTGCCCGTATCCTGGCAATTTTCTGCTCGTGATATGGTGAGCTATGCCTGCATATAAAGACGAGGGTTCGAATACTCTTGCGAATTGATTCTGGCTATAGAAATGGATTAGGATTTATAGCGTTCTTATATCTAAAAGGAGCCTAAATAATGCCTAAATACTGAATTTTAGATGGTGCGGGGGGTGGGGTTTGAACCCACGGAGGACTAACCATCAGGTCCTGAACCTGACCCCTTTGGCCACTCGGGAACCCCCGCCCGAAAAGAAAGATGGTTAATGCTTCAGGGTCACGAGATACTGCTTGTACTTCTCGGCGTCCATCAGCTTCGCGATGTTCGCTTCGAGGTTGCTCGGCTCGATCTTCGCGATCCAGCCCTCGCCGTATGGGTCGGAATTGATCTTCTCTGGGTTATCAACGAGACCTTCATTGACCTCCACGACCTTCCCTGAAACGGGGCTGTACGTGTCTGAGACCGCCTTCACGGACTCGACGGCCCCGATCGCCTCTCCCTGGTTGACCTCCGCCCCCACCTGGGGGAGCTCGACGTAGACTATCTCGTGGAGTTGGGACTGGGCGTAGTCGTCGATTCCAACGAGCACAGCGCCGTCGGCTGGCTTAGCCCACTCGTGCTCCTTCGTGTAGTATAGACCAGCCTCAACCTTGTATTCGTCGGCCATCACTTATCCCTCTTCCAACCGTACTTGGTCTCATCATAGAATGGGTGGTGCTTAACAACCTTTCCCCTGACCAGGTTCTTCCTGATCCTGATGTTGACCTCCCTGCCGACCTCCTTGTACTCTGGCGGGACATAGCCCATGCCTATTCCGACGTCGAGTGTAGGGCTCATTCCCCCGCTGGTTACGAGTCCGATGGGCTTTTCGCCGTCGAGTATCTCGTAGCCGTGGCGCGGGATGCCCCGCTCCTCCATCATGAAGCCGACGAGAGTCTTCCTCACCCCCTCCTCGATGATCTTCTGGAGGGCGCGTTTGCCGATGAAGTATCCGGGCTTCTTCATCTTCACCACCCACCTGAGGCCGGCCTCGATGGGGTTGATGGACTCGTCGATGTCGTTGCCGTAGAGCCAGAGCCCCGCCTCGAGCCGGGTGCTGTCCCTGGCGCCGAGGCCGCAGGGCTTGGCGCCGGCGGCGACGAGGTCGTTCCAGACATTCAGCGCCTTCTCGGGCTGCTCAAGCGGGCAGTCGAGGACGAAGACCTCGAAACCATCCTCGCCTGTGTAGCCCGTACGGGCCGCGAGGCAGTCTACGCCGCCTACTTTGAGGGAGGCGATGTTGAATCTTGGCACCTCGAAGACGTTTATATCAGAGAGTTTCTGGAGGATCTCGACCGCTTTCGGCCCCTGGACCGCCATCATGGCGATCCCGTTGCTCACGTCGGTCAGTTTGACCTTGAAGCCCTTTGTGTTTTTATTAAGCCACTTGAAGTCCTTCTCCCTGTTACCGGCGTTGTAGACTACGAAAAACCTCTCTGGCTCCATCTTGTATAGGATAAGGTCGTCGACTATTCCGCCCGTTGGGAGGCACATGACCGTGTAGAGCCCACTCCCCTCGTTCAGGCCACTCAGGTCGTTGGTGACAACGTAGTCGAGGAACTTTACCACGTCGGGACCCTCAGCCCATACCCTGCCCATGTGGCTCGTGTCGAATATTCCGCACGAGTTCCTCACGGCGTTGTGCTCTGGGATGACGCCCTCGTACCAGACCGGCATGGCGTATCCGCCGAAGTCGACCATGTTGCCGTGCTCGGCGTGGTATGCGTATATGTGAGTCTTCTTGAGCTCCAAACCGAATTACCGGGTATTCAGTTAGCGGCATCTCAGTTAAAACTATTATCTAGGCTGCGGGGGTCGGTTCGACCGACTACACCTCGTATGGGGCCACGACGACGCCGTCCGTGGAGAACTTCAGCTCCTTCTTGCACTTTGGGCAGTGGCCCTCGTACTTCTTGATGATGTCCTGAGGCGACTTGAGGAGCTCACCCTCGTAGAGGACCTCGTTGCAGCCTGAGCAGACGATCTTCTGAGGCAATTAAACCCACTCGATCCCAAGGAGTAGGCGCCCGAGACCCTTATAAACTTCATCTCCGGCTGCCGCTGAAACTTAGACTGCGGCCCCAATGAATCTATAGCAGGTTGCGCGCAGGCGGATTCAATAATTGTGTGTAAAATGGTAATAATTCATTTTCGAGTTATATGTCGATATTTCAGTGTGTTCATGTGATTTAAGATGGTTTCATGGTTTATTTGGGAGATCGGCCTC
>Ga0315280_10005830_pt1 | contig 17347 bp, 10 predicted proteins | sample YL17G06_40_MG_FD_203697 | JGI IMG/M metagenome (GOLD analysis project Ga0315280, IMG submission 203697) | Sediment microbial communities from Yellowstone Lake, YNP, Wyoming, USA - YL17G06_40 | ecosystem: Environmental > Aquatic > Freshwater > Lake > Sediment | place: USA: Wyoming | collected...
TGGAAACCGTGTAGGTCTCCGTCTTGCGCACGAGCTTGCCGTCCACCGTTTGCTCGACCAGCCTCGTGCGCGTCTCCCGAACGCTCTTGAACACGGTAATGACGATTCCCCCCGCTGCCTCGCGGATTCCAGTTTCAGCTAGCCCCAATTGGGGCGGCGCCTTCGTCGGCCGCCCCGGACCTGCCACACAAGGTGTTGCCACGAAAAGAAGCACAGAAAGCGCGATGACTCGTGACCGGTTCATAGCTCTTGCTCCTTGGCACAGTTCATACCCGAGACCACTCCTCATGCTGGCCCGCTCCGGTCACGGTGTGAAGCCACCGGGGGCGCGCTGGTAGCGCCACCGGCTCCGCTGGGCGGCAGCGATCACCGGCGACGGGCTGAGCCGGGCCAGATCCTCGCGCGTGTAAGGAAACAAATCGACGGGGATGGGGAAGGACCGCGGCAGCATTCGTGGGACGCGGTCCCAAACCGGCTCGTCGGAGCGACTGAGGACCAGAAGGACGTCGATGTCGCTCCCGGGCGCGTAGTTGCCCTCGGCCATGGAGCCGAAGACAACGACTTCCTCAAGCTGCGGTTGTTCGGCGAACAGGGAGGCGGCGTACTGGTCCATGGCCCGCCGCACCGCCGCTTCATTCAACGATTTTACCACGACAGTATCCAAGGATCGCCTCCGCGCCGACCAGTTGAAGTCCGCGTCCTTGCGCGCATTACGGGCATGGCGCAGGTCGGCTTCGGCTTGACGCAGCCAGTCCTGCGAGCGTTCCGGCATGTCCACGAGCCTCGAGAAAGGTCCTCTCCGCCCTCGGCTACTATAGCAGAAGTGCTCGCGCGGGCCAATCGCCCCGTGATCCAAGGGAATCCTGGTTAAGTCGGCCCGGCTTTGAGTCTCGGCACTCCCATTCAGTCCGCGTCGAGAGACGCGTGGTCCCGGCGCTTGCTGACTCGTTGACAGACCGAGGGAACCGCGCTGTCCGAGAAGGCTGAGAGCCCCCGTTGCCTGAACTGCTCGTCGATGCCCCCCCCGATGGACATACCTGGCAAGTCCCATCGGAGTCGTCCGGCATGTCTCTGCCGGGAACGGTGACGCGTGAAACGTTGGCCTGAGAGACGAACAGGCAGGCAAGACGCCTGGCCTGCAGTCCGGCATGGCGATAATCTTGGGGGGGTCGGGGCGGAAACCGACCCGCCCCTCTTGCGATTCCGAAGGGATTCGTCAAGCTGGGAATCCGTGGGGATTCCTGACGGGTATCACGCCCGGACGGGGATAATCACGTAAGGGTTCATTGACTCGCTCAATGACCTGGCACGGCAGCGAGGAGAGGAGACGTAGACGAGCCAGTCCATCCGGTGTGTTGCCGGGTGAGTGATAGTCGCGCGGTTCTTGTGCCATGGAGACCCTATCATGTTCGGCTTCTCCTCTAGGCTTCGGCGTTGTCGATCTTCTTGCCATTTCCAGCGAGCCGGGCGCGGACGGAGGGCGGTGCGGCTCTCGCTGGAGGGCATGGAAGACCGCTGCATGTTAAGCGGCGTGGGACCCGGGACGGCCGACAACCCACGTGAAGTGACGGTGATGTCGCAGAACCTCTACGTCGGCTCGGACCTCGCCCCGGCCGTCGGGGCGATCATGTCAGGCGACCCCAGTCAAATCCTCCCCGCGGTCAGCCAGCTTTGGGCCAATGTTCAGGCCACGAATTTCCCGGAGCGGGCCCAGGCCCTGGCCCGCGAAATCGAGGCCGCCCAGCCCGAGCTGATCGGCCTGCACGAAGTGGCGCTCTTCCGCAGCGGCCCTTTTGGAGGCCCGGCCCAGCATGTGGAGCTCGACTACTTGCAGGTTCTGGTCGGCGCCCTCGAAAGCCGTGGCCTGCACTATGCCGCCGTGGCCACAACCACGGACTTCGACGCCGAGGCGCCCATGTTGGGCCCGCAAGGCATGCCCGTGGACATCCGGCTCACGGACCGCGACGTGATCTTGGCCCGCGCCGATCTGCCGCCATGGCAGATGTCGCTATCGAACATCCAACAGGAGCAGCATTTCGCCAACAACGTGCAGTTGCCGGTCCCCGGCGGCGTGTTCACGATGACCCGCGGGTGGAACTCGGTGGACGTGCAGGTCTGGGGCCAGGAGTTCCGCCTCTTCAACGCCCACATCGAAAGCCCGGACAACTCGTATTTCGCTGCCATCCAATTGGCCCAGGCCAGCGAAGTCAAGGCCATGCTGCAAAGCGTCTCGATGCCGGTGATCGTGATCGGCGACTACAACTCGCCGGCCGAGCGGCCCGACTCGCAGCCCTACCAGGTGATCGCCAGCGCCGGCATGACCGACGCCTGGAACCTGACCCATCCCGGGGAGCCGGGCTACACCTGGGGCAACGAGCCGGACCTGCTCAACGCGGATCCGCTGCCGCTCGATCCGCAGCGGATCGACCTGGTGCTCTACCGCGGCGACCTCAAGGTCCGCAGCATGGACCGCGTGGGCATCAGCCAGGCCGACCGCACGCCGTCGGGCCTGTGGCCCTCGGATCACGCGGGCGAGGTGGCCACTCTGGCGATCCACGTGGCGGCCAACGGCTCCGAGCTGCCCTGGGCCGTGGTGAACGACGATCCGGTGCGGCCCGGCGAACAAGCCCTGTTTGTCATGGGCACGAACCGTTCGGACGACTTCGCCGTGGATCAGACGGCCAGCGGCGACTTTTCCGTGCGCATGGGGCGGCGAAACATGGGAGTGTTCCATCCGACCGCGGGCGGGCAGATCTACGCTTGCCTGAGCGCGGGCAACGATACCCTGCGGCTGGCTTCCCGCGTCACGCATGACGCGGTGATCTCCGCCGGCGCCGGCAACGACATGGTCTGCGGCGGCGGCGGGAGCAACTTCATCGACGGCGGCGGCGGCAATGACCGGCTCACCGGCGGGATCAGGAACGACACACTGCTGGGCGGCAGCGGCAATGACGCGCTTTACGGCCTGGCGGGCGATGATCTCCTCGACGGCGGCCTCGGGAACGATCTCCTTTACGGCGGCGCGGGCAGCGACATCCTGCTCGGCGGCGACGGCAACGACGTGCTCTTCGGCGGGGCGGGGAACGACCTGTTGATCGGCGGCCGCGGCAATGACTTGCTCTTCGGGGAGGCCGGCGACGACATCCTCATCGGCGGCACCACCCGCTACGACAATAACAGGGCGGCCCTCCTGGCGATCATGGCCGAGTGGAACGCGACGCGGCCCATCGACCTGCGGATCGCGAATCTCCAAAACGGCGGCGGCCTGAACGACGCCTATCGCTTGAAGAAAGACGACACCGTACTGGATGACGCCGCCCGGGATGTGCTCTTCTCAGGTTCCGGCTGCGATTGGTTCCTGGCGTTCTGGCGCGACACGCCGGCCGACCGCGCGTGGCGCGATCGGGTGAGTTGATGCGATGCGTCGTGTGCAGCGCGGCACTACACGGTTCAAAGCCCAGGGATTGCAGCCCCTGGGCTTTTTGCTGAGCGACTCCGGCGCTGGGGCACGCTGTGCTTTGTCCCAGCCACCCATGCGCTCTGCCCCGGGCACCCGCCGCTCACTTGCGGCGGGCCGCGCTCCAGCCGTTGGGCAAATGGAGGTTCGACGGCCGGGGCTTCCCCTTCGGCCACCAGGCAGCCCTTGTGCCCATGTCTTTCGGACTGGTGAAGAGATACTCCACGATGCCTTGGTTGCCGCAGCAGTACTTGTCCACGTCGACGAACGTGCCGGCAAAGAGGAGGTGCCCTTTCTCCGTGACTTGCTTGAGCGAGAGGGTTGCCTCGTGGCGGCAGTTGTCGCGCGGGCGGATATAGGTGGCCTTGATGCCGGAAGCGGCGCTGCCGCGGATGATCAGCTTCGATCCCCCGCCCTCCCAAGTGCCGCTCAGGTCGATCTTGCGGAGATCGACGGCCGGGGGCTTCGGGGGGATGCCGCCCTTGATGTTGGCGTAGCAGCGGCGCACCTTCTCCAGCGCCTCCATGGTCTGTCGAACGCGGTCTTCGCCGACGACTTGAACCGCCTCCGCATCGGCCAAGGCATCCTGGGCGTCTGAAGCCGGCCGCTTGAAATCGATCGACTGGGCCTGCTGCGCGGCGCCGCGATACCGCTCCAGATCGAGAGCTGCAATCGCAGAGACGCCACCTTGCCCTTCGACCGGATTACGCAGATCGCTGACGGTCTTGTCCGGGTCCTTGACACCGTCGACGAGTGCGGTGATCCGGGCGGCCACCTGGGCGATCTCGTCCCCGGCCGCAAGCCCCCGCGCCGACTCGCCGGCCGCTTGCTTGAGGGCCCGCAGCTCGCGGTGGGCCTTGACCATGTCCCCGCGGAGCCATTCCGCCTGGCGCAAGGCGGCTTTGACCCTGGCCTGGGCCTCGGCCAGAGCCCGAAACGACGCCACGAGCTTGCCGGCGGCTTGGTAGGCTTTGAGTTGCTGAGCGGTCCGCTCAGGGAGGTCCTTGCGGTGCTGGTTGAGCGCGGTCCTGGCCAGCTCGATCTCCTTCTTGGCCCGCTGGGCGGCGCTGGCGGCGCTCTGGATCCACCTGCCAGCCTCGGATTGCCAGGCCCGCACCTGGTCCGTCGTGGCCTTGGCCGATCGTTGCGCGTAGCCGCAGATCGTGCCGGTCCGCCGGGAGGCGTCATCGCGTACGGCGACCATCGCCAGATACGCCTTCTGGAGTCTCTCGGCGTCGGTCTTGACTCGGCCCACGGTCTCGGACGTGTCGCGGTATGCCCTTGCCGCCGGCGCGACGATCGCCACGGCAGCGTCCACGTCAGCGCGGGCGAGGTTGGCGTCCCGGAGCGGCCTCTTGGTTGCCTCGAAACAGGCGGCCACGCGCCCTTGGGCATTCTTGAGGAACTCGGCCAGCGCGTAGGCGCGGGCCTGGGCCTCGCGTACCTGCTGGAGGCGCTTGGCGCGGAGGGCCTGGGCCCGCGCGGCGTCCGCCTCGGAGATTTCGGTCCGGACAAGGGCCTCGGGCGGCAGGGTGATGTATTTGGACAGATACGGGTTTTCGCCGGGCTTGGGGATCCGGTCGGAGCGATAGGACCCACCGCCGGCAAAGCCTCCTCCCAACTGCGCCAAACCCGGGACATGGGGCTTGAAGCGCCCTAGGAGCCGGGCCTCGTGGGCCCGCAATTGCTGCACCTCCTCCTCGGTTGGGTCCGGCTCGTTGGCCAGGAGGGTGTCGATCCTGCGGAGGTCCTCCGCGTCGTGGTCCAGCTCGGTCGCCGCCACCGACCGGTACGTGCCCAGAAACAGCGAGGCGATCCCCGTGCGGAGCGTTTGGAGGATTCCGTGCCGCGATTCGTGGTCGCGGATCAGGTCCTGGATCACCTGGGGCTGCTTTCGGCCGGCCTCGTTGATCCCGCTCCATGCGTTTCCCATCTCGCCAAAACCGGCCTTGTCAAAGGGAAAGGCCCGGTTGGCTCTCTGCTGCTCCAGGTAGCCCAGCGCGGCGAAGAGCCGGTTGATGCGGAACTCGCGAAGCGCCTGGCGGTCCGAATCCGAGAGAGGCTCGGCCTTGCCGGGAGCCGCCGCAATCGCACAGAAGACGCAAGCGGCGGCCAGCGCCGCGATGCAGCGAAGCAAGCGAACTTTCATTCTTGTGACTCCTTCGTGGTGGCCAAGACGGGCTCGAAGTCCCCGTCCCCTGCCGGAACAGTCGTTTCTAAACGATGCCTTGCCTTGAAGCGGGAAACGCGAGCGCGGCGGCCTGCCGTGGCGACGATTACGCCCGCGGCTACGGCAAGGAGCAGTCCAAACAGGGCGTCGTGAACGATCACTTGCGATTGACTCCCGATCGCAACGTGGCTGCGCTTGGGCACCGTGAACCAGTCCGTGCCTTGGATTTGCTGGAACACCTGGTGGACCGTCCCGCTTTGGATCGGCTCGTCCACGTAGAAGAGTATCTTCCGGCCTCCCATCCTCGCGCAGCAGGCGAGCTTGCCGAAGAGCGGGCCGCCGGGCTTCCAGTGATTCCGCACCATCTCGTCGGTGCCGCAGCCCGTCGCTTGCCATGCGACGCGGACGAGATTCTCGCGGCTGAAGTCCACGCCGCGCCCGAGCTGGATTTCACTATCGGGCAGCGCCGAGCGGAGGTCCTCGTGGCTTGGATACACGGTGAGGTGGCTGCCGCAGACCCACGCGTTGCCGCCGCGGATCCGGACCTCAATGGGCTGGACGATCGCGCTGCCGGGCGGCATCAGATACCACGCCGTGCAGCCGGCGATCGCCAGGGCTGCCACCGCGACGCGGAGGATTCCAAAGGCTCGGCGTTTCATGAGACCGATGCGGTTGCTGTCTCGGAGGAATGGCACCGCCCGACGCGCGAGGGACGCTGGCTCCGCTCCCCTCAGTACCAATATAGGTTTGCCGCGAGGCATGCACGGCGGGCGGAGACCTGCGGCAACGGGACGCGCATGCCAGCGGAACGGTATGTGCCGTACGGTCACACCGGGGAAAACGACTATCCGGGGCGGATAAGACCCCTCCGGAAGCCTTTTCGGGAGACCAGTCCCCCCGAGACATCGTGAAGAGGAGCGATGCTAATCGCCGCCGTGTACGGCCTCGACGAGGGCGATGGCGCTGTCCACCGGCGTCTGCGGATACACGCCGTGGCCGAGGTTGAAGATGTGTCCCGGGCGCCCGCCGGCCTGGTCGAGAATGTCTCGGACGCGGCGGCGGATCTCCGCCGGCTCGCTCAAGAGCACGGCCGGGTCGAGATTCCCTTGCACGGCTTTGTCGTAGCCGATCGTGCGCCAGGCATCGTCCAAGCGAATCCGCCAGTCGATGCCGATCACATCGCCGCCCGCCTCACGCATGAGCGGCAGCAGGGCGGGGTTCCCCGTGGCAAAGTGAATCACCGGCACCCCAGGCCGCAGGTGCTGGATCACGACGCGGGTGTGCGGCAGCACGTAGCGGCGATAGTCGTCCGGCCCCAGGCAGCCCACCCAACTGTCGAACAGTTGCACGGCCTGGACCCCGGCATCGATCTGGGCGTTGAGGTAGCGGACCACGGCGCGGGCCAGCCGGGCCATGATCGCGTTCCAGGCGCCCGCGTCACCGTACATGAGCGACTTGACGCGGAGGTGGTTGCGGCTTGCCCCGCCCTCGATGGCGTAGCTGGCCAGGGTGAACGGGGCGCCGGCAAAGCCGATTAGCGGCAGGTCCTCGGGCAGGCCCGCGCGGGTCTTGCGGACCGCCTGGAGCACGAAGTCCAAGGGCGCGACGCTTTCCAGTTCCCGCAGGCGATCCACGTCTTCCGGCCCGCGGATCGGGTTGTGGATGACGGGCCCTTCGCCGGCCGAGAACTCCAACTTCAGGCCCATCGGCTCGAGGATGGGCAAGAGGTCGGCAAAGAGGATGGCCGCGTCCACGCCGAGCCGCTGGACGGCCGTGAGCATCACCTCGGCCGAGAGGTCGGGGTTCTTGCACAACTCGAGGAAGCTCATCTTCTGGCGCACGGCGCGATACTCAGGCAGAAAGCGGCCTGCTTGGCGCATCAGCCAGATCGGGGTCCGCTCGGACGGCTCGCGCCGGGCGGCCTTCATGAAGGGGCTTTCGTGCCAGGGGGGAAGTTGCGGGGCAGGATTCGTCGGCATGAATGAGCTATCAGCAGTCAGCTACCAGCCGGGGACCACGTCCTACCCGGCTCGTCCATTCGCCATTGTAGCGTGGAGCGGCAAGACTGAAAGCCGATAGCTGAGACCTGATAGCTGAGTGCCGCCAAGAAACAGGCAGGTCCACCCGAGACGGCTCCCGGGTGGACCTGGGCGTTGTCTGGCATGGTCGGGCCAGGCGTTTAGTTTTGCACGAGGCTACGATTAGCCTGGTAGATGCTCCGCGGCCGGATCAAAGAGGCCGAGGGATCGCCCTTCGGCGGGATCGGCAGGGGGCCGACCTCTTCGACTGGGCCGATCGGGGCCAGGTCGGCAGCCTTGGCCGGAGTGGCCGGTCCAGCCGGGACGCCGCCGCAGCCGCACTCGGCGCCGCAAGCACCGCAGCCGGCCTTGCCGCACTTCTTGCAGCCGAACAGGTCATCCAGCACGCTGATCACCAAACCGTGGCCGAGCTTCGGCCGGCAATTCGGGCCGCACTCGTCCTTGTGGATCAGTTGCCGACGGCAGCGGCACGGCCTCTCGCACGAGCCGCACTGGTCGCAGGCCCCTACCTTCTCGCAGGGCTTGCAGGCGGGCGCACAGGCCCTTACCCTCTCGCACGGCTTGCAGACAGGCGCACAGGGCTTTACCACCTCGCAGGGCTTGTAGGCAGGCGCACAGGCTCTTACCCTCTCGCACGGCTTGCAGACGGGCGCACAGGGCTTCACCACCTCGCAGGGCTTGTAGGCGGGCGCACAGGCATTCACCGCCTCGCAGGGCTTGCAGCCTGTCTCGCAGGTGCACCGGACTTTCCCGCACCGATGGCAGGCGAACATGTCTTTGAGGCCCGCGAATAAATCACACCGCCGGGCGCAGGGCCCACAGGCGGGCTCGGGGGCACACGCCTTGGGGGCACACGGCGCACAGGCGGGGGCGGCACACGCGGCGCAGGCGCCGCAGCCGCCGCAGTTGAGGCCCTTGGCCCGATCCAGGAGGTCGAAACCGAAACCCTGGCTCGCAAGGGCCACGCTCACCAGGAGCGCTCCAAATACCATCTTGCCTTTCATTGAGCAAACTCTCCTTTACTTTGAACTGGGGTAGTTCGCATCCCGATCGGTCAACCGCAAACCGGAGTACCGCACGCGGCCGAAATGCGATGGATGTCTCCTTCCGTGGGTGGGTTCTCCCATGGGATAGAACCGACTTGGGAACGGTTTGCCGTTGCAGGCGGGGTAGGTGGGTTGGCTCCCGCAGTTCACAGGGTCTTGTGCGCCGGGGCCGTCGAGCCAATCCTTGACTCGAAACGAGCCTTTCGGTTACCCAGCGCGCCCTCCAACGTGCCGCCTCAAGCGGCGGCTTGCTTGCCGAGGGCCAGTCTTCCGTATCGGCTTCCCTACGAAGGACCCTTGAATGCCTGGAAGTAGTTTTTGGCAAAAGGTTTACTGCTACCGTGGCGCAAACTTTGACGCCCGCGGAAGGGCGCGAAGCTTTGACGCCTGTATGGCCCCTAGACGCTGCGTTCCCCGGCCGGATACTTCGAGCAATCGTTAGACCTTCCCCGGTTTCTCCCCGTCGCGGCACGTGGCCTCGTTGCCCCGACTGTTTGCCTGTTCAAACCCGAGCCATCACTGGTCGGTAAGATGGGCAAGGCGGGGCGGGATTAGTGGCACCTCCGCCGGCCGTTTGCTAGAATGTGCCGATGAGCCAGTCCGAGAAACGCTGGGTCCTGGTGGACTTCGACAAGCTCCCCGGCGCAAGCTGCCCCTGCGGCACGGCCCGCCGGGCGCTGGTGGACGTGCCCGAGTTCCCCGGCACGATCCACCGCACCGAGATCTCAACCGACGCCAAGCCGCACTATCACCGCCGCCTTGCCGAGACCTACTACATCCTCCAGTGCGCCCCCGACGCCAAGGTGCAGCTCGACGGCGAGTTCGTCCCGATCCGGCCGGGTACGTGCATCTTTATTCCGCCGGGGGTGGTGCATCGGGCGGTGGGGCGCATGACCGTGCTGATCGTGGTCTTTCCTAAGTTTGATCCGAACGACGAAGTGGTGGTGGGGTAGGGGTAGATGGTAGGTGGCATGTGGTGGGTGGTAGATAGGGGTGGAAGAGTGGCCCGTCAAGCCCAGGGGTTGCAACCCCTGGGCTTGACGCGCTTTGAGCATGACATCGGATTTACCGCAAAGTCGCAGAGCAGAAGAGCAACATGAGATACGCCTTTTTCGTGTTTTCGTTCTTTCGCGTTTTCGTGGCTCGTTTCCTCACTCGCACCGTCCGAAACCGGATTCTGTTGTCACAGTTGCTGCTCCTACTCGCCGTCACGACCGCTCCGGCCCAACAGAAGCCGGCGTCCGGACCGCCCGCGGACGACTGGCCCCAATGGGGCGGCTCGCCGGCGCGAAACAACGTCTCGCCGACCAAAGGGCTTCCCGTCGAGTGGAGCGTCGGCGAGTTCGACCGCGAGTCGGACCAGTGGCTTGGCAAAGGGTCGAAGAACATCCGCTGGGCTGCCCGACTGGGAAAGGACGGCTACGGGAGCCCGATCGTCGCCGGCAACAAGGTGTTCTGCGCGACCACCAACAAGGCCGGTTACCTGGCCCGGTATCCCGCATCCGTGGACTTGGGCTGCCTCTTGTGCTTCGACCGCTCAAGCGGCCGCTTCCTCTGGCAGCACTCGGCCCAGAAGCTCCGCAGCCGCGACCAGGACTATGGGGAGGTCGGCATGTGCGCCTGCCCGCTGGTCGAGGGCAACCGGATTTGGATCGTGACCAACCGCAATGAAGTGGTCTGCCTGGACACCAACGATTCGCAGGTGATCTGGTCGTTCGACATGATCCGCAACCTCGGCACCGCGCCGCGGTATATGAGCAACTGCGCGGTGACCGCTGCCGGCGATTTGCTGTTCGTCTGTACGTCCAACGGGCGCAACCCGAGCAACGACAAGCTCCCCGCCCCGAAGGCCCCCAGCTTCATCGCCCTGGACAAGAACGCCGGCAAGCTCGTTTGGGCCGACAATTCGCCGGGCGAGAACATCTTGGACGGGCAGTGGTCCTCGCCGGCCTACGGCGTCTTGGGAGGAGTGCCGCAGGTGATCTTCGGCGGCGGCGACGGCTGGCTCTACAGCTTCTCGGCCGAACAAAAAGACAAAGGGGTCGGGTCTCGTGTGCCGGAACGGCCCGCAACGAACCTTCGCTCGGTTCCCGGCCCGGCAGAAATGAGACCCGACCCCATTTCCATTTCCGCTCCCACCAAGCCCAAGCTCCTCTGGAAGTTCGACTGCAACCCGAAGGAGTCGGTGTGGGAAGGGCACGGCTCGGGCCAGCGGAACGTCATCGTCTCGACGCCGGTGATCTGCGAGGGCCGGGTGTATATCGCCACGGGCCAGGACCCCGAGTCGGGCGAAGGGCAAGGGGACCTTTGGTGCACTGACCCGGCGCGGCGCGGCGACACCATCGCACAAGGCGACCTCAGCGCAGAACTCGTCGTAGACCGCGAAGGCAAGCCGGTGCCGCACCAGGCCCGCTGCGCCGTGGACAAAGATGCGGGGCAGAAGGCGATTGCCAATCCCAATTCCGCGGCGGTCTGGCATTATCGCGGCCGGGGCGGCTCGGGCGGGAACCAGAAGGACGTCCCGTTTGAGAACGTCATGCACCGCAGCCTGGGGATGCCGGCCATCCAGGACGGACTGTTGGTAATCGGCGACTTTTCGGGCCTGATCCACTGCCTGGACGCCAAGACCGGGCAGGTGCTGTGGACGCACGACAGCATGTCGGCCATCTGGGGCACCCCGCTGGTGGCCGAGGGCCGCGTCTACATCGGGACCCAGGACGGCGACGTGCTGGTCTTCCAGTTGGCCCGCGAGAAGAAGCTCCTAGCTAAGAACCCAATGGGCCACGGAGTCCACGGCACGCCGGTCGCGGCCGGCGGCGTGCTCTACGTCGCCACGGCCACCCATCTGTTCGCAATCGCCGGAGCGCAGGAATCCGGCAAGTGAACGCAGGGAGGAGAACGCTAACGGGACGGCGGGGCAGGCACTGTGGACCAGTGAGAGCAGCACTGCTCCGAAAGCGCGCCCACCCCATGGCTTTTTATCTCATCCCCTAATGGGACGATACGCGGGGCCCTGCCGGGTTCCGGCGCCCGATTTCCGTCGGGACGGCGTCTTTGAAAGCGGGCAAACCCGTTTCCGCGGCAATACCGGGATGCCGCGGGCGAATTAGTATCCAATGGGAATCACGAAAACGCGAAAGGGCGAAAGCACGAAGGAGGGCCGACATTCCTGTCTACCGACAGGAAACATTCCTGTCTGCCGAAAGGAGAGAGGCCGCGGCCTTCACAGGCCCTCCGACCCCATGCACCTCGCCCCTCTCCTTTCTTCGCGTTTTCGTCCTTTCGTGTTTTCGTGATTCCCATCTGTGACGCGGCCCGGCCAAGTGCGATACTGCCCCCATGAATGCCGTCGAACTCGAGGGCGTCACCAAGCGATTCGGCCACCACACCGCGGTGGACCGCCTCGACCTGGCCGTCCCGGAAGGCACCGTCTACGGCTTCATCGGCCCGAACGGCTCCGGGAAGACGACCACGCTGCGCATGATTCTGCGGATCCTCTATCCGGAAAGCGGCCGCATCACCGTGCTGGGGCGCGACCACTCCAGCGCGGCCGACGACCGGGTCGGCTACCTGCCCGAGGAACGGGGCTTGTACAAGCGGATGCGGATCCGCGACCTCCTGGCCTATTACGCGCGTCTGAAGGGATTCCGCAACTGCCGCGCGGAGGTCGATCGGTGGCTGGAGCGATTCGAGCTGGCGGCGTGGGGGAGCCAGAAGGCCGAGGCCCTTTCCAAGGGCATGGCCCAGAAGGTGCAGTTCATCGCCGCGGTGGTGGCCCGGCCCGAGTTGCTCGTCCTCGATGAGCCCTTCACGGGCCTGGACCCGGTGAACATGGAAGTGCTCAAGGACGCCGTTCTCGCGCTGCACCACACCGGCACCACGGTGATCTTCTCCACGCACGACATGGACATTGCCGAGCGGATGTGCGACACGATCTTCATGATCTGCCGCGGCAAAAAGGTGCTCGACGGCACGCTGGAGGCCATCCAGGCCCAATACGGCCAGGACACGATCCGCGTGCGGCTGGGCGAGGCGAACGGTTCCTTCGACAACCTGCCGGGCGTGCTCCGCGTCAACGACTACGGACGCTACACCGAGCTGCGGATCCAGCCGGGCGCCGACCCGCAGGCGATCTTGCAGGAACTCCTGCGCCGCACGCGGGTCGAGCACTTCGAGATCGCCAGCCCGTCGCTGCACGACATCTTCGTCCGCATTGCCGGCCCGCAGTCGGAGCCGGCCGAGGAGGCCGCCCGTGGGTAAGATCTGGGTCATCGCCGTGCGCGAGTACCGGGCAATCGTGGGGACCAAGGCGTTCGTGATCGCGATTGTCTTGATGCCGGTGTTGATGTTTGGCGGGATCGGCGTTCAGAAGCTGCTCGAAGGGCGCGTCGGGCCGGCGGAGAGGAAGATCGCGGTGCTGGATTCTGCGGGCGTGCTGTGTGACGCCCTCTTGAAGGCGGCGAAGCAGAGAAATGAGCACGAGATCTTTGAGTTGGGCAGCGGCAAGCAGATCAAGCCCCGCTATGTGCTGGAAGCGGGCCCGGCCGGCGAAGTGACCGAAGAGACGCGGCTGGCGCTCTCCCAGCGGGTCCGCCGGCGGGAAATCGACGCCTTCGTGGAGATCCCGGCCGAGGTCGTCAAGCTTCCCTCGAAAGCCCACGCGATCCAGGTGCCCTTCTATGCCGAAAACGCGGCCGTGGCCGACGAGAGGGGCTGGCTTCAACAGGTGATCGGCGACGCCGTGCGCACGCGCCGGCTCCGGGAGGCAAAGATCGATCCGCAACTGCTCGACCGGGCCACCGCGCCGGTGGCCGTGGAGCCCATGGGCCTGGTCGAGCGCACTCAGGCCGGGCAGATTACCAAGCCGCAGCAGGCCAACATGCAGGAAACGCTCTTCGTCCCGTTTGGCGCCATGATGCTCATGTGGCTGGTGATCTTCCTGGCCGCACAGCCCATGCTCGAGAGCGTGATCGAGGAGAAGAGCCAGCGGATCGCCGAGGTGCTGCTCGGCTCGGTCAACGCGTTCCAGTTGATGGTCGGCAAGCTCTTGGGCGGCGTGGGCGGGTCGCTCACCGTGGTGCTGATCTACGGCGCCGGCGTCTGCGGCCTGGCGGCCTATTACGATTCCCTGCGCCTGGTGCCGCTCCGCGTGATTCCGTGGTTCCTCGTGTACCAGGTTCTGGCGGTGATGCTCTTCGGTTCGCTCTTCATGGCCATCGGGGCGTCGGTCAACCAGCTCAAAGAGGCCCAGAGCATGCTCCTGCCGGTCTGGATGATCATGATGATCCCCTTGTTCGTCTGGTACGTGGTGGTCCGCGAGCCCATGAGCGGACTGGCCACCTGGCTGTCGTTCTTCCCGCCGGCCACGCCGCTGATGATGGTGCTGCGGATCGGCGCCACCAGCGCGGTGCCGTGGTGGCAGCCGCTGCTGGGGATTCTCGTCCTCTTGGCGACCACGCTGGTGATCGTGTTCGCCGCGGCGCGGATCTTCCGCATCGGCTTCCTGGCCCAGGGCAAGGCGCCCAAGTTCACCCAGCTCCTCCGCTGGGCAATCCGCGGTTGACCTTTGGCACAGCGCGTGGCACAGCCGCCCCCGACAGTGCAGCGACGTACTCCGCCCATAGCTCGTCCACCGTCTTGCCGGTATAGGTCTTCCATAGCTCCGGCGTGTACTTCCCCTGGCGCATGGCGGCGTTGAGCTTCTTGATGATCTCCTTGTTGTGCGTCTGGACGACGAAGTTCAAGAATGCGCCGGTCGTGCGGTAGGCGTCGGTGTACTTGGCCCGGGCGGGATTGGGGCGCGGGCGCAGCGACGGCGGCTCGTAGAGGAACCAGCGGATGTAGTCCGTCAAGCCCTCCACCAGCCAGCCGGGATTGCGGTTGCCGCCCCGGGTACGCCCGTATTGCTGCACCACGTGGACCATCTCGTGGACCACCGCCCCGATCGCCTCGCCCTCGAGGTTCCGCTTGAACCAGGCGCCGCCGCAAGTGATCCGCGTCCCGGACGTGCCGGCCACTCCTTGCATGCTCTTCCGGAACGTAATCGTCAGTCGCCGCGGGGCCTTGTATCCCTCGCTGGGCAGCATCTCGACGAGCTTGGGATACCACTGGAGGCAGACCGGCCGGAGCTTCGTGTTGACCCAGTCCGTCAACTCGGGCATCTCGGTGGTGTCGAAGACGATCTCGTAGTCGCCCTCCTTGGCGGTCGTCACCGTGCCCTTCTTGACCTCGGGCGCGGCATGTTCCTTGCCGTCGCTCACGTCAATCTCGCTGAAGAACGTGTTGCCGAACGGATCGGTGTCTTCGGTCCGGGAAACGTCGAACAGGAGATAGCGGCACTTGGCCAGCACGCCGGCCGGGTCCGAGATCGCCACGCCGTATTGCCCGCCGGGCTCGCCGTCCTTGGGCCGCGTGTCGACCGACGCGAGGAACTTCCAGCCCGCCTTCTCCGGCGGAGTGCCCCTTGCCGGCTTGACGCTAAAGTCCTTGCCCGATCCGTCGCTGGCATAGAGCTTGTAGACCTGCGGCCCGCGGGTGTCCGCATGCCACGAGTACGTGCTGACCTGCTTGACCTCGGTCACATCGCCGAGGTCCACCAGGAGCCGGCCGCCCTCGGACCCGGCGGCGAAGAAAAAGTTCGCATCGGGCTGATCCGCCTCGCTCGGCAGGGCTCCGTCGTTGAGCACGTCCACGTCGCCGCCGTTGCGGTCCCTGCGCCCTTCGACGATCGTGAACTTGGCCTTGGTCGCCGCGTCGGTCTTCGACGGCGGCGGGACGCTCTTGAACTTGAACTGCGGCGTCGCCGCATCGCCCGTGTTCCGGTCCCAGACCACCTTGACCTCGGCCTTCCCCAGCCGGTATTGATACATCCCATACCCCACGTCGCGCACCGCCTGGATGGTCTCGGGATACGGCGTGTCGCAGATATCGACCAGGCCGATCTGATAGTTCTCGCCGTCGCCGCGGCCCGTGGTCGATTGGTCGGAGAACTGGAACCAGTGCGTGCCGATGAAGTTCGGATCGGCCAGGGCCCCGCGCACGTAGCTCTTGTAGGCCGCGGCCCGCTCCGCCTGGTTGGCAGTCTTGACCAGGCCCGTGTGGAACATCCCGCGGTCCAGGGCCCCGAAGTGGAACTCGCCGACGATGATCGGCTTGTCCACGCCCTCGGGCAGCCGCTTGCTGGTGACCGAGCGGCTGTAGATGTTGAAGCTGATCACCTCGGAATAATTGGCGGCGGCCCGGACCGCCCGGTCGTTCACCCAGGCGAAGCGGCAGCCGAGGTAAAGCTGTCCGGGAGCAACGTCCTTGACCGCCTCGCGGCAGAGCCGGAAGTACTGCTCGGCCGTCTTGGTGTAGAAGGCGGCGAGGTCGTCGTAGGCCCGCCTGCGGTCGGGGGCGTCGCGGCTTTCCAAGAGGGCGTCCCACGCGGCGTGCTTGGTGCCCCAGGCCGCGTTGAGCTTCTCAATCGAGCCGTACTTGGCTTTAAGGTCGTCGAGGAAGACCTTCTTGGCGGCCTGCGCGGCCGGGGACTTGAGCGTGGCCTCGGCCAGCGAAAGCTCGTCGCCCCAGGCGATTTCGTTATCAACGAAGTAGCCCAGGCACCAGGGGTCGCCGGCGGTCGTGCCCTTTTCGGCGGCCATATTCTTCCGCACGCTGGCCGCGAAATCGGGGTCGAACACGTCGGGGAACTTGCCCCAGTAGCCGCTGCTCCCTTCCAGCGGCTTGCGCCCGGAGCCGACCGTGGCCACGTAGGGCGTCTTGCGCACGAGATAAACCTCGCGGCCGGACCAGTTGCCGATGGTGTTCATGCCCCAGCTTCGCAGGCGGCGAGGGACGATCTGGCCGAACTCGGGGGCGAAGTCGTCGCCGTACTTGCGCATCAGGTTCGCGCCGCTATGGCTGAACGTCTCGTAGGACTTGCCCTGGTAGTAGCCGTGCGGGGCCCAGCGGCCTCGCCCGTAGAAGCGGCGGAACGAGTCGCGGTCGGGCAAGTCGGCGAAGTAATGCTCGCGGTCGGTTATTGGCGTGGCGTCCACGCCGGCGCGGATGCAGTCGGCCCCGTGCGACCAGAACAGGCGCCCCTCGGGATCGACCAACCACCACTTGCCCTCGTGTTTCTGCACGCGGAAGAACCCGGTGGCCTCGAGCTTCGGCCCGGCCTTCCAGCCGCCGTACTGGTCCCAGTCTTCGGGGCCCGGCTTGGCGGCCAGGTCCGCAGCCTCTTCGGTCTTGCGCTGCTGGAGGTCTTCATCGGCGCGGGTCTTGCCCGGCCAGTCCTTGTGGACGAACTGCCCGTAGCGGTCGATCATGGGGAAGAGCTTCTTCTGGTCGAGATCGAGCCAGCGGAAGTTGTCGGGGGAGCCCGCGGCGACGATCTTGCGCACGTTGAAGACGCCGGCGGCCGAAGGCTTCGGCACGAAGAGGGTAAGCTGCCTGACGTTGCGCACGTCGATCCCCTTGTCGGCCACGACGCCGCCCGGGTTGCCCCGCATGCCGAAGAGCTTGTCGGCCCATTGAGGCGGGAGCCGCCTCTGGAGTGTGACGCGGAGGGTCTTCGTTTCGCGCGGCTCGATGCGAAGGCCCTCCTCGGAAGACTGCCGCCCGTCGCCCGACGTGCTATCCACGCGGCAGCGGA
>Ga0315280_10005831_pt1 | contig 17345 bp, 11 predicted proteins | sample YL17G06_40_MG_FD_203697 | JGI IMG/M metagenome (GOLD analysis project Ga0315280, IMG submission 203697) | Sediment microbial communities from Yellowstone Lake, YNP, Wyoming, USA - YL17G06_40 | ecosystem: Environmental > Aquatic > Freshwater > Lake > Sediment | place: USA: Wyoming | collected...
CGGTCGGCCGCGGCAGGCCGTTGCCATCGAAGCTGGCAACGTTGACCACCGCGCCTTGATAGAACAGCGGGACACCCGGAGCGAACCTCAGTACCCGGCGATCGCCGCTGTCGGCCACGATAATGCCGTCGGCGGCCAATGCCAGCCCCACCGGCGTGGACATCATGCCGGCGGTCAGCCGCTGCGGATCGTCCGACGCCGGATCGACATCGCTCTGGAAATCTTTCTGCCCCAGCACGGCGTCGGCCGCCGCCCCGTTGCTGACCGGCACCTGGCCGTAAACCAGGACGCGGTTGTTGCCGCCATCGGCGATGAGCAGCCGGCCGCCGTCGATGATCGCGGACCGCGGGAAATTCAGGTGTGTGGGGCCGACGTCGGCGGCTTCGCTGGTGAAATCCGGCTGCCCCACCACCACGTCGGCGGGGGCGTTGTTGGTGGTGGGAATGCGGTTGTAGATCAAGACGCGGTTGTGACCGAGGTCGGTGATGACCAGCCGCTGGCCGTCGGAAAAAACGCCGGTGGGACTGCGCAGGCTGGTTTGGCTGGCGGCCTGGTCGGACATGGTATTGAAATCGGCCTGGCCGAGCACCACGTCGGCCGAGGCGCCGTTGGCCGTCGGCACCGAGTTGAAAATCAGGACCCGATGGTTTTGGGTATCGGCGATGAACAGCCGCCTTCCATCGAGAAAGACGCCATGGGGAACCCGCAGGTGCGCTGGGCCAATGCCGTTGGCCAGACTCTTGAAGTCGGACTGCCCCACCACCACATCGGCCGACGCGCCGTTCACCGTGGGAATGTTTCTGAACAGCAGGATGCGGTTGTTGCCGGAGTCGGCCACCGCCAGGCGCACCCCGTCGGTGCTCACGCCGATCGGCGAATTCAGCGCCTTCTCGGAAAGGCCGGGGTCGGTCTTGGTGAAGTCGGTCTGGCCGATTACGACGTCCGCGGTGGATCCCAGCACGGCCGCCGCCAGATTGTCGAAGATCAATATCCGGTTGTGGCTCGGGGTGGTGAACGGCAGAGCGCCGTCGCTCACGATCAGCCGGTTGCCGGCCACCGCCACTCCGGAAACCGTACCCATTTGATCAGGGTTTGGGCCCGGCACGTTGGCGCTGAACGTGGCCTGACCCACTACCCCGATCGCGGCCTGGCCGGTCGTGTATTGGCGATTGTCGGCGCCGCCGGCCGGCAGCCCCGCAACGAGCGTCAAGATCAACACGCCGCGCGCAAGCACGCCAAACCTGAAAGCGTTATTCAACTTTCGGAGAGACAATCTCGCCTACCACCTCAGGCACAGTCCAGCACACACAGGCACCCGAAACACCTATTCTATTGGAATTTCGGATGGTACGCAACCGTCACCGGCCGGCCGCAGCTCGACGGCCCATTGTTGCCCAGCAACCGGTGGAACCAAGGCCAGCAGCAAACCGAATCTCGCACCCGTCGTGGCGCGATTTCACCACAAATGCACGACAACGCGAAGGGGCACAAAGTCTGGTAGCATACGGGCGCTTCCATGAAGAAGGCGCGTCTCGCTCTGCTGGCAGCCCTTTTCTTGCTACCCGCTGTTTCGATGGGGCAATACCTAGGCTTCTGGGCAGATGGGTTCCACGACGGCTACAAGACGCCGCAGCAGGTCGATCAGTTAATCGCCGACGCGAAGCGCGCCGGGGCCAACGCGCTGTTCGTTGAGGTCCGCCTGCGGGGGAATTCGTTTTATTTGAAGTCGCTGGAGCCGCCGGTGCGCGACCCCGGCTACTCTCCCGACTTCGATGCGCTGGCCGACGTCATCAGCAAGGCGCACACGGCCGGCATCGAGGCGCACGCTTGGCTGGTGATCTGCCCGGCCGGCTCGGATGCCGAGATGAAAGCCGATCCCCGGCACATTTTGAACACGCACGGCCCGTCGGCCGCCGGCCGGGACAACTGGATGGCGCTCGACAACACGGGCAAGGCGTTCGACGGCAGCAATTACTCGCTCGATCCCGGCCACCCGGATGCCGCCGCTTACATCGCCGACGTGGTCGAGCACCTGGTCGAGAACTACGCGGTGGACGGCATCCACTTCGACTATGTGCGCTATGCGGGCAATACCTGGGGCTATAACCCGGTCAGCGTCGAGCGCTTCAATCGCCTGAACCTGAAGACGGGCACGGCGGCACCGGCCGACGCGGCCTGGAGCGAGTTCCGCCGCCAGCAGGTGACGGCGATGGTACGCAAGATGTACCTGCGCGCCGTGAAGTTTCGCCGCGACATCAAGGTGTCAGCCGCCCTGATCGCCTGGGGCGACGCGCCCGCCGTCGCTGCCGACTGGACCAGAAGCTCCGCCTACAGCGGCGTCATGCAGGATTGGGCGGCCTGGCTCAAGGAAGGAATCCTGGATCTTGGCATCCCAATGAATTACGACCGGGAGCACGACGCCAACCAGAAACGCTGGTTCGACAACTGGCTGCGATTCGAGCGCGATAACCAGGGGCGGCGAATGATTCTGCCGGGGCCGGCGATCTACCTGAACAGTGTGGAAAACTCGCTGGCGCAGGCGCAGCGCGTGCTGGCCACGCCGCAAGGGGCGAAACCGTTTGGAGGCGTCGTGTTTTACTCCTACGCCTGCACCAACTGGAGCCAGTGCGGAACCGGCGGCAGCCCGCCGCTCGCGAACAGCGAGTTCTACGCCAGGGCGGGCGATTTCTTCGCCTCGCTGGGTCCGGCCGCAACGCCGCTCCTTGCCTGGAAAGTGGGCAACCCGAACGGTCACGTGCTGGGCGAAATCCGCGTGGACGGCCAGGCCCGTTCGCCGCTCGCCGATGGAATATCGATGGTGCTGGCCGCCGGCCAAGCCAGGCTGACCGCAACGGTTGATGGAACGGGCACGTTCGGGTTCATCGAGGTCGCGCCCGGCAGCTATGCGCTGATCGGCTACCGCGGCGCCACCGTCGTGCTGCCCGCCACCGACGTGATCGTGCGGGCCGGCGAAGTCTCCGCCGTCTCTCTTCAGTTAACGGCAGCGGTGGCTGCCGCCGCAACCCCGGCTCCAAGTCAGGGTGGCATCACCAACGCGGCGAACTATTCCGGGGCGGTGCTGACGCCCGGCTCCTTGCTGTCGATCTTCGGGAGCGGTCTGGCGGATTCCACGGCCAAGGCCGACAAGCTTCCGCTGCCGGCCGATCTGGCGGGCACGCAGGTGCTGATTAGCGGCGCCATCGCGCCGCTGCTCTACGTCTCGCCGCTGCAGATTGACGCGCAAGCGCCGTTCGGCCTCGAGGGCGCCGAGGCCACGGTCGTGGTGCGGCGCTGGGGCCTCGAGAGCGCAGCCGTGCGGGTGCCGATCGCGGAGGCCGGGCCGGGGCTGTTCGCGCCGGTGGCCAAGCTGGATTACTCGCTGGTTTCGCCGGCCAACCCGCTGGCGCAAGGCGGCATCGCGGTGTTGTGGGGCACCGGCTTCGGCGAGGTAACGCCCAAGCTGGCGGCGGGCGCCGCCGCGCCGGCTGCCGGCGCCGCCACCGTGGCCCGCGCCGAGGTCACCGTGGGCGGGCGGCCGGCGCGCGTCCTCTACTGTGGCCTGGCGCCGGGCTTCGCCGGCCTTTATCAAATCAATATCGAGATTCCCGCCGATGCGCCCGCGGGCGATATGCTGCCCGTCCAGGTTATTATGGCCGGGCGGGGGAGCAACCACGCGTTTGTCTCCATCCGATGATCGCGGCTGTGTCCTTCACCGCGGAGACGCCGAGAGCGCAGAGGAACAACGTTGAAAGAGCCAGCCAAGCGGCTTCTCTGCGCTCTCCGTGCCTCTGTGGTGAATCCGGGTTACCCCGAATGCGGGCTTAGCCCGAGTGCGGGCTAGCGCTTGATCACGTCGTCGAGGTTCTTCAGTTCCAGGGCGCCGATTCCGGGGCTGGTGTAGGTTTCCGTGCCGATCACTTTGCCCGCCAGCTCCCAGTAATGATTCGATCCGCTGGGGACGCCGTAGCGAATGTCGCCGGTCTGCGGTTGAACCAAATCCACGCGGCCCAGGATGGCGTTCGACCAGCGGCGGCTGATTTCCTCCATGGCCCGGCCGCGCGTCTCATAGGATTGCCGGATCATTCGCGAGATGTCGTCGTGCGAGGCGGCAATGATCTTGGAGCGGATCATGACCTGGCGCGCTTCCTCCGCGGCCCATTGCGGATTGACCGCGAACGAGTCGCGCACCCGCCAGAAGATGTCGAGCGCCTGGTCAAACTCGTTCGGCGGGGCATTCAGCATGCCCAGCGTGGCATGCCACAGGCCGCCCATGCCCGGCATGGCCAGGCGCGTGGCGAGCACGTAGGCCCGGCCGCGGACCTTGACGCCGCCAACGGTCAGCACCATTTCGCACTCCGCGCCCTGGTACGTGGTTTGCATCCCCGGGGCGGGAGGCTGCCCCTTGGCGAAGTCCGGACGCTCGCGTATGGAGACGAGCTTGGCGTCGGGGTAGGTCTTCACCACCTGGGGCGCCAGCCAGCGCTCGATGTAGCCGCGGGCGCCCAGGTAGCGCATCACGATCATGCTCTGGGCCGCCCCGCCCGAAGGATTGTAGGCGGACCCTTCGCGGAAACCGCCCAAGGCCAGCGCCTGGACGGGCTCGGTGAACAGCGGCGGCGCCGGTGAAAGGAGCGTAATCGAAGTCGAATCCTTGCCGCCCTTTTTCAGGGTAACCGCGCCCCAGGCGTCGATGTAAGGCCGGACGATGCCGCCCTCGACCGTCCAACCCTTCGGAACTCTTGCGGTGAAGGCGCCTTCGCGGGGATCTTTCCACTCCACCCACTCGGAAGCCGCCGGCGCGATGCGCGCTGAGTCACGCAGCCCGGCATCGGGCTTGAAGCTGGAAAGCACCCGAGCGAACACCGGCTTCAGGGCGCGGCTTTGGTCCGCCGGCGACGCGTATCCGGTCAGCGTGGCCACCTTGCCTTTCGCCGACACCACGAAGACGTACTCCCAACCCGCGCCGAGAAGCTGAAAGACACCGCGCATGGAACAACTGTCGGCCAGACTGCCGCTCAACTGGTGCGGCCCCTCGGCGGTGAAGTCGGGCAACGCCTCCTTGTAGGACTTCACCAGCGCCTGCGCGATTTCCGCCGCCGGCTTCTCTCGTTCCAGGTGGATGACCCAGACAAAGGCCTGCGGGCCAAGCAGCGTTTCCGCCTCGGGGCTGAAGACCACCGAGCCGGTGCTTAAGACGCGCGCCGACCAGTTGCCGGGCAGGCTGACTTCGAACCCGTGCGGGTCCTTGAGGGTGACCCAGTCCGCGGCGGTGGCCGCGGCAACGGCAAGCGGCGCCAACGAGGCCGACACGGCAAGACCCACGAGCCAAACAGAATGGCCTGTCTTCATAATGCACTTCCGCAAAGATTATATCGGCCGGTTCGAAGAAAGGCTTGTGGTGACAGGCCTCCTGGCCTGTCCTGCCGCGCGGAGCGCGGCATCGGCGGGTGGGCCGCCCGCCTGACAATCGGCAAGCAAGGCCCACGGGATTGACTTCTATACGGATATTCCGTATAGTAACGAGCGATGGCAACCGTAATCGCGACCAAGCACTACGAACGGGATGCCCAGCGGTTGCTGACCGAGCAAGAGGGGGCGGCGCTGCGAGACGCGATTGCGTCGAACCCAGAGGTTCACCCCGTCGTTCGAGGAACGGGCGGTGTGCGCAAGGCGCGTTGGAGTCGTCAGGGGAAAGGCAAGAGGGCTGGCGTCCGCGTGATCTACTACTACTGGACTCCGGACGATGAGGTATACCTGCTCCACATCTATGCCAAGAGCGAGCAGGCGGATATGAGCGCCGCCGACCATAAAGCAGTCAAGGCGTTTGTGGAGGTGCTGAAGCGTGCCAAACAAGAAAAAAAGCGGGGCTAAAGCCGTATCCAAGACGGAAAGGCTGACACCGGTTGGAAAAGGCGCGATTGAGGGGCTGAAGGAGGCCATCGCGCATGCGCGGGGAGAAATCACGCTTCCCACCTATCGCTATCCCGGCCGCGTAGACGTGAAGGCGATCCGCGCCAAGTCGGGCTTGTCCCAATCGCAGTTTGCCGAGCGGTACGGCTTCAACCTTCGCACGCTACAGGACTGGGAGCGCCGCCGAGTACAGCCACCCAGCGCCGTCCGCGCCTATCTCGCCGTCATAGACCGTTTTCCGGAGATGGTTGAAAAGACGCTCTCGGGCGCCGCATGAGCCTCTTCGCAGGCTCCCTGTGGAATGGGGTACCGGGGACCACCGAATTTTGCTTGACCGGCTCCCCGGACGGGTGTAAAGATTCTTGTGGTTGGCTACCGGCAGGGCGTGGGTCTCACTCGAACCTTTTGGCGGACTCCGGGTAATCAGGGAAGGAGGAAACGATGCGCCTAATTCGGTTCCTGTTCCTTGCCCTCCTCATCTTATCGTCTTGCACGGCTTCCCTGGCGGAGAAGAAGCAAAAACGGCGGTCCGTCCCGGATGTCCCGCTCGTGCCGCTGCCAGCCGGTTACGAATTAGACTTGAAGCTGGCAGCGAGCGGGCACGCACGGATGATGATGGGCGGGTCCCCTTTGCTGGATACAGGCGTTACGAGGCCAGCGCAGGATGTTTTCCAGAGGTTGGTTGATAATTGCTTCCCCTTGCCCTATCCCTGGAAGCTAACAATCGTCAACAAGGATGTCGTAAATGCCTCAGCTAATTCTGCCGGTCAAGTGTACGCCTATGGGGGGATGGCCCGCCTGCTCGGTTCAGACTCGGGTCTGTGGGCGGCCGTGCTCTCACACGAGATTGCGCACACCGCAATGCGGCACCAGGTGCAGTTGTACCTTCAGCGGCTGTACATCAATCAGCAGATCCAGTACTACAGGCGGCTGGCGGCTGCTGGCGACAAGGCTGCGAACTGGACCCTAATCGGGCTGACCATTGCTGCACCGATTGCACTCAACAAGCTTTCCAGAGATCTGGAGCATCAGGCGGACGCTGGGGGCATGCTGTTGATGGCCCGGGCGGGCTACCACCCGGACTTGATCTTCGCGCTGCACCATCGGTTGCGCATGGCGACCGGCGAACAGTCGAAGCTTGCAGCCTTCTTCTCAGACCATCCGCGGTGGGCGACGCGGGACCAGCGGAGCGAACGCGCGTACGCAGATGCGCTGGCTGAGTTCGATAGACGCTGGCCTGATACCGGCGCCTCGCCCGGTGGCCCTCCTCCGGTAATTGCGTTTCTCGATAGCCCGATGTCCGCAGAGAAGAAGCGAGAAAAGAGCGCAGGCGTCACGGTGCCAATTTCCTGTCGAAATGCCGACCGGCCAGTAGCGCTCCACGTCCACCTGAAGCAGGGAAATCGAGAGGCTGGAATACCAGATGTCCGCGAAGAGGTCGCTTGTACCGAGACGCCGAACCCCGTCGAGCTCCGAATACCTGCCACGGTGAGCCCGAGCCGCAATCGCAAGTTCAAGGCCCAAGTTCGAGTCTTCGACCCGGACGGGCATCTAATCGAGATCTCCAGGGAGTTCGACGTGCGTATCCCGAGGCCCTGAGGCCTCTCGGTAACCAAGGCGCGGGGCTGTTCCAGACTTGCGAAGGTTCGCGACGGTAGCTCCAACCCGCGCGTCCTTCCGGACTGTCGCAAACCAGCGGCTGGGGGCTCACATTTGGCGCCGGAGGTCGAGAATGTCCGCGGAGCAATTGGCGGAGGGGAAACGGTTGGCCTGGTCAATGCTTGAACAACTGGCACGAGAACATGCCGTACCACTGCAGAACCTGGCTTGGGAGCAGACAGCCGGCGACTTTGACTTTCATAGGTGGTCGATCGTCGATGTGGAGAGCAAGACCGTGGTCGTGAAGCTTGAACAGGACGACCTGGAGGACTGCCCTGCCGACGGGGGCCGGAGCGCCAAGGTAGAGGCTCAGTTGCGTCACGCGATTCGATCCAGCTACGCCCGCAGGCAGACGACCTCGGGTTGAGGCGCTCCGCTGGCAGCGGTCCAGGGGAACCCCGCACCATCGCCCGATGAGGCACCCGGAGAAGATCGGGGAGGTTGCGGCGGGAGTCAGAGACAGGGCCGGCGACACCTCGTTTTTATAGCCAGCCCTGTTCGCGCAGACGCTCCCAGGCAGTTCGAATGTGCTTGGGGTTGAAGGTGAGCTTCTTGTGTTCGTTCCAGGCCTGAGCCGCGGCGATGGCGGCATTGGCATCGGTCTTCACCGACGAATCCTGTTGCGCCAGCCAGTGCACGGTTGCCAGAAGCTCCATGCTATAGGGCGTCTCGAAGCCATGGATCAGGCTGGAAACACGTTCTAATCTTTCGGTGGTATCTGACCTGGACGCTAATAGCTCACGCGCCTCTTGGGCGGCGCCCGGAAGCAACTGGATCGACGCCGCCCGGCTGCGGTCGCCATATCCGCGGATGAAGTGGCCCTCGATGTTTTGCAGCACGTGATGGAGGTTCTCGGCGTACGGGCCATACTTCCCCTTGACAAAACTCAGCCTCAACGGTTCTCCAGCGGCCTGCAGGAAATATGCGAGTTTTTGGATTTCAAGCAGCGTGACGCGATACCACGGCAAGGCGTAGTCCTCAATCAAGGCGATCAGCGCGGCGCGCCCGGGTGTCATCTTGGGGCGGCTCGTTGCGATCTTCATTTCCTCCGGGCTTGGAGCACCGGTCGGTGCGTAAAGCAGCACGGAGACTTCAGGCAAATCGCCAAACGCCGCTTGGATTCGCGAACGGACCTTGTTCCAGTCCAGCCCGCCGCTTCCACAGCCCAACGGAGGGACCGCAATCGACTTGATCCCCGCGCTCTTGACGGTTTCGACAAGCGCCCTGAGCCCTGATTCGATATCCGTCATTCTGGCAGGGTGCCGCCAATCGCGCTTGGTGGGGAAGTTGATGATCCAACGTGGCTTCGTGAGCCGCCGGTAGACGAACATTTCTCCCGGCCGGACCTCGCCGCGTTCACAGGCCTTCACGTACGCCCTGTAATTGTCCAGGAAGGCCTGGCGGAATTGAAGCGCGATTCCTTTGCCCATGACGCCGACCGTGTTCACCGTATTGACCAAAGCCTCCGCGTCGGAATCGAGAATGTTGCCGCTCACCTGCTTGATCATGGCGTCAGTAATACCATCCCTGTTTAATCTTAACCTTCGGCCGGTGCTGGCGCTTCGCAAGAATTTCGTTCACCTCATCAGCCGTCCCGCTGCTCATTGCGCCGACCATCGAGCAGAGCTCCCAGGGGAAGAATTCGTGGACCAGGAATTCAGCCAGGCGCCGCCGACATCGATCATTGTCGTCATCCGTATCGGCCCAATACTTGGCCTTCATGATTTTCCAATCCACTTCGTCCAACCGGTCGGTGCTGTCGAAGAAATCGCTGACGGCCATCTCCGCGTGTCCGTTTGTGAAGGCAAACGGGAGACCTGCCTCCACGACTGACTCGACGGAGCTCACCAGATGCAGTATCGGCCCCTGTCCGTCCCGGTAGCCCTCAACATTCCCCTTATGGATAGCGTAGAGCATTGGGGACCGCGGAGCGAAATAAAAGGGAATGTAGTCGTTCAGCGTGCCTCCCTGGGCAACGGGAACCACCCGGCGACCGCGCCGTTCCTTGATGTGCGCGTGCGCGATACTGACCGCCTCAACCTGTTTTCGGGCCTTGCTGTTTTCACTGTAAAGCCCGGCGGACTGGAGAATCGATTCCAGATTGCGCAGGTGCGTGATGTGGTAGATGGGAACCAACTCTCCGGTCTCGCTGCTTCTCGTGTTACGCCCCGGGGGACTTCTGCGGCAGGCGCGGGTCCGAATGCCCGGCGCGCCGCTCGAATTGTAACGCCGTTCGCCGCCGGACGGGCACGCAAAGTGGCGGATGCGGTTGTTGGCGGCGATCCTCATGCATTCATCGACGCCGGGCTTCGGGTTCAGTCCCGAAAACCGGGCCATTGCTCGTAGCAGAGCGTCACCGGCACCGTTCCCCGCTCACACAGGGCACCCCTACAGTGCAGCGTCAAGGCTGCGGGACCCGTTCGATCAGAACTCCAACCGCGCCCCCAACTGGTAGTTGCGGTTGTTCTTGGCGCGGGTGATGGTGCCGCCGCTGATGATGTCCACGCGGTTCTCGGGCAGGTTGAAGTTGGGGTGGTTGGGCAGATTGAACGATTCCAGGCGCAACTGCAGCGCCATCGACTCGCGGATCCTGATCCGCCGCGACACCGACAAGTTGGCCGTAAAGGTGCCTGGACCGTCCAGGATGTTCCGCCCAGAACTGCCGAAGCGGTATGCGGCCAGCGGCACCACCGGGAACTTGGTGCGGTCGAACCACCGGTCGATGGTGGGGTTCGAAAGCGCGCCTTTCCCGATGCGGTCGGGCCGGCTGGCCTCGCCGTTGCTGTAGCTGAAGTTGGCCACTTTGGGCGTGAAGGGCGGCCCGCCATAAATGGTGCTGGTGCCGGAAAACTGCCAGTCCTTGAGCAACAGGTTGCGGGAGAAGTTGGGCGACCAGATGAAGCTGCCGTTGAAGGAATGGCCGATGTCGAAGTCCGACCGCCCCCGCTCGCCCTTCAGATTCCGCGAATCCTGTGCGGCGGCGAAGTTGTATTGAATGGTGCCGCCGGTGTTCGAGCTCTCGTCGATGGATTTGGCATAGGTGTAGGCGGCTCGTACGAACAACTGCTTGCTGAAGCGCCGCCGCAGCGTGATCGAGCCCGCGTTATAGATCGAATTCGACCCGTCGGAGGTGATGTTGATGGTGCTGAATCCGGCGTACGGCCGGAGGGATCGCAGCGCCTGCTGGCGGTACTGTTGGTTGAGGTCGTAGCGCCGCTGCAGGTGTGTGCCTTTCGACCCAGCGTAGGCGATCTCGACCACGTTGCCCCGGCCGAACTCGCGCTCCAGAGTCAGGCTGTAGGATTGCAGATACTGCGCCTGTGGCTCAGCGGGCCCCCCGTAAGTGCTGGTGATGCCGCCGACGCTGCGCCGCGCCAGCGGGAACGGATTGGAGACCGTCAGCGCCAGCGGATTGCTGGAGACGGCGCTGTACGACTCGTTGATCGAGAAGGGATAGGTGTCGCTGTACTCGTCCAGACGGTACAGCGAACTGCTTCCGTAGAAGATGCCGTAGCCGCCGCGGATCACGGTTTTGGTCCGGCCGAAAACGCGCCACGCGAAGCCGAAGCGGGGCCCGAAGTTGGTGTAGTCCGGCTTGACGATGGTGGGCGGCAGACCGGCCTCGGCGGCCATGACCACGTACTGGCTCACGCCCGAGTTCTTGATGCGCTCGTCGAAATCGGGAATGGTGCCGCGCCCCGCGATCACCTGCTTCTTGAGCTCGGGAATGAACATGGACCAGGCGCCGAACTTCTCGCGCGGCGGCTTCATCAGCTCATAGCGCAGTCCGAGGTTCAGCGTCAGGGAGGATGTGGCCTTGAAGTCGTCCTGCACGTATCCGGCATAGTTGGAGACCAGGTGATACGGCCCGGCGCCGTCAAGCTGGCGGCTGGTGCCGTTCGGCCAGCCCAACAACAGGTCGGCGAACGGCTCGCCGGTATTGCGGCCCAGGAAAGTGAGGCGGCCACGGGTGCTGCCGTACTGGCGCGAGAAGTACTGGATGCGCAGGAACTCGCCGCCCATCTTCAGGCTGTGCTTCCCGCGCGCCCAGGCCAGCGACCCGGCGTACTGGTAGTTGTTGTAGGCCCAGATTTTCGGCAGGTCGTAGGCCGGCCCCAGCAGAATGTATCCGGTGGCGTCGAGTTGCGGCAGCCCGCGGGCGATGGGGTTGGTAATGCCGCCGACGAATCCCGCTTCGCCCGCCCAGTCCTTGTCGTTGGCGTAGGGCCAGCGCTGGTTGTTGGTCTTGCGCGAGAACGACGCTTTGGCGTCCACGAACATATTGGGAGTGACGGTGCGCAGGTAGCGGACGTACGACAGCAGGTCCAAGGTGTCGTTGATCGATCCGAAGATGGGCAGCGGCGAGCGGCTGTCGGCCACCGGGTCCGAACTGCTGTTGGGCCGCCAGAAGGCGCTCATCGTCAGCCGGTCGCTGGAGGTGAGCTGGTGGTCCACCTTGATGCCGAAGCTGTTGTTATGCGTTGTGGCGTTGCCCTGGGCGATGAAGTTGTTGATTCCCCCCACGAGGTTGGGCGCGGGATAGAACGCAGCCAACTTTACGGCCACCGGATCGAAGCGGGCGGCCGGGATCTGGTTGTTGGGGAACACCGCCTTGGCTATGGGGTCGTTCAGCTTGAGGGGGTTGCCATAGGCGTCCATGGCCTTGGAGAAATCGCCCTTGAAATATTCGGGCAGCGGTGTAATGCCGCGCTGCGTCTTGCCATTGATTGTCCGCACCGAATCCCAGGTGAACATGAAGAACGTGCGGTTGCGGCCGTCGTAGAATTTGGGCAGGTAGACGGGGCCGCCCACGGTGGCGCCGAACTGGTTCTTGCGCAGCTTGGACTTGCTCACATCGAAGAATCTGCGGGCGTCGAGCGTGTCGTTGCGCAGGAACTCGTAAAGCGCGCCGCGCAGGCGGTTGGTGCCGCTCTTGGTGACCACGGTCAGAACGCCGCCGGCATAGCGGCCATACTCGGACGAGAAGCCCGAAGTGATCAGCTTGAACTCCTGCACGCCTTCCAGCGGCGGGTTGATCATGGCCCCGGTGTTGCGCTTCTGGGTATTCTCCACGCCGTCGATGACGAAGCCGAAGTTGTCGGCGCGGCCGCCGTTGACGGCGTAGGCGCCGTCGCCGCCGTCGCCCTTCGGCAGCACCCCGCCGGTCAGGTAGGCGAGGTCCGAGAAATTGCGGCCGTCCAGCGGCATTTCCGAGATCTCGTCATTGCTGGTGACCTCGCCGCGGGCCGCGCTCTCGGTGTTCAGCACCGGGGGCGTATCGGTGACGGTCACGCTCTCGCTCGTCGCCCCCACCTCCATGGGAATGTCGATGCGCTGCGCCTGGTCCACCTCCAGAGCGAACTCGGTGCGCTTGTAGGAGCGGAACCCGGTGATGGCGGCTTCCAGCCAGTAGCGCCCCGGATTCAGGTACGGGATGGTGTAGTCACCGACCGCGTTGGAAATCACCTGCCGCGACACGTTGGTGTCCAGGTTGGTGATCTTTACCAGGACGCCGGGAATGACCGCGCCGGTCGGGTCTGTGACCCGGCCCACGACGCTGGCCGAGGAGGTCTGGCCGGAGGCGCTGGCCGCACAAGCCAAAAGCAGCGCAACAGGGATCAAATGTCTGAGCATGACCAACTCCTGAAGAATTGCGGCAGCTTGCCGCGTGCTGCTATTCCAGCAAGATTATACGGCAAAGGCGGGCTTGGGGGCGAGAAAGTCCGAATTTCCTTGAAGATCCCCAATTGGCGCCAGTCGGGGGCCGAGGCGAGAACCTGGCAGGCGATTTGCCCGATTAGAGTCGCATTTGCCGTGCCATTTCGGCTCGCCAAAAGAAGCCGTTCGCATCCCAAGTGCATCTATGCATTGATGGCAATGGAAGCGGGCCCGGACGTGGTGCGAACCGCGTGCCCAACGTGCGGCAGAGTATACGTGGTGCCAGTGTGTAGCAAGCCGGCCAAGTGCCGGCAATGCGCGACCCCTCTCCCTCCTCCCAGTAAACAAGAGCGACAGCAGGCCAAGGCGGCCCGTGCACAGAGCGCCTGAGGTGTGGTTGGCGGCCTTGACTCCGGCGATACGGCAGGAATGAGTGGCGTCCCCAGCGGGATTTGAACCCGCGTTACCGCCGTGAAAGGGCAAAGCGGGCTTTTGGCACCTGATGACAACGGCTTGCATGGACGCACAAACAGCCAATGTTTATGCGGGTTCCAAGCACCTTACCTGTTGCACAGGCAGACATGGGGTGACACCCGTTTGCACGCATCCGCGTTACCGTGGCGTTACCAGAAATCCGCTTCTGCGGCCACACCGCCGCTCTCATGCTGACACTGCCTCACTCCGCGCACAGGCAGCCCCGCAATCGCGCAGAATCGCCCGCTGAGGCACCCGCCGCGCATCGGGCGGCCTGAGAGATGTGCCCACCGCTGAACTGGCGCGATGTTGCGAGCGGCTCTCGTTTTGGCGCGCAAATCGAAAGTGGGAGTCCCATTCGACGGCCGGCGTAGGAGCACCCCCGGCCCCCCAAGCGAAGGCGCAAAAGCCGCCGCACTGAGTCAAAAGCGTTTTCAAACGAGGATCATCGCCAGTTGGACGCAATCGCCCGCTGAGGTACCCGCCGCACGTCGGACGGCCCGAGAGCCGTGCCAGCCGGGTGCCTCGTCAAAGAGTGCGAGCGCGCGGCGGAAGCCTTACACCGCCGTTGGGCGGCGGCAATTGGCTGCGCACTTCAATGACCGATGAGGCGCCGGCGACCTTTATTTTGAGGCCGTAGCTGGTGACGCGATAAGTTGTGGGATCGGCCGCCTCCCCGTTGCGCAACACCTGGATACCACTGACCATCTGCGTTGTGAAGTAGGGAATGGTTATCTCCACGGCCGTCTCCGGGTCGGTGGCGCCGGCGACCGATGCTCTCACGACGCCTGTGTTGCCGGTTACCGTGTAGGCGGGAGTCAGGACGACGCTGGAACGAAGTCGCCACCAGTCATACACGTCTACCGCGTTCGTCGCCCATAGTCTGGGTTTGGCGAGGTTGTAAATGATGTACTCGCGTGTGTTGCCGGCGGTGGAAGGAACGTGCGAGTACAGGTTGACCAGTGCCCCCAGGCTATAATAGAAGTCGCTGGCCTCGCGCAGCGACGATGTATCATGAGAATCGAGGCTCTGCATGATCGAACCATCTCCAGGTTTTGCACCCTGAGAGATATACCAGTCGCTTACCGGCAGGGAGAGCTGCGAGTGCCGGCTTGCCATGACCCGAGACGAGATGGTCCAGTGGGGGAAAGGACCCAGTTTCTCCTCTCCAGCCGTGATTACCTTCAACTGGTCCAGGACGTCGCAGGAGTCCTCGCGTGTCGCATTGAACCATGGCGCCACCCAGGTTCGCGGACAGTTTCCCTCCGTGGCGCATCCGGCGCGGCCATTGTCGACACCCGCCAGCCAGCCTTCAATATCCTCGAAGGACTTGGCAATCGAAGCGAGGGCATAGGCCTTGCCGTCGTTGTAGCCGGGCGGCGTGGCATCCAGGGCCTCATCAGGCCCCCAATGCCAGTAATCGTAGGCCGTGGCGGCCAAGCTAGGATCCCCAGGATTAGGCAGGCCGCCGTTGTGCGAGCCGATCGTGGCTCCATAAAGTTCCACGGCCCTGCGCAGGCTGGCAACCGTGTCCGGTGCGTTAGCCATCTGTTCGCGGAGTTGGCCGGTGCAGAAATAATACTCACCCTTCACTCCGAGAGAGTTTTCGAACCGCGCGGAGGTTTCAATAAGCCTGATCATGTCCGAGAAGTTTTCGAAATCGTGCCGGACCATGAGGGCTGCGTCATGCTGGAATCGCCACGGGCTGAGCTTCACGAGCGGGATGTTGGCTGCCGCGAAAGCCCATTCCACGGCGCGGCGGAAGATGACATAGGAATACATCCCCGCGTCCAGCCCCCCGTGCCCGATGAGCGGTTGTAGAGCAGCGATATAGATAAAACGACCATGTCCGAAGTGTTTCGTTGTCAAGAAGGGGGCAGCAAAACTCCCCAGGGCCAGCACTTCCGCGTCGGCCGCGCGTACCCGCCAGGCGTAATGACCCAGGTCATAAACGCGCTTTCCCGTGGTGCCCAACGGTATCTCTTCAGCGGAGCGCGCCATCTTCCAATCCAGGGGGCGAGCGGGCACGTGCGAAACCAAGCGGTGGTCGGCCACCCTGGTGAATGACTTGTTCTCATACCAGTTCTGAAGGCCGGAGCCGACCATGTGCAGTCCCATCTCCTCGGCCAGCGCAAAGTCGCCGCGAGTGCGACCATCGGGGTAGCGAGTCAGCGCCGATGAACCCAGGAACAGAAACCCGCCGGCGGATACATACTCGCGCAAGGGCACGATCTCGGCGTCGTCGGTCGCTTCGGAGGCCAGACTTATCACGATGGGGAACCTGGGCGAAGCGCTGGGACCAAGCAGGCCGCCGGCAGCGATGTCCGCGTCACTAACGACGACAAAGGAAGTGCCATCCGAACGAAAGGCCTCCTTCAATGCTTCGTAGATCGCGAAGTACGGCCACGAGCTCTGCCACCACTCGCATCCTGATGTGTCCGGCCTGGTGGGTGTGCCCAGCCCGGCGCGTTGCGCGCACAGGGCTTGGGTAATCTCGGAAACATGGATGGCTACCACAGGCTCAGCGGGCGGCGTCTGCACTCCCTGTTGCATCCCCAGAGAGGCGGGTAGGAAATTGAACAACAACACCACCACGGCGATGCAGCATTTCCGAAGCATATTCTGGCGGCCCCACGCCACTGATCAACCCCAAACCCACTACACGGCGACCAATCAATATCAACCAGGATGTCCGTTTTTGGCCTCCTGGCCACGGAGGATTCAACCCGGAATGTCCATTTTGGGCTCCTGGCTGCCATCCAATATACACCCAACCGGCTTCGTTCGAGCCGTTTCTGGCATGGTTTCCATGCTGAGCGAGCCGGGCGCGCCGCTTAGTGCAAACGCGAAAGTCCAGAAATGCCATCGCGGGTTGGGCGGGTCGGGCAGGGGAACAGCGGGAATGGACGCCATAAGACCTCCTGCGTCCCTCGCATTGTAACGGTGTTCGCTCCGCTTGTGTCGTGGCATTCCCAGCGCCCGCAATACGGCCTGATTGTCGAAGGGTAGCCGTTCATTCATCCGGCCCAACCACTCCTCGCGTGGCGAGCGGCTTCCCGAAGAATCCGCCGTCTATTGTTTACACCCAGCTGTCGCCAACCTCCGAATCAAACAGAAGAACGGCATCTATTGGGGTGTGATCCGCCACTGAGCGGTCGTGTGGGTCGAACCTGTCAGGGCCTTTACTCATCAGCCTGATGTTGAAAAGCCGAATCGAGAAACAAGCCCAAGTACCGTCTGCCACAGCCGGATGAACGCGTACCCATGCGTAGTTGGGGTCCACCTCTAAGTCGGAATGACCGCTCCTGGCTGCACTTCTAGGAGGCTAACGAACAGTTCTCAGCCGCAAGGTCTCACGTCTTGCCAGCGGCCGGCGCCTGCAAACCGTGTTAGGGCGCGCTCAACTCAGGCGCTCGTCGCTCGATGCGCTACGCTTCGAGGCAAACCCATTGCGTTTGCGCGTTCTTGATCCGTCAAGAAGGGCGAGAGCGCAACTGCGTTATCAAGGGTTGCTCTAAAAATCTGGCTCGTCTCCCAAAAGTGTAGCAGGCCCTGAAGCCGTGTAGGCTGTTGGAGTTGGCCAAGGAAGCGGTTGGGAATGCACCCCGGTTCGGTTATGCTCCCGTTGCTTTTCCAGAGAGAAC
>Ga0315280_10005832_pt1 | contig 17338 bp, 12 predicted proteins | sample YL17G06_40_MG_FD_203697 | JGI IMG/M metagenome (GOLD analysis project Ga0315280, IMG submission 203697) | Sediment microbial communities from Yellowstone Lake, YNP, Wyoming, USA - YL17G06_40 | ecosystem: Environmental > Aquatic > Freshwater > Lake > Sediment | place: USA: Wyoming | collected...
TTTTTCCGCCAGGCAGGATAGTCTTTAGCAAGCAGCTCTGCCGGCCGGTAGCCGTACCACGCATAGCCCGTCCTTCGTTCGTGTTCAATTTCGGCTAAGCTGTACTTCACGATACCATCCCGCCCACAGAAAATTGGGCGGTTGGTCCCAATCTGATAAAAGCGCGCCCATATTGGCGGAGCGGCTGCATCCTCAATGATTACTTTGTCAAAGCCTCCCTCTACAGACTGGTCCGGCCTCTCGACCTGACGGATGCCGGTCAATTTCACCTGGTTGAACCACGTAACAGCGCCTTCGATGGTTTTAATAATCTTCTGAGAGGGGCGGTCAATTTCCATCAAGAATCTGATTATATCAACGCTCTCACCGCTGCATAAAGATACCTTCTCATAACTACGCGCAGGCCTGGGTTCGAGAGTCTTTTCGTCATACTGCTGGCACCAGGCGGTGGGCTTACCATCAACAATAATCTGGCACTTAAGAATGCAGTCGATACCTTTTTCAACGGCTTTCCAAGCTCTTTGGCGGCGCTGCGGGTCTATAAAAGCGTACTGGCGTTTCTGCCGGGCAATATCATGCAGAACGCTCATCGCACCAATCACAGCACCATCGTTAAACGTGATGTGCCTGGAATAATCGGCGTGTCCCTCGAATGGATAGAACTGTGGCCAGCCGCCATTGGGATATTGAGCATCGAGCAGGTAATCCACCCCTTTTATCAGGCCCTGTCTGAATCGCTCAAGCTTCGTCGCATAATATACTTGAGCCAGGTACCGTATCTGCGTGTGAGTGGCGCCATTATCGAGCGTGGAATTCTTTTTACTTGTGGTCTTGCGTACGCCGGCTTTGTCTGCCTCGCTCAGCAAAACGGCCATATCGATTCCCTTAGGCCAGCCGCCTGTATCCCTCTGGTATAAAAGAACGTTATCGGCAATACGAACGGCCTCGTCACCGGTGTAAAAATCAGGTTTCTGGTTGAGGCATTGACTCCAGGAAATCCTGACATGGGTTCCACCTTCGCTTCCCGCACCCGATGCCGTCGCCGTGGTGAGTGCAAAAATCAACCCTCCTATCACCCATCTCAATAGCTTTTCGCCATTCCGGACTTTCGCAAACATTGTTTTATATATCCTATTCTTGCATAGACATCCTGATACTCAAATAGACTACAACAAATAAATTAACCGCAATCTGACAAAAAATGAAGTTTTTTCCTCGAAGCGGTTGGCTCATCCCTGATTTATATTTATATTTTCGGTAGATGAGGACCTGCTGGGGGAGGGCCGGCTGGGATGGATAGAAGCTATCCCATTGCTCGTCTTGGCGAAGGCCAAGCCGTAGCCAGATGCCCGCTCTCGATGTTTCCGCGAGGGGTTAAGATTATCTGTAACGCCCAGTTTCACGGGACAGGACGGCTATTGCCGTCCTTTTTTTATATCTTGTCACGGCGGCTTTTTGCCGTTAAAATGAACCTGCCTTTGATCTCAAAACTCTTAACCGGTAGTTAAAATATGCTTTTACCCATTCGGACAAATGTCAGGCCGAGACGAACGCCATATATGAATTATGCGCTCATAGCGGTCAACGTACTTATTTTTCTTATTACGTACTGGCCTCACAGAGACCTATACAGCGGCTCTGATGAGTTACTTCGGCCCTGGGCGGACCAGTTTATGCTTACTCCTGTCAGGCCGAATCTGTGGCAGTTTGTAAGTTACGCTTTTCTGCACGGCGGATTTTGGCACATTGTCGGCAATATGTTCTTTTTGTACCTGTTCGGCAATAATGTCAACGATAAGATCGGGCACCTCGGGTATCTGTGTTTTTATCTTGCCGGGGCGGTATTCAGCGGCGTAGGTCATACCATTTTTAATTCTGCCTCAACCGCACCAACTCTGGGGGCCAGCGGGGCTATCGCAGCGGTGACGGGGGCATATTTAGTGTTGTTTCCACAGACCTTGATAACTGTGCTGTACTGGTTCTACATCATCGGAACCACGGAGGTGCCGGCATTATACTTTATCGCCTTCAAAATGATTTTGATTGACAATTTAATCGTCCGATATACGCCTCGCGTTGCTTATGATGCACATCTGGCAGGATATGCCTTTGGCATCGCAGCTATATTAGGTCTGCTTACGGCTGGTTTGATTAGCGGCAGCGGTTTTGATCTGTGGGCAATGATAAGGCGATGGAATCGGCGGCGCCTTTATTCTGATGTGGTGTCGAGTGGTTATGACCCATTTGCCGGCGAGGTGAGGACCAAGAGGATAACAGTCAGAGAGATTCAAAGCACCGCCCAACAGCAGGATGAGGATAAAATAAAAGAGCTGCGAAATGAAATTAGTACCAGGATTGCGCAGCGCAATCTGGCCTCGGCAGCACAAGCTTATCTGGAACTTATGAGGGTTGATAGCGAGCAGATTTTGCCCCGCCAGCATCTGCTGGATATTGCCAATCAGCTTGCCAGCGACAGCAGGTCCGCTGAAGCGGCTGGCGCCTACGAGCGGTTTTTGACTCATTACAGCAACTACGAATACGCCGAGCAGGTGGAACTGATGTTGGGGATATTGTATTCGCGTTATCTGAACAGGCCCGAGCTGGCAGTAAAGCATTTGCAGACTGCGGCTGAAAAACTCTCCGACCCCAGCCAGTTAAAGATGTGCCGGGACGAGCTTGCCCGACTACAAAAATAAAGCAGATAGCTTGGCTGGTCGATAGTCTAATTTCCTTAACATCAAGGACTTACAAGAATTCACCAATCCTCACCAACATTTCTTCCTTGTGAAAAAATTTTCAAAAATTTTTCTTTTTCCTGTTGACTTACGCTTACCCCCCGCTACAATACAGATTAGATGTTGCGAGATTTTATACTTCGAGAGTAATCATCACAAAAAGTTAAGATTGGTTAATTCGAAAGTTATAAGGAGGCGTAAGTTATGCGAGGCAAAATTCTTTTCATTTCGTCATTCGCTCTGCTATTTTTGACAACAATACTACCTCCGGCTTATGCGGACGCACCGGCCCAACTTAGGGAGGCAGAAAGTTACTATGAAGCTGAAGACTACCCAAAAGCTGAACAACTCTATAACGATATTCTGAAGCAGTACGCTGGCACCGACTTTGCCTTTGCTGCCCAAAAGAAACTTACTATCTTGTATATCGCTTGGGGCGATAAACCAAAGACGCAAGGAGCCTTTGAAAAATTGGCTAACCTGACTGCAAGTGCGGATATAGCAAAAGCCGTCAGAGATATGGCAAGCTACTATGGTGGGTTACAGAAATCGGAAGAACCTGATAAGCGTTTTCAATATTATCAAGCTTTGTCAATATGTCGCAGGCAGCTTGATGTTATAGACCAAGGGCTTGATGCCGAGTATGCGATGTGGTCGCAGGTACGCCTTGCGATGTCGAATGTTGAGCGTGGCGATGAGCCAGCCGTGCAGGCAGCGGTAGATAAGCTGTTTGCTGATTTTTCTACCAATGCACAGATAGCGCGTGGTGTTCACGAGGTGGCACTAAAGTATCGCGTCTTAAAGAAATATGACAGAGCCATCAATCTTTATCAATACGTTGTGGACCACTGGCCTGATGCTGAGTATACAGTATGGTCGCAGTTGGACATGGCAAAATCGTATGTTGCCCTCGGTAACGAGGCTGCTGCTCAAGCCGCTGTGGATAGATTGCTTTCAAATTTTTCCAGCAATCCCTGTATAGCAGAGGTAGTTTACGATATGGCAAGCTGCTACCGCGAGGTAAAGAAGCATCAGAAAGCTATCAACCTTTATCAACACATAATAGGCAACTGGCCTCAGCAAAAATGTGCGATGTGGTCACAAAGAGACCTTGCAATGTCATACATTGACCTCGGCGACGACCCCAATGCACAAGCGGCTATCGATAAGTTCATCGCTAACTATAGCAGCCATATAAATCTACCGTGGGACGTTTATGAAATTGCCAAGTACTATCGCGAGCGTGCAAAATACGAAAAGGCCATCAATCTTTACCAGTATATTGTGGCTAATTATCCTGCTGCTGACCACGCAATATGGGCGCAGTTAGATATAGCAATCTCGTACGCTGTCACTGGCAACGAAGCCGCCGCTCAGGCTGCAGTTGATAGATTGCTTACAAACTTTTCCGGCAATCCGCATATTGCACGTGTCGTTTATGAAATGGCAAAACACTATCTGCTGTCAAAGAACTATGAAAAGGCCAGACAAATCTGTCAATACATTATAGACCACTGGCCTAAAGCAGAGCACGCAATGTGGGCACAAGCAGAACTGGCAAAGTTGTATCTTACCATTGTGACGACCCCAATGCTGAAGCTGCCGTCAGTAAACTGCTTGGTGAATTTTCCGGCTATAACAATATAGCAAAAGCTATTCACGAAATTGCATACGAGTTTCGCAAGTTGGGCAGATATGAGATAGCTGACCATCTCGACCAACACGTCATAGACCACTGGCCCGGCGGCGACCAATCGTTCTGGGCACAGATGGATATGGCAAAGACAAATGTAATCCTCGGCAATGACGTTGCAGTGCAGTCAGCCATTGATAACTTAATTTCTACTTATAGTAACCATTCAAGTCTGCCATCAGCGATATTCCAGATAGGCGAGCAATATTATAATAAAGCTTTTCAGTTTGAAAATGAAAGCCGTGAAGCTGAAGCCAAAGAGCATTTCCGAAAAGCCATAATGGTGTTTGAAAAAATGATAACAGAATTTCCACCTAATGCTACATATACTGGATACGCTTACTATTTGCTGGCCGACTGCTACCAGCGTTTCGGCGATAAATACTGCGGTGCTTACGTCGTTTGGCACACTTTACATTATTATGGATTAGCCAAATCGATAGACGCTATTACTAATGAGATGCAAATTGAAAAGAAAAGAGCCATCAGTATCTATGAGGTAGTCCAAGCTCTTATAACCAACGGGATTTCTGCACACGCAGTAAAATTGGATCTTAAAAAGACAGGCACAATTGATAGGCCATTTATTCAATACATAGCTCCGATGACGGGCGGTCAATTTGGTCATTTTGTTCTGTGTATACCCACCGGTTCAGGCAAAGCAGTTGCTTTGGATGGAGCCGAAGAACCAAAGGTTATTGACTTAGTTTTTTCGGAACAGGATACTTACCAACAAACAAGATGGGATGGAACATCTATCTTGATAGACGGAACCACAAAAGAAAACGGAGGCAACCTAACATCGGGACTTTTAAACTTAAACATTATGTCGGAATTGGCTGCATCCTGGCTCGAAACCGAAGGCAATGAACACTGGTTGACGTTATACATGCAAGTAGCCCTTAGTGGCGGCTGTCCTGATGATTGCAAAAATATAGGTCGAAATTGCTGGACTGATCCGTCATGCAAGACCGATGATAATTGTGCCGCGGGCAATTATTGCTGTGGAGATAAGACTGAAGAGCAAAAGTGTCAGACACCGGGTTCATTACCCTATTGCGCGTACGATTCTAATCACACGTGTAGCCCTAAGAAACAGTTGACTGGCTCTTGTGGGAGCGGCCCATATTGTGGGCTTTGGAGTGGTAATTATGGTGCTTGTTACCCTAGCAAGCAGATTACGCAATGTCATAACTGAATTTTTTGGAGGTTTGAAAAATGGATACCTTTTTATCACTACGATTTTTAGTCATTGTAACTATATCTGCTTTTATTTCTACAGTTGGGTTTGCAGATGCGAATCTCACACCTGACCAGCTTGTTCTGTTAATGAAGGCTTCACGCGAACAGTATGGGACTATCGATTCAAAAATGAAAGTAACGGCTTACCAATTTGATGTTGACAACAAGACCAACCCAAAGCACAAAATGGATAGAGTGATTGTATCGCGTTGTACACGGAAGAAAAGCTTCAGTAGGATTGTTGAAACTTCATATCCGGATATAATTCCAGATAAAGGCGGTATACAAACCACTATAAGCACTTGTGCGCTCACGCCGGAAGGGTGTAAACAGCTAATTGAAGCATCAGATAATCGAACGCCACGAGGGTACGTTAAGCTCGGCGGGTCTTTAGAAAAAGATCAAGGTTTTTATCAATCTTTCTTTACCATTCACGCTGCTATGTGGGATTTTTTCGGATGGCCTTGGGAGAAAATGGATCTTAATGAAGCCACAATTAGCCGTGATGAAAAAAATAACTGCTATGTTATGAAAGTCAAAATGGGTAGCAGTCAAAAAGGCCCCTTTGTTACACTGTATGTTGACCCCTCAAAAGACTTTATTCCCGTTAAAAAGGAATTTCTCAAATACGATGGCACTTTGCTGGCAAGCTTCGAATGTAGCGACTTCCATCAAGCTGAAGATAGACTTTGGATTCCTTATCGATATTCTTGGATAGATCCCAGGGTGCATTATGGAGAAATTTATGAAGTTGAAAAAGCAATAGTGAATCAGCCTATTCCGGATAACGCACTCGACTTTGCCTTTCCAAATGGGACAATCGTTGATGATGAGAGATTAAATGTGAAATATAAAGTCGATGACACAAACCAAGTTCAAGACACAATAGTTGATCCGTGCTCTCTGGTTAAAACCGATGTTTCGGTTACAGCACCAGCTAGTGAGCAGGATCTTATCTCCTCAGCATCAAAAGCCAAAGAACTCCTACGAGCGTATACCGAGCGAACAGCATCACCGGCGGTCGAAGTGTTACCCACAGTAGTACTGGTAACTCTCGAGCAATCCGAGTACAAACTATCGGTCACAAAATCTGATGGCACAAAACCGGTGTTGCTGAATTACAAGTTTGAAAGTGATGCTCTCAAGCTCTCATCACTGAAGAATCTCATACAAACCCAAGACCAATTGGTTGCTAACGTTAGTAGGTTAAAGTCTTGTGCTGGCTTTGCGATAGGCACACTCCTTCTGGAGTATGAAGGGGAAAAAGACCCAGTCAAAGTAACATTCGTCTCCGCCCCCTTGCCGGATGCTTCGTGAAAGGAGACGCTTTCGGTAGTTAAGCGAATGGTTTTGCCAATAGCTCCTGATCCTGCCGTTCTGCGACTGGTAAAGGGAAGTAGTGTAAAGAACCTTATGCCTTGTGCTCCTATGCACTGCTAAGGTGAATAGTCAAGGCCTTTGATACGGGTCATATCCTCCTGATAAAAAGAAAACTGAATATCCGTAGTAAGCGGTCTCATTCAAATAATCCGCACGTTTTTTCCATCCTGTTCACAGCGAAAGTTTCAGAGCAAACGGAGTCCCGAAATCCACGTAATCAGCATACTTAATGGGCAAAGTCGGCCAGAAACCGTTCCCGAGAAAATCCTGTCAGCTATCGACTATATTTGGCACAATAAAAAAGTTGACAAGTATTTATAAGGCTGATAAGTTGAGGTTGCGAAAAGTGGTTTAGTCCGCTGAAGGCGGGCTTTGGATTTTAAGGATGAGAATACCTTTGTAGGAGGCAGAAAAATGCGAGCTCGTGCTAATCTGGTCATTATTGCTATTTTAGTGGGTCTGGCGGCGTGTGTTTTTGCGCAGGAAGCGACTAAACCGCCTGCACCATCTGTAAAAGTCATTTCGCCTAACGACGTTAATGTGGTGAGCAAGTTAGCTTTTCCTTACGTTGCCGAGATAACCGGTGATGATGTCTATATTCGCTCCGGCTCGGGGACGAATTATTACAATTGCGGCAAGCTCAAGAAAGGCGACAAAGTAAAGGTGGTCAGCACGCAGTTTAGCTGGTCTCGTATTGTTCCGCCGGAGGGCAGTTTTTCCTGGATTTCAGCCCAGTACGTCGGGATTGACGCCAATAATCCGGGTGTGGGGATTGTTACCGGTGATAATGTTCGGGTTTTCGCCGGCTCAGATTACGTCAGGCCGATGTATTCTACGAGCTTGCAGTTGAAGCTCAATAAGAGCGATAGAGTCAAGCTGCTGGGCGAAGAAAAGGACAATTATTATAAAATCGCCCCGCCGACCGGTGCCTATCTATGGATAAGCAGCGAATACGCAAAGCCATTAGCGTCTGCTGAAAAACTTCCGGAAATTACTATGGCGAAAGTCGAACCCAATGATACCACAGTGATTATTGCACCCAAGGTTTCTGTGGAGGCGGAAAAGTTAAAAGAATATTACGAGCTTGAAAAGCGGCTCCGGGCCGAGCGAGCTAAACCCATAGAGCAGCAGAATTATTCGGATATAAAAAAGGCATTTACTGAGATGGCCGCCAACAAAGAGGCGGGCAAGGCCGTACGTTATGCCGAGTTTTCACTTAAGCAGGTAGAGCGTTATGAATTAGTCCCGGTGGTGGCCAAAGAGATTAAGCTTCAGGATGCACAGTTGCAGCAGAATCGGGAAAAGATAGATAAGGCCCGCACCACAAGATTGGCAAAACTTGAAGAGCTGGGCAGATTTGCAGTCATAGGGCAGCTTAAGACTTCCAGCATTTTCGGCTCCGAGCCGCAATTAAGGCACTACCGGATAACCGACGAATCGGATAAAATTATTTGTTTTGCTTTACCGAGCGGGCAGGCCGCGGCGATGGATTTTAGCAAACTTATGGACCGTAAGGTCGGTCTGGTCGGAACACTCGAAGCCCATCCGCAGACGGGAAAGGCCCTGGTGAAATTCACCGAAATAGTTGAACTAAAATAATCAAATGCCAGAAATCCAAGCCAACAGATAAAAAAAGTCGCGCCGTTACAAGCGCGACTTTTTTATTGGATACAAATTTTAGCCCGCCATAGGCGGGTATCGGACACATCAGCAAGAAGATTGTATTACTCCTTGCCGGGTACTGGAACGACATCGTCCGGCGGAGCTTTTACCGTTCCCTTCTCGAAGTCTTCAGCGGTCGGCTTGAGGGTAAGGTTATACCATTGAGAGTCCTTCTTCTCTGTAAGGTCCGACCACCTGACTGCCTGGCCGGTGTAAGTGGAGATTCGGCCTAAAATCGCAGTAAGAGTGGATTCTGCAACGTTCCTGGCCTCATTAATCGGCTCACCTTTAAGGATGCTGTTGAGCAGGTCGATATGCTCCTGCACATAGGCACCGCCGTGCTCAGGGAAGTCCGGGACATCGATTTTCTTTTTGGATTTCATATTGCCGTCGCCCCAGGTTGAGCCTTCGGTGCCGATGAAATGTTCACTAACCCTGCCGTATGTGCCATTGACCTGACGGCACATACTGTGGATATGAACATCATCTTCGTAATCGTACTCGATACTGAAGAAGTCAAATTGGTCGCCGGTCTTTCGGCGGGCACGTCCGCCATAGCCGATAGCCAGGATTGGCGGATGGCCGATATACCAGTTGGCTACATCAAGATTGTGCACGTGCTGCTCAACGATGTGGTCACCCGACATTTCGGCGAAGCTGACCCAGTTGCGGACCATATAGTCTGCGTCGCTTTCATTCTCTTTTCGCTTCTGGTACCAGAGGGCACCACCGCACCACCATACGCAGCCGCCGACAATTTTACCTATTGCTCCTCGTTCCACCGCATATTGGGTTCTGCGGTAGCTTGACTGGTGGCGGCGCTGGGTGCCGGCAACGACCGACAGCTTTTTTTGCTTCGCCAGTTCGCCGGCCTCGATAATCTTCCGGCCGCCGGGCGGGTCAACGGCAACGGGTTTTTCCATAAAGACGTGCTTGCCTGCTTTGATGGCTGCTTCGAGATGCACGGGGCGAAAATTCGGCGGCGTGGCTACCAACACCACATCAACATCGGTGGCGAGGAGCTTTTTATAGCCGTCACCTCCGCCAAAGCATCTCTCCGGCGGGACGCCCTTCTCCTTGCCGGTGCCCTCGGCCTTGCCTTTGAACCAGTCGGCTGTAGCGACGACCTCAATGTTGAGGTTGAGGTGCTTTGCTGCAGCCAGGCAGTCGTTCAAGGCCCCGTTGCCGCGTCCGCCGCAGCCTATCAGCGCCACGCGGATTTTTTCCGTGCCGGCGGCGAAAATGCGGTTGGTCGCCACCCCCACAGCCGCCAGGGCTGCTGATGCCTTAATGAAATCCCTGCGAGAAACATCATCAGATTTTTTGTTTGGTTTCTTGTTCATGAATAACTCCTTTCAACTATGTCACTATAAATTCCTGCAAGATACGCAGGTATTTCCTTTCGGATTCTTAATATAAAATTTCCAACTAAACAGTTGCCTGCTCCCACTGCTTTTCGAGGAAGCGGAACGATTTTGGTATTTCGACCTCCGGGTCGCCTTTGCAGCCGCATTCGAGACTGCAATAATCCTGATAGCCAATCATTTTCAGGCCGCGAAAGCCATCCACGAAGCTTTTCTCATCCTGACCGGGTAGATTTCGTTTGGCGCTGGCCAGATGGACGTGATGCAGATATTTGCCTGCCGACAAAAATGCACCGCAGTCGCTTGTTTCTTCGATATTCATGTGATAGAAATCGCCCATCATACAAACGCCGGGATGATTTACATCACGGCAGATTGCCGCCGCATCCGCTAACTGCCTCAGGAAGAAGGCTTCGCCGCGATTGAGCGGCTCCATCAAAATCCGTGTGCCGCACTTTACTGCATGCTCGCCGAGGGCAGGCAGCATATCTACCAGGATTTTACGGCCCTCTTTGTTATCCAGCGTTGTTTGGTTGTTGAATGCAGGAACAACTATCAGGCCCGGCGATTCGAGTTCTCCTGCCGCTGCAAGAATTTCCTTGATGGTCTTGACTGCCTTTTCGCGTTCGGCGGGGTCGTGGGAGATGGGGGCGCCTGCATAACCGGCACATATCGCGCTTATCTTAACATTTGTACCCTTGATTGCATCCTTGATGCTTTTTACTCGACCGGCCAGTCCGCCGCCTCCTACTTCGAGACCCACACCGCCCCATTTCTCCAGCTTGACGACCTTTTCTTGCAGGCTACCACCCGGTATGCGGCCATCCTGGCTGCCGAGCTTCAGCACCGCCTTTTTGCGCTTTGGGGCAGGTTCCTCGGCACCAGTGGAAATACCCGTTCTGTACGTACCGGCAACTGCTGCTGCACCGACTACGGTTTTGATAAAAGTGCGTCGGTCGATGGAATCGTTCAGTTGCTGCCGATAAATATTGCTTTGTTGGTCTTTCATTTCAATACTCCTACGTAATTTATGCTGATTATTCTGCCATATCTTCTCTTTAGATGTTAAACAGCGCCTTACAAATGCCAGGGGGCGCGCATTGGCCGGGCTAACATTCGATTAGCTTCATCATCATTGATGAACTGTTCTTTAGCCGGGTCCCATTTGAGCTTGCGTTTCAGCCGGACTGCAATTTCCGCAATCAGGCCAAGATAAGAAGCCTTGTGGCCGGCTTCGACCGGCGATACAGGGTCGCGGCGGGTCCGGACGCATTGCAGAAAATCACCGTGGTGATTAGCAGACTCGTAGAGACGGGTCTCATTCGGCTTGATTTTTGTCTGCAATAGCGACTTCGGCTCCGCCCAGATTCCTGCGCGGTCAACATATACCCAGCCCTTGTCGCCCTCGAATGTGCAGCCAATTTTATTTGGGTTGCCGGTGTCTGAGTAAGTCATTCGCAGGCCGCTGGCATAATTGAATTCACCCTGCCAATCGTTGATATTGTCGGTAAGGCCGTCGTTGCGATAGCTGCCCTTACATTCGAACTCGACCGGTTCGCTGGTGATAGCCGGGCAGCCCCAGTTAGCAATATCGAGGTGGTGGACGCCCCAGTTGACGATGAAGCCAGCGCTGTAGTCCCATATCAGGTACCAGTCAGGCCAGGCCCATCGGCCGCCGTTGTAAGGCTTCATAGGGGCTGGACCGATATACATATTGTAATCAAGTCCTGGCGGAACTGGTTCTTCGGCAGGAGGTTTGAGGTATGTCCGCTTATACTCAGGCCCCGGTGCACCGACCTTGACCGTGTGAATTTTGCCGACGTATCCGTTTATTGCCAGCTCACAGGCGAAGCGGAACTTCTGCTCAGAGCGCTGCTGGGTACCCGTTTGGAAGATGCGGCCATACCTTCGCACCGCATCGCGGATTGCCTTGCCCTCCGCCACGGCGACACCTAACGGCTTTTCGCAATACATATCCTTGCCGGCACGTGCGGCTGCCACAGCGATTACCGCGTGCCAGTGGTCCTGCGTAGTAATGACGATTGCATCGATGTCCTTGCGAGCAAGGACATCGCGAAAATCGTTATAGGCGGCACATCCTTTGTCGCCGTAACGCTGGTCAACAATATCCCTGGCTTTTTGGCGACGCTGCTCGACTACATCGCAGACGGCAACGACCTGTACATCCTGGCGCCCTAAAAACGCCTGCATATTGCCGGTGCCCTGACCGCCCACACCGATACTGCCCATTACGATGCGGTTACTTGCGGCAACGTTACCGTCTTTTCCTAAAGCTGACGAGGCAACAATATACGGGAAAGCTGCCATACCGGTGGCGGTTCCCATTGATTTTTTCAGAAACCGACGTCGGCTGAAATTTTCTTGTAACATCAGGCACTCCTTAAGCATTAGCGTATAGCGGATAGCATTTAGCGTTCAGTTACTATCCACCGCACACTCTACGTTAAACGCTTATTTTTTGAATGGCGTCCACTTTTGCTTGCTCTTGGTGCTGGCCAGAACGGTCTCTATGAACAGCATTCCACGCAGGCCATCGACAACTTTTGGAAAGTCCGTTACGATAGGGTCGGGTTTCTTGCCTGCCAGATGTGCACGCAGGGTATCAGCAAAGTTACAGTAGATGTTGGCAAAGGCCTCAATGAATGCTTCGGGATGGCCGGACGGCAGCCGTGTAGCACGGGCCGCTGCCGGACTTTTGGCACCAACATAGCCATTCCCACGTCGCCAGACCTGCAGCGGGCCATCCGGTTCCTTTACATACAGGTAATTGGGGTGTTCCTGATGCCATTCCAGACTCTTCTTTTCGCCATAAACCCATATAGCAAGGTTGTTTTCTTCGCCAATAGAAATCTGGCTGGCGTGAAGGATTCCCCTGGCACCATTATTAAATCGCAGCAGAACGTTTCCGTCGTCATCGAGCTTTCTGCCTTGGACAAAGATGGTCAGGTCAGCACAAAGCTGAGTAATCTTCAATCCTGTGATATACTCGGAGAGGTTTTCCGCGTGGGTTCCAATGTCACCCATGCAACCGGCGCCGCCGCTCTGTTTGGGGTCGGTTCTCCAGGAGGCCTGCATGTGGCCGGTCCTTTCCAGCGGTGTGGCAAGCCAGCCCTGCGGGTACTGCACTACAATCTTGCGGATTTCGCCGAGCTCGCCGCCTCTGGCCAGGTCCCTTGCCAGCTTAACCATTGGGTAGCCGGTGTAATTATGCATCAGGCCGAACACTTTACCGGAGGACTTGACGAGTTTTTGTAGTGCCTTTGCTTCCTTGACGTTGAATGTCATCGGTTTTTCGCACATCACATTGAAGCCGGCCTTGAGGAAATCGCTGGCGATCGGAAAATGCCAGTTGTTCGGCGTGGTAACCGAGACGAAATCAATCCTTTCGCCCACCGGCAGCTTAAGCTCACCTTTTATCATTTCCTTGTAGGTGCCGTACACGCGTTTTGGGTCGAGGTAAAGCTGCTTGCCCATCTGCCTGGATTTATCCGGGTTGATGTCGAATGCCCCGGCTACCAGCTCAATTTGCCCGTCCATTCGAGATGCCTTGCGGTGAACTTCACCGATGAAGGCACCTGGTCCGCCGCCGACCATTCCCATTTTCAACTTTCGGTCGAGTTTCATACCTGCGCTCCTTTCAATAAAACATTCGCACTTTTTTAAGGATACTTTTAGCCATTCACAAATTAACTTCGCTCCAAAATACCGCTCGCTCACAAAGTATGTTAAAATTATAAAGATTCAGGTCAACAAAGCAACTCAAAAAGCTGTCTTTTTCAGGTTAAAGGTATTTTGCCGCCGAGGGCGGTTTTTGACGAATCCACCGCGGGCTGAACCAGCTAATAAGGGAATTTGGGATAGTTTGAATTGACAACAATTGGACGGAGGTTATAAAGGGATGGCGACAGAAAATGGATACCGATATAAGCCCAATATCCGTTGATTTGTATTTTATCCCTGTGCAAACACGGGTTCCGCTCAAATTCGGCACTGAGACGCTGACCTCGGTTATATGTGCGCGTGCTTGTGTAACGGTTGCTAACAGCCGGAGACAAAAGGCGCAGGGCTGGGGCGAAACTCCCTTAAGCGTCCAGTGGGCCTGGCCCAGCAGCCTGCCTTATCAGGAAAGATGCGAGGCGATGCAGCTTTTTTGCCGTATGCTTGCGGAGACCTGGGCTAAATTCGACCGGCCACAGGTAGGTCACCCGATTGAATTAGGCAGCAATTTTATTGAACTGGTCCTGCCCGGTCTTCTGGAAAAGCTCAATGGCCAGCGAAGAAAGCGAGAGCCGATGCCATACCTGGCAGCTCTGGTTTGCTGCTCGGCGTTTGATATTGCTCTGCATGATGCGTATGGTAATCTGACAGGTCTGGATGTGTATTCCACATACAATAAAAAATTTATGAACAGGGATTTATCCAGCTTCCTTGAGCCGGCTGAGGGATTTAAGTTTTCGTTTGTCGGCAAATACCCTGCTGATTTTCTGAATTTTCCACCGGCCCAAACCCTGCCTGCCTGGCACCTGGTGGGCGGGAAGGATTTGCTCGACGCAGCCGAGCTGACCGGAACAGAACCGGATGACGGCTATCCAGTATTGTTGCCGGACTGGATTAAGCGAGATGGTCTAAAGTGCCTTAAGGCAAAATTACGGGGTGATGATGCTTTGTGGGATTATGAACGATTGGTCAGAGTGGGTGAAATTGCGGTCAAAAATAATGTTTTATGGCTGTCCAGCGATTTTAACTGCACGGTTACCGACCCTGCTTATGTGAACGATATTTTAGACCGACTGATGAGAGAACATCTGCGCATTTACCAGATGATTCTGTACGTGGAGCAGCCATTTCCATACGACTTAGAGAAAAATCAGATTGATGTTCACGGCGTCTCGGCACGCAAGCCGCTCTTTATGGATGAAAGCGCTCACGACTGGAAATTAATCCGGCTCGGCTGCAGTCTGGGCTGGACGGGGGTGGCGCTGAAGACCTGCAAAACCCAGACAGGGGCGATACTTAGTCTGTGCTGGGCCAAAGCACACGGAATGGCGATAATGGTGCAGGATTTGACCAATCCGATGCTGGCACAGATTCCCCACGTTCGATTGGCGGCACACGCGGGAACAATTATGGGCGTTGAGACCAATGCGATGCAGTTTTATCCGGCAGCTTCAGCACCGGAACAGGCCGTGCACCCGGGGCTTTATCGACGGCATAACGGACAAGTTGACCTATCTACCTTGAAGGGAGCAGGTTTCGGGTACAGGTTGAATGAAATCAAAAGACAATTACCGCCTTTAGCAGCCAGTTTCAAAAAATAAAATAGACTGATGACACAAGACCCAAGACCACAGACATGAGTCTTGGGTCTGGAGTCTTGAGTCTGATTTAGGAGTAACAGAAAATGGCGAAATTAAGTGCATTCGCAGATGAAGTAATGGATGACTTTTTAGGGCAGGTTAAATACCTTGTCAAAGAACATGTGGGTTACATTGAGCCGCGTTTTATCGACAAAAAGAATATTATGGACCTAACCATTGATGAGCTTAATGACGCAAGAAAAATGATACAGGACTACGGATTGAAGGTAAGCGCCATTGGCTCGCCGATAGGTAAGGTTCGGCTCGATGAGCCGTTCGGGCCTCATCTGGACAAGTTCAAGCATGCCGTGGATATAGCACTGCTGTTCGAGTCGCCGTACATACGGATATTTAGTTACTATGCGCCGCAGGGCCGCAATATCGATGACTACCGCGAACTTGTTTGTGAGAGAATGGCAGCCAAGGTTGGGGTGGTGGAGGATGTTGATGTCACGATGGTCCATGAAAATGAAACTAACATTTACGGCCATACTGCTGAGCATTGCGTTGACCTTGTTAGGACTATCGACTCACAAAAATTTCGCCTGGTGTATGATCCTGCTAACTTTGTCTGGGGCGAAAAAATCACCGATGGCATCAAGAGCTGCTGGCCCTTGATGAAACCATACGTGGTCCACGTACATATCAAGGACTGGAAGCTTGGCGAAAAGGATGTCGGCAGTATGCCGGGCGAAGGCGACGGCCAGATAAAAGAGTTACTTAGTGAGCTTGCGGTGATGAACTACGATGGCTGTCTTACGATGGAGCCGCACCTGCAGGCCGGCGGCCAGTTCGGTGGCTCTACTGGACCTGAGCTTTTTTCAAAAGCCATCGCTGCGGTGAGGAAACTTGCCGACGAAGTTGGCCTTGAGTGTGATTAAGCCTATGCGGTAAGGAAGAAAGATATGAAAACCTGGAATTTTGGAATAGTTGGAGCCGGATTAATCGCTGAATTTCACGCGAGAGCCATAGCAGAAATTCCCAACGCAAAATTGGTTGCCTGCTGCGATGTAGTTTTTGACAAGGCTAAAAAACTGGCGGATAAATTCAGCGTCAGGGCCTTCGAGAGCTACGAGGAGCTGCTAAAGCTAAAAGACATAGATATTGTCACCATTGCCACGCCGAGCGGACTCCATAAGGAACCGACTATTGCCGCAGCCGAGGCGGGCAAACACGTAATATGTGAGAAACCTCTGGATATTAACCTGAAGCGTATAGATGCTATGATAAAAGCACACGAAAAAAGCGGCACCCGCCTGGGCGGCATATTTCCATACCGATTTAACGATGCGATGGCGCCCCTCAGGGAAGCGATAAATTCCGGGCGGTTCGGCTTAATTACATACGCAGGGATATATGTGCCCTGGTGGAGGACCGATGAATACTACAAGGACTCATGGCACGGCACCTGGAAATTGGACGGCGGCGGCGCTTTGATGAATCAGTCGATACATATGGTAGATATGCTTTGCGACGTAATGCCGCCGATTGAGTCGGTGATGGCTTTTACGGGGACATTAGGTCATCCACAGATTGAAGCAGAAGATACCGCCGTTGCCGTGCTTCGCTATGCCAATAAAGCCCTCGGAATTATTTATGGCACTACTGCTTCACACCCCGGCCAGTTCAGGCGGTTTGAAATTACCGGCACAAAAGGCACAGTGATACAGGTAGAAAACAGTTTCACTGTCTGGCGATTCTCCGACGAAAGGCCGGAAGATGAGGAAATCCGAAAAAAATTCGGCAAAATCGAGGGTGGCGGCGGCGTCTCTGACCCGGCTGCCATTACTCACGAAAATCATAGGCGTAATTTCAAGGCCTTTATCGATGCCCTGGAAAGCAGTCCTCCCCTGCCCGTCAAGAACGTCCTGCCGGACAAGAAGG
>Ga0315280_10005833_pt1 | contig 17336 bp, 15 predicted proteins | sample YL17G06_40_MG_FD_203697 | JGI IMG/M metagenome (GOLD analysis project Ga0315280, IMG submission 203697) | Sediment microbial communities from Yellowstone Lake, YNP, Wyoming, USA - YL17G06_40 | ecosystem: Environmental > Aquatic > Freshwater > Lake > Sediment | place: USA: Wyoming | collected...
CATTTCAGCCGAAGACCCTGAAAGCAGCGTACTAATAGGCTATTTGCGCCTTCGCATCCCATCCGAAAAAGCCCACAGACCCGAAATTAAGGCAACACCTTCTGCCATAGTGCGGGAACTCCACGTTTACGGCCCATTAGTGCCCGTGGGCAAGCACTTAGCCCTAGCGTGGCAGCACAAGGGCTACGGCGCAACACTATTAAACGAGGCGGAACGCGTGGCGCGAGAGGATTATGATTTAAAAAAGCTTTTAGTTATAAGTGCATTAGGCACAAAACAGTATTACGCGCGGTTCGGCTACGAACGCGACGGCGTTTACGTTTCAAAAATGTTGGAGAATTGATGCTGGGAGTGAACTGGTTTTTTCGTTTCAAGTCGCTTTGAGTATGTGCAGTTGCTGGGAGAAATTTGATTCTTTTTTATGCTTCTGCGAAACTTATATCCCATATATGTGTAGAGTCAACTAGAGGTTGACAACGTTTCATACTAGTGCTCGGAGAAGACTATAGCCCTCTTAATTAAAGGCTGAAATGTAGAGTGAATTGCCGGTTGCCCTGTTGTACAATCTCTAGGTTTGGGCAGGTTTGACGTTGAGACTAAATAGTTGTTAATCTTGAGGTTTTATCCATTTGTCAAGTTGCTTTGAGGGCTAACGAAAAAAGGGGCTATGCGGGTGATATCTCCATTGTGGCGTGGATTCAAATCCGTACCTTCATAGCAATTGCCAAGTTTGACCCCGATTGAGGGTTTGCTGAGGCTCTGGAAAATATAGGAGAAAGAAAGATGCAAGTGCTAACGATGACTATTCAACCAGAGCCTTCTCAGCCCTTATCTCTTCTCCATTGCCTTTGAGACTAAAAAAGGGGAGAATGGTGTTTGGTTTATTTTTTCAGCTTCCTGACTGCCCAAATGGTGTATATGCCTAGACAAATAGCCACTGCGATAGCTACTATTAAGCCTATGAATAGCGGTGTTAGACTAGCGATTGCCGCATCAATGTCTCCTTTTACTGCTGGTGTTGGTGTTTGTGCCGGTTCAACTACTGTTAAAGTTAGGCTTTGACTGGAGCTAGCTGTGTGAGCTGAGTCTCCTATCCACGACGCAACAACAGTCCAGTCCCCGATAATGTCGGGCGTGTAGATGACTTTGAAGTTTCCGCTTGTGTCTGTCGTTGCAGTAATGTTTATTGCGGGACTACTGTCTGGTTTGGCAAAGTAAACTGATACTGGAACAGCGCTACTGACTCCAGATACACTACCACTGACAGTGACAGATTGTCCTTTCTGTATAGTGTTAGAGCTTAGACTAATAGTCATACTAGTATTAGCTACGGTGGGGGCAACTGCTTCTCCGAAGCAGTAGAGATCCCAGTTGTTGCTTGCAACGTATAAAGAACCATTGTAGGGAGTTGGTGTAGAATGCATCTGCGTGCCGAAGTTATAATAAGAGAGCGATCGGCCCGATGCGGCGTCAAGAACACGCAGAATTCCCGCTTCATTGACCGTATATATTACACCATACGAATATGTTATGCCCTGCGCAAGGTCTTCACGTAAAGTGAACGTACTCCAGGTCGCATTCCCACTGGAGGCATTGAGAGCAGTTATGCCGTAGTAGTCATTGATATAAATCATTCCGTTCGCGTAGAGTGGAGCACCAGTTGATATCGTCCCACCGCTCTGGCTGGGAGTTCCTGGATTTACATGCTCATCATATTCCCATATAACTGCGCCAGTATTTGCATTTAATGCAAAGTTTGAGTACAATCCAGTTCTTACGAAGATCATGCCGTTTGCAACCGTTGGAGACGCTAGCATGGTATCTCCATAACCTAAGGATTTGTATGAGTAGGGAACGGTGGCGTTTAAGAGGACTCGCCCTGTAGCGGGGTTAAGTTTAAGGACCGTGCCGCTTGGTTCTGGTGTACTGGAAGTGATGTAGAGAGCATTGTCAACGATGGTTGGAGTGGCATAGATTATTCCTCCAGTTGGCACTTGCCAAAGGATTGTTCCACTGCTGGCGTCTAAGCAGTAAATAATACCATTGGTCGCTCCCTCATAGATCTTGCCGTCGTAAACTATTGGACTACTAAATGGAGTTCCAAAAACAGAAAATGCCAGTGCAGTGGCAGGAATCCCAGGTATTGGAGTTGCCCATAGTTTGTTACCTGTACTTGCGTCTAAGCAGTAAATAGAGCCACTTTCAGCACCAGTGTACAGTTTGTTGTTGACAACCGCCACTGTGGAGAAGACCATAGATCCAGTTGTAAAGTTCCATAACTTAGTGCCTGTAGCAGCGTCAAATGCGTAAATACTTCCATCATTTGAACCTATATAGCCCACTCCATTAGCAAATGTTGGTGAAGACATAATCTCTCCTCCTGTCGCAAATTTCCACTCAAGCGCCAAGTTTGTGGGTCCATAGCCGTAAGCAGAATGCGCTGGATCGCCCAGAAACATAGACCAATCTCTCGGCGTGTTGCCTATGCACCACACCTCATCATATGATACCTCATACGCTGATTTACCAACATAACCTGGATATGTAAACACTCCGGGAGTTGATACTGAATAGCTTGGAACGACGTAGAGGTTTCCGTAGGCGTTGATTTGTATGTTAAACGGAGGAGAGTTTTCGAAGGGCACAGTCCATACAAGCTGACCAGTGTAAGCGTTGAAAGCGTCATACTCAGAATGCCCGAATTGGCCAGTACCAGGATCACGGTACTGATTCTCACCCATTTGGACGAATACTTTGCCATCTGCAACAGTTAAGTAGTTAGAATAGCCGATTCCAGGTCCCTTAGCTTTCCATACTAACTTGCCAGTGGTCGCGTTTACTGCGTATACATAGGTGTCTTCATTGTGTTCATAGACCATGCCATAGGCTACAGCTGGGGCCCAGGACCATCCATTGTAGTAGGTTCTCGGGTTGAATGTCCAAATTAACTGGCCTGTGGTGATGTTCCAAGCGCGCATGTTGCCGTCGGCGCCTCCATGAATAACTTCGCCATCAAAAGAGCTCATGCCGTAAATGAAGTGTGTCGATGCTGGTGTAGTCCAAAGGGTTTTTCCGTTTGTCGCGTTAACGCCTCTTATGAAATCAAGGAATGTAGAGTAAACTACTACTCCGTCACCGTACACTCCTGGTGATTCACTCCCATATTGTCCGTAGTCTGACAACGTTGTTCTATTCCATGCTAGCGTTGGCGGTTTTGACGGGTCGGCGAGATTCCAAGCCAGCCCTCCGGTAACGAGCATTTTTAGGTCAGGGATGTAACCTACGCCACTTTGCGTACTTTGCGTTTGGCTGAATCCAGGTGGACCTGTCCATACGAGTGAACCATCAGCTATTTTGTAGCAATTACTGCCTATTAACATGTAGGTGTTGTCGAGCTTCGCCATGTTGCCGGATGCGGTAATATTCCAAACTATGTTTCCTGTGCCTGCGTCTAAAGCAAGAGTATTGCTGCCTAAAGCGAAGCCCGGAAGAATCATCGCCGAATAAGTTTGGACAAAGATCAAGCCATTGAAGGCAACCAAGCCCACACTTGGGCCTGTATAAATGTTTGGTATCGTAGTTTTCCATTCAATGTTTGGCACGTTTGGAGCAGGGCCACTACCGAAATTCGAGCGTGTGGCTGAAGCAGCACTCATCGTCCATTCGTATTGAAGCAAATTACTTGAGACTGTTGTCTGGGCAGCAGCAAACTTAGAGTTTGAGAACACCAAGAAAGCCGAAGAAGCCATTAGCAATGTCAAGACGATTGCAACTATGTTTGCAGTTTTGGTATTCGTATTGTCCATAATCCTTTTCCATCCTTTCATATTTTCTTTAATTGAATCAAACTTCCTAAGAGCTTGACTCAATTGAGTCTAGAGCCTACTTGGCTCTCTTAATAACTTAATTGTAAAGTAGTCGCTTTGCATCAGAAAAATAAGAAGTGAAGCAGAATACCCAAAACTTTTTTTGGTATCTTGCACAGAATTAAATTATAGGCGAACTAATGCTTGATGGAGAATTAGTCAACAGACTTTGCAAATTCGGTTTAACTGGTAAACAAGCCAAGATATACTTGAGTGTTGTTATCTCAGGGACCTCAAGCGTAGCTGACATTTCAAAAAAGACGGGAATTCACAAACAAGACATTTATAAGATTCTGCCCAAATTTGAAAAAATGGGTTTATTGACAAGGACAATTGCCAAACCCGTCAAAGTGGAAAGCATACCTATCAAGAAAGCTTTAGGAACTCTGATCAAAAAGCAGCAAGAAATTGTCGAAAGCCAAGAAAAGAACGCTGAGGAAATCGTCGAAGCCGTCAAAAAGAGGCAAACATTGTCGCCACAAGCAGAAGAAGGAAGATTCACGATACTTCCTATAGATAGCAATGCCCTCAAGAACAGAGTCGATCTAGTTCTCGAGAATGCCAGAAAAGCTTATGACGCATTCATAAGGGAAAAGCTTGCCGTAGCAGCAATACCCGGTCTTGTTGATTATGCTTTTCGCAAGTTTGCGATACACGGAGTAAAAGTCCGAATGTTGATAGGAACCAATAACAAAGACTACAATTTAATCGATGCTATTAGTAAGACAAAATGGCCTGCTGTCAATGTGACCATAAAAGCTGTAAATGAAACTGCACATTTAAACTACGCTATTATAGACGATAAAGAAGTGTGGATTCCGCTAGAATTTCCGCTAGAATATTTGGGCTGGCCTACAGAACTAGTTACAGACAGTAAATCCGTAGTTAAAATTTGTAAAGAAAACTTCGAGAGAACATGGAAAGACCCTGAAACAAGAACTCTATTTCAACAAGAACGCAACAAAAATCTCCCAAAAAGGAAACGACCCAAATAATCGTTTCGGCCTAAAAAAGTTCCCATTATACAATCACGAAGCCTCAGCAGCCATCACTTGAGCAACAACACTTCACTCGCCCAAAACTCTTTCCGTCTCAAAATCGAATTCTCAAAGGCATAGCTGACCGATTATTGTGCGATAAAGTTAAAGACCTAAACCGCCTTCTTCTCCAATGAAACGTTGGAGAACCAGAAATGGGTGAAAAGGCTGAAAGTTCAGGTTACAAGGGCGAAGCTTTAAGCGCCCTCAAGAAAGCGGGATGCGAAGTTGGCGACGTTATACGCGTCACCAGCAACGGGAAAGCGTACGAGGGAATCCTTATTCCCCGCTCAGAATACGGCGACGACAAGCACATCGTAGTTAAGTTGAAAAGCGGTTACAACATCGGCGTGCGCATGACTCCAGACACGAGAATAGAGAAAGTAGGAAAGGGAAGCAAGCCCTCTTTTGCAGCGCCCGCGCTTCCAGAACAAAAGCCAGAACTGCCACGAGTGGTTATAATGAGCACGGGCGGAACTATAGCCAGCCGCGTAGACTACCGTACAGGCGCCGTGAGATCTGCCCTATCAGCCAGCGACCTGTACGGTGTGGTTCCAGAACTCGGCGACATTGCACGGGTAGATACGCAGATACTGTATAGTCTTTATAGCGAAAACATAACGCCACAGCACTGGACCGAAATAGCTAAGGCAGCAGCCGAGCATATATCGCGAGGCGTAAGCGGGGTGATAATTGCCCACGGCACAGACACTATGGCTTATACGGCTGCAGCGCTAAGTTTCGCATTGCAAAATCTTCCTGTTCCAGTAATACTTGTGGGCGCGCAACGTTCATCAGACCGCCCAAGCTCTGACGCGGCAACAAACCTCATAGGCGCGGTTCAAGCCGCAGCCAAAACGCCATTCGCTGAGGTGGTCATAGCCATGCACGAAACGGTTTCCGACACAGCCATAGCCATCAACAGAGGAACAAAAGTTAGAAAATGCCACACCAGCCGAAGAGACACGTTCAAACCCGTAAACGCCACGCCCATAGCGCGAATAAAAGACCAAGAAATAATCATGCTGACAGATGACTACAAAAAACGCGACTTAGCAAAGAGGCTCATTCTAAAGCCCAAATTCAGCGACAAGGTGGCATTAGTAAAGTTTTATCCAGGTTTAAACCCAGAAGTCATAGACTGGTACGTTGAGAGAGGCTACAAAGGCATACTTCTTGAAGGGTCAGGCTTGGGTCACGTGAGCAAATATTGTTTTGACGCAATCCAAAACGCTGTTAAACATGGCGTAGTGGTCGCATTGGCTTCCCAATGCATCTGGGGACGCGTAAACATGAACGTGTATGACACAGGCCGCGACTTGTTGACCCGAGGCGTAATTCCTTTAGAGGACATGTTTCCCGAAACAGCCTTGGTCAAGCTAATGTGGGTTCTGGGCCAAACTCAAGATTCAGAAGAAGCGAAAAAGCTGTTGAAACTGAATATCGCCGGAGAGTTTTCGCCGCGAACTCTCCCAGAAGAAATAGGCGTTAAAGGAGGCGAGGCACCTGTTGGAAATTGACTATGCCAAGATAGGATTGAAAGTTGGTTTGGAGATTCATCAGCAACTTGGCACTTCAGCGAAAATGTTTTGCAGTTGTAAACCAGAACTCTTCAAGGAAGAACCCGAAATAGTGTTTCTGCGCAGGCTCAGGCCTACTCAAAGCGAACTGGGACAAGTGGACCCTGCAGCGTATTTTGAGTTTCAGAAGGGAGTGAAGGTTCTCTATGAAGCAAACCGCGAAACTTCCTGCCTTGTAGAGATGGATGAGGAGCCGCCGCACCCTCTAAACATGGAAGCGGTGGAAACCGTTTTGATGGCGGCTTTGATGATGAACGCAGAACCCATTGATGAAGTTCATGTCATGCGTAAAACCGTGATAGACGGCTCGAACACCACGGGTTTCCAGCGAACATGCGTAATCGCGTTGGACGGCTGGGTCAAAGTTGGAGAAAAAGTCATTCCAATCCAACACGCGAGTTTGGAGGAGGATGCAGCGCGGAAAACTGGCGATGAAGAGGGAGGAAAAGTAATACGTTACCGTATAGACAGGTTGGGCATACCGCTCATAGAGGTTGCAACGGGGCCTGTCATAAATTCGCCGACGGAGGCGCAGGAAGTAGCCCTTGCGATTGGAAGAATTTTGAGAGACACGGGCAGAGTCATGCGCGGTTTGGGAACAATACGCCAAGACTTGAACGTGTCGATTCCGAACGGCGCGTTGGTGGAAATCAAGGGAGTTCAGGAGCTTGAGCTTATCTCGCGAGTTGTGGAGTACGAGGTTCAACGTCAACTAAACCTCATAAGCATAAGTAATGAATTGAAAAAGAAAAAAATGGAAGCAGAATGCATAAGCGAAGAATTTATTGACGTTACAGATGTTTTCAAACAAACGAAATGTAAAGTCATCCAGAAAGCCTTAGATAAGCATCAGAATGTCAAGGCAGTGAAACTTCCCAAGTTCAGAGGCCTTTTAAAGCAGGAACTCATGCCCGGTTTTCGTCTTGGAACAGAGATGGCTGATAGAGCTCGGTTCTGGGGAAGAGTCGGCGGAATATTCCACACGGATGAGATGCCCGCTTACGGCGTAACCGCTGAAGAGGTTGAAGCGTTGAGGAAAGCTGTAAATGCCAGTGAGGAGGATGCGGTGGTTTTTGTTGCTGACGTCCCAGAAAACGCGGCAGACGCCTTGAGGGCAGTTGTGGAAAGGGCGCAAGAGGCGATAGAGGGTGTGCCTGCAGAAACTCGGGCGGCAAACGCGGATGGAACAACGCGTTATATGCGACCGCGACCTGGAGCGGCGAGGATGTATCCTGAAACCGATATCCCTCCATCGCTGATAACGAGCGCTTTCGTGGAAAGAGTTCGCTCGAACTTGCCTGAGCCTGCAGAAAAGAAACTTAAACGTTTGATGAAGGAGTACAGCCTAAACGAAAAGTTGGCCAAGCAAATTGCGGATTCAGAGCACAGCGTGTTGTTTGAAGTCATAGTGAAGGAAAGCGGCGTATCCGCCACAACGGTCGCCGCATTTCTAACTGAAACTTTGAAGGCGCTGAAACGCGACGGAGTTCAGGTGGAAAAAGTTTCAGAAAGTCAAATGAGAGAAATTTTCAGGTGTGTTGGTTCTGGAGAACTCGCGAAGGAAGCCATTGCAGACGTTTTTGGTTGGCTTTCAAAACACGAAGGCAAGAACTTGCGCGATGCTGTGGATAGCCTTGCTTTGAAAATGTTTTCGAAAGCAGAGTTGGAGACGCTTGTTGACCGTGCAATTGTGGCAAACAGGCAAGCGGTTGAGAAGCTGGGGAAGAACGCTTTCGGAATGCTTATGGGTATGGTGATGAAAGAAGTTCGAGGAAAGGCGGACCCAGAGCTTGTTAGCAAGCTTCTGAAAGAACGGTTGAAGTAGCAGCGAAATCTATGTCTTAATATGTAATACTATGTTCCTAACATGAGATGTGTCAAAAGGCGCAAATCCTAAAAAGCATAAAACACTTGTATATCGTGGGATAACATTGCCAAATAAAAAGGTCAAAGAAAAAAAGATCGAAGAGAAACATGAAGGCTTTGCCTTCCGCGTCAAGATCGGCGAATATGAAGTTGAAATCAGGGGAACTCATGAAGAGGTTACGAAAACCATTGAGAACCTTCCAAACTTTATCACCAACGTTAACAAGGCTTTCGAAAGCGCAAAACCTAAAACCGTGGCAACGCTGACCGTGAAAACAGAAGCTCCGCCTAAAGCAGCGCCTGAAGCGCCCGCACAAACCTATCCGAAAATAACGTCTCCCGCAAGTTGTGAGGAAGCCGTGCTGAGATTTTTGGAAACTGACTGGGGCAAGTGGCGACCGAGAACCATGGAAGAACTTCAGGAAGCAATGAAAGCAAGTGGGCTTAAGTATCCTGGGCGCACCTTGGGAGCTACTCTTGATGCTCTTGCCGAGAAAGGAATGGTGCGGCGCTGGGACACGAACACGGGTTTCGTTTATATACTTGCTGAAGAGAAACCCCTAAGCTCTGGAGGAAAGTCTAAATGAAACGGATCGAAGCGCGGATAAAGACCTCTTTCGGCGAAGTCATTATTGAAGGGGAAACGCCTCAGGAAATCCTCAGCATGTTGGAAACCATGCCGGCGGACTTCGTGGAGAAGCTTTCTGACTTTGTTTCGAACAGGCTGATGCCGTCGGGAGCACAGTTGAAGGGCATCGTTGAGGCTACTACTGAAGGGCCAGTTATAGTGACGCGTGAGAAACTTACCCATTACGAGGCAGTGGGTTTAATCCTGTACGCGTCTGAGGACAGGAAGAACACGGCTGCGCAGGTGACTAAGCTTTTGGAGTCCGGCGGAATAAAAAGCATGGTTCCCGCGCGGTTGAATGAAATGACTAAGCGAGGGCAAGTGTTCAAGCCTGACCCGAACAAGCCAGAGTTTAAACTGACGATTCAAGGCGAAAAATGGATCGAAGACGAAGTCGTAGCGAAACTCAGAGGCAAAATGAGTTGACAGAAAAAGCGGAAAAAGTCGCAGTCCACGTAAAGTATAAAGATGTGGAAAAATCGTTTTCTGCCACCCTAGAAGAAACATGGCTTTTGCTGAACAGGTTCTTCAACGAGTTTCTTCCTTCATTTGAAATCGCGAATAAGCTTTGGCTCAGCGTTGACTTGCAGAAACTCGCGAAAGACTGTGAGGGCTTAATCGCCTTTTCGCAGGAAGGCTCAAGCTTGCTGGTGCCTAAGAGCAAGTTAACGGATAACGAGACTTTGTCGCTTTGGCTTTTGGCGAGTTATTTGGGACATAAGCTTGGCATGCTGAAGAGCGACGCACTTTCGAAAGAGGAGTTGCAGGCGAAACTTGGAAAAAGCGGAAAAATAACCAGCACGCGCCTAGGCGAACTCGTAAAAAACGACGTGGTAATGAAGACTGCTGACGAAAAGTTTAGGATCACAACCTTCGGCGTTGCTCAGATGCGGAAGGAAAACCTTCCTAAAATAAAAGCGAAAACAAGCGCCTGAAATCCTGTCTTTTCTTTCACATACTTGTCCCAATGGAAAAGCATATAATTGGCTAGTTACTCAATTATTTTGAGGAGATTGTTTTGGACATAGCTTATGCAAACATAATTCTTGCGGTTCTCGGCAGCCTTGAAAATGACGTCATTGCGCTTATCGCCTTAGTCATACTTGGCTTGATAATAATATTCCTCATACGGCTGATTTTGATTCTGATTCCTGCAGCTTTAGTCGCGTTTGTGGTTTGGTATCTCACTGGCAGTTTGTTCTGGGCTGGAATCGCGTTCCTCGTCATAGCAGCACTGTCAGTACTAAAGAAGCTCTAGTAACAGATTTTGCCAAGTACAAAAAACCCATTTTTTCATAAAACTTTTATATATGTTGGGTTGTGGATATGCATGTATCGACTCTAATGGAACACGGTGCTATGATGGAACCCAGTAAAAAACCATTGAACGTCCTCATCAAACAGTTAAACGGAAACATTGAAGTGGTTCTCAAGAACGGTTGCGGATACAAGGGAACAATGATAAAATGCGACGGCCACATGAACATACTCCTCGAAGGAGCAACCGAATGCAAAGAAGAGCAGTTGCTCACCAACTACGGAAACGTTCTGCTCCGCGGAAACAATATCCTCTACATAATATTAAATGCCACTAAGCACTAAAACGTAAGTGCTCTGCCTTTTCCAGTCACGTAATCGTAAACTTCCCTACTCTTCACCTTCAACCCATACCTGCGGCTGAAATACTTGAGAACATTGCTGACATCGCGCATCAGCAGTTGCTGCGCGTTAGGGTGATTTGCCATAACGTATTGGGGCCAATCGATTATGAGAATATGCGTGTTGGGCTTCAGAATAATGTTGTACTCGCTGAGGTCCGCGTGGATCACACCAGCTTTCAAATAAGCCTTCTTCACGTTGCGCAAAACTTCCTTCAAGACCTTTTCTGGCTTTGGGATTTCTTTCCACTTCGCCAATTCTGCACCCTCAATTATTCCCATCGCTATAGCGTGACGGCTTTGGCTTAGGGGTTCTGGCACCGCAACACCGTGCTGATAAACAAGCTTTAACGCTTGAAACTCTCGCTCAGCTGCCAGACGCGACTGGAAAAGCCAGCCCGCGTGCTCCGCTGCGTAGCCTCGTTTGCGTCTGGTCTGCCGAAAGCTTATTCTGCCGAGCCTTTGAAACTTCACGGCTATACGCACGCCCGCTGGCGTTAACGCGTCATACACGTCTGCTTCCTTACCCACGCCAAGAGTCTGCCCGAAGGCTTCAATAAGTCCCGCTTTGACAAAGGCGTTTATGGCTAAGCAGTCGTATCCCGCATAATTTAGCGTGTGCCCAACATAGGCGCCATGCATACTATAGATTAAGCCCAACTTGTTAAGGCGACTAAGCGTGAAGTCTATCCTGTCCATGGGCAGTTGCGCGTATTTTGCTATTTGCTCTTTGGGAACAAATTCGCGTTTGCTCATAGCCGTCTCAATGATGTTTAACACTCTGAAATCTTCGCTTTCCAGTTTGCGAAACACGTTAACCGCAACATCGGCAGACGACATACACTGACAAGATACGCTGCCATTCTTAATAAGAATAAAACGGATACCGCGGAGAAAGAAATAGAAAAATACTTGACCAAGCAGCCTTAGACCGCTATGTCCCTACTTTTCCAGACTCTCAGCAGCAAATAAGATACAATAAATCCAATAAATATCGAAACTATTGCATAGGTTACCAGACTAAGGCTAGGGATGTTCAAAGGCAGAAGGAGGAAGACTCCGCCGAATACTCCGCCTATTATGAACACAGCAAGCCCAATTACCAGCACCAAGGCAACAAGCCAATTCGTCTTCTCAGGATTGTTCTTGATGAGCCATCGTCTATAGAATTCGCCCAGCCCGTAGAATATGGCTATTCCGCCAAGAGTCACCATCGAAAGCGCCCGGAATTCTTCTATCGAATAGAAGCTGCTGAACGTAAAACCAAGAATGACGAAAAAACTGATGGAAGCAAAGAATATTCCCCAATCAATGATTCTACTGTTCCTGAATGGCCCGTAAAACCTCCTCCACAGTTGATGCGTAGGCTCCTGCAAGTCTCTGTCCGTTGTCTTCTTGAGCAGCGTCCAAGGGTCTTCCACCCACCACTGCACGTACTTAAGGTCACCAGATTGCTCGCCATTAATGTCGTAGTAATAGCACCTGACGAGCCTAGTCAGAGGGAAAAAGAGTTCCACACCCCTGTCTGTGGCTGACGTAAAACTATCCAGCAAAGAGTGGCTCAAGGCGCCCAACGCAAGAAAAGGGTTCAGGAAATACAAAGCGCCAATAACAAAAATATTATGAAATAGAGAGCGATGAAGTTGATGCTTGGCAAGGAAGCTCTCCGCTACAAAGAGGTATTCTCTGTCCAAGTCAGGGATCATGGCTCCAATGGTCATTATGAGAGCCAATTCAACGTTATGGAAGAAAGTTATCCCAAGTACGAAAGCCAAGACCCCGTGGGTGGTTAGATTCATCAGCAACACACCCGCCGAACAAAGGACTATTTGTGCGCGTTTGAATAATAACTCTTTGGGTCAAAACGATAGAGGGATAGAGGCTGTGAAAACTATAGCAGCCTACAAGAGGTATTAGCTTTTTTCGCGGGGTAATTTCTAAGTTATATCCAAGAAAAATGGAAGAGAAAGGGTTTATGCTGTTTGGCATTTTTTGAGAAGTCGTTGCCATCTCTCGTCCGTTATGCGCTGAATCTCTTCCAGCAACCTCTTGTTCTGCGGCGTAAACAAGTGCCTAAACCGTCCCTGCCCCTGCAAGTAATCAGTCACAGGCTTCTTCTTCTGCGGCGCAAGCGCAATCAGCTTACTCGGCACAGACAACTGACACTGCCCATTAACCGACTCCCACAACGGAAACACACACGACTCCACCGCCAACTTTGAATACTCAATAGACTTCGCAGGATCACTTCGCCAACCACGCGGACAAGGCGCAAGCACATGCAGAAATGCTGGCCCATTAACTTCTAAGCCCTTTCTGACCTTCGTGAGCAAATCACGCCAATAATACGGCGAAGCAGTAGCCACATAAGGCATCTCATGCGCCACCATAATCTCCGCAATGGGCTTCTTACGCTCCAGCTTCCCAGGCATAACTGTGCCAGCTGGCGATGTGGATGTGGCTGCGCCGAGCGGCGTGCCTCCGCTTCTCTGGATGCCCGTGTTCATGTAAGCCTCATTGTCGTACAGCACGAAGAGGAAATCGTGGCCTCGCTCAACCGCGCCTGACAGCGCTTGAATGCCTATGTCGTAGGTGCCGCCGTCTCCTGCAAGCGCAATGACGTCTACGTGCTCTTGCTTTATTCTCCCTTTTTTCTTCATTATCTTCAGAGCCGCTTCAATGCCTGAAGCGTTTGCGGCAGCATTTTCGAAAGCCGTGTGCAACCACGGCGTGGCCCAAGACGTGTACGGATAAATCGATGAAACTACTTCCATGCAGCCAGTGGCTTGAGTCACTATTGTCGGTCCTCTTGTGGCTTTCATTATCAGCCTCATAACTGTTGCGGGCGCACAGCCTGCGCAGGCTCTGTGACCTGAAAGGAACAGGTCTGGTTTTTCAGCTATGTCTTTTGTGGTTAACGCACGCGCGCTCCATTCTTCAGTCATTCGTTTTCATTCCTCCTTTTATTCTCTCAAGCCCAAGTATTGTATTGGCTTCTTAACACGTTGGGTCTGCAGTATTCGCTGCAAGTCTTCATAGACTCTTCGCAGCTCGCGTGGGCTTGTGTCTCTTCCGCCTAAGCCGTAAATGTAATTCACAACGTAAGGATGCGCTTTAACGTCGTAGAGTACATGGCGGACCTCGTGGAATACTGCGCCGCCATTTCCGCCGAAACTCATGCTTTTGTCCATGACGGCAATTGCTTTCACGTTTTCCAGTGCCCTTCGAATCTCTTCGACAGGCAAAGGCCTAAACGTGCGAATTCTCAGAAGCCCAGCCTTGATGCCTTCTTGCCTGAGTTCGTCCACAACCGTCTTAATCGTGCCCGCCGTTGAGCCTAAACATACAACCGCGACTTCAGCGTCCTCAAGGCAATAAACATCAGTAAGGCCGTTTCCGTAACTTCTACCACTTACTTCTGCATATTCACTGTTTACCTTTTGAATGACAGCAAGAGCGTTTTTCATGGCTTCTTCCTGTTGCCGCTTAAACTCGAAATAGTAGTCTGGAAAGGCAATAGGTCCCATGGTCATCGGATTTTCGGGATCAAGCTTGAAAGGTGCACTTTTTCCTTCGTGCGTTGCCACTAGGGGCAGTTGGCGCGTTCCGACAAACTTTTTGACAATGTCATCTGGAAGCGCCTTTACATTTTCTAGTGAGTGGCTTAGAGTAAAACCGTCTAAGCCCACTATAACTGGCAGAAGCACCTGAAGGTCTTCAGCTATTCTAAAAGCCTGAATTATTGAATCATAAGCTTCCTGGGTGCTCTCCACGTACATTTGTATCCAGCCGCTGTCTCTCTGAGCCATGCTGTCCGATTGGTCACCGTGAATATTAAGCGGGGCTGACAATGCTCTGTTGGCTATTGCCATAACCACTGGCGCACGGCAACCCGAAGTCACAAAAAGCATTTCATGCATCAGGGCTAAACCAGCAGAAGCGCTTGCAGTAAAGGTTCTAGCGCCTGTGACAGACGCAGCGAGGCACGCGGTTAAAGCGCTGTGTTCAGACTCGGTGCAGACAAATTCTGTTTGGACTTCACCGTTAGCCACGTATTCGCTGAATTTTTCAACAATGATTGTTTGCGGCGTTATAGGATAAGCGGCAACAACATCCACGTCTGATTGCTTAACAGCGTAGGCAACTGCTTCGTCTCCGTTTAGGGCTATAATTTCTTGTTTAACTATACTTTTCATGTCGGCATTCACTCCTGTTCAAGTTTCATTGTTATCGCCTTAGTCGGGCACTCGTTCGCGCATATTCCGCAGCCCTTACAATAGTTGTAATCGAAGTCTATGTCCGCCTTCTCTGGTTTCCAGCGTATGGCACCGTCAGGGCAGAAAAGCACACATAATAAGCAACGAGTACATTTCTCCAAGTCTCGCACTGGCATGTACGTTTTCCAATCGCCCGTCAAGAACCCGGAGCTTGACTTTGAGCATACGCCTGCAGGCGCGATTTCTTTCCAACTTTTTTCGCGACTATTCATTCTTGTTTTGCCTCCTGATAAGCTTCCTTTATAATAGCGAAGTTTTTCTCCGCTAGGTCCGATCTGAATCGCTCTTTGACTATTTTCTCTATACTTTCCAAATTGACTATTTTTGTGGCTCGGGCGACTGCTCCAAGCATGGCCGTGTTTGTTATGGGCAGTCCCAAGATTTTTAGGGCGATTTGTGTTGCGGGGATAGCCCAAAGTTTTCCTTTTTCTGTTTTGAGGTTTTCTCTGACCTTAGCAGGTTCATCAGCAGAATTAACTATGAAAATTCCATTCTCATCTATTCCAGATGCTACTGGAACTGTCTTCAGCAGTGTAGGGTCTAAAACGATAACTACGTCTGGCTCGTAGACCGCGCAGTGTATCCTAATAGGCTCAGTGCTTATCCGCGTGAAAGCTGTCACTGGAGCACCCATTCTTTCGGGACCGAACTCTGGGAAAGACTGAATGTACTTGCCCTCGTAGAGGGCTGTTCGCGCAAGCAATTCGCTGGCTGTCCATGCGCCTTGACCGCCTCTACCGTGCCACCTGAACTCTAGTAGCTTCTTCAATTAACCCCTAACTCCCCACGATGGTTTCTCAATTAATAGTAAAGTTCCTTGATATACATTTTTCTAGAAAATGCAAAATTTGACGTATCAAGTGTTAAGTGGCGGAACTTACCGTCGCGGTGTGGACTTTGAACTTTATGCGTCCTTAGAGGTGTGATAAATTTTGATTTTTTGTAACCGTATTAGGGATAACAATAAAGTTATATCGAAGTTTAAATCTCATAGAAATTGTACAGTGCCAGAGTTTTGCCGTTCAAAGGAAAGGAAGGCGAAGGGATGAATAGGGTAGAAGTGCTTTTAACCTGTGACAGAACGTTAATGAGCAACTACCACGGTAACGAGTTCGTAGGATTTGGAACCTGCGCTCCTCCAAACTTCATCCCCGAATGGTTTTACAGTTTTCTCTTTTTCCCGCCGATTAAATCAAACAACGGCATCCCCGCTGCGGCGCCCTACGGCCTGAGAAAAGTCGAAGCTCAACTTTTAAAAGAAGGGTTTAACGTCGTCACAGTCAGCCCAGACCACATAGGAGAGTACGTTAGCGAAGCCAAAATCGTGGGCATTCACACAATGGACCCGTTTGGTATAGGTCCAGCCTCAAGCACTCTTGCCGCCATCTTGAAGAAAGAACCATACGTAGCGAAGTACTTCCACGTTTTACTGAGCAGCCCGGCGATTAGAGAAGCGAAAAAGAAAGGGTTAAAGATTATTGTCGGAGGCCCTGGGGCGTGGCAGTTTCGTTATAGGTCGAAGTTTGTTGAAGAAAATGGAATAGACTGCGTTGTTGAGGGAGAAGCTGAAAACGTCATCGGAAAAATCTTCAAAGCTGCTCTGAACGGCGAGGATATTCCTAAACACTATGAAGTCAGCGTTAAAGACGCACCTATTTTAGAGGAGATACCCGACATTGTCCAGCCTTCTGTTAATGGTCTGGTTGAGATTGGGCGCGGATGCTGCAGGGGCTGCGAGTTCTGCAATGTAACGCTGAGACCGTTACGGTGGTATCCCTACGAAAAAATACTGCGGGAAATGAACGTTAACAACGCAGGAGGAGTAAGCATGTGCTGTCTTCACGCGGAGGATGTTATGCTGTACGGCTCTAAGAATACTTCGCCACATGACGAGAAACTGACAAGGCTTCATGAGTTGGTTATGAAAAAATGTGATAGTATAAGCTGGAGCCACTGTTCACTCGCGGCGGTGGCGTCAAAGCCGAAGCTTTTCTCAAAAATCGCCGAGACCATACGCCAAAAACAAACATGGTGGGGAGCCGAAGTCGGCATAGAAACTGGTTCTCCCAAAATAGCTAAGGAAATCATGCCAGCCAAGGCGCATCCGTTTAAGGCGGAAGAATGGCCCGAGGTTGTCCGCACTGGTATGGGAATAATGCATGATAACATGCTGGTTCCAGCATGCACGCTGATCGTTGGGCTTCCCGAAGAGAAGGAGGAAGACGTTATAAAAACGATGGAATTAATAGATGACCTTAAATGCGTCCGTAGTTTGATTGTGCCCCTGTTTTTTGTTCCGTTGGGCAGACTGAAAAGCGAGGATTGGTTCAGAAAAGCGGGAATGACCGAGTTGCATAAGCAGTTGTTGTTTCAGTGTATGGAACACGACTTTTATTGGCTGGATAACCTAATGGAATGGGCATT
>Ga0315280_10005834_pt1 | contig 17333 bp, 13 predicted proteins | sample YL17G06_40_MG_FD_203697 | JGI IMG/M metagenome (GOLD analysis project Ga0315280, IMG submission 203697) | Sediment microbial communities from Yellowstone Lake, YNP, Wyoming, USA - YL17G06_40 | ecosystem: Environmental > Aquatic > Freshwater > Lake > Sediment | place: USA: Wyoming | collected...
CCGCGCGTGATCCGCGGCGAGGGCAAGGTCGAAGCGGTCGAGTACCAGAACCTCAAGACCGGCGTCGTCGCCTCGTTGCCGGTCGACGGCGTCTTCATCTACGTCGGTCAGGCGCCCAACACGGCCTTTCTGCAGAAGATCGTCGACCTCGACGAATGGGGTTACATCAAGACCGACCCGCTGCTGCGCACCAATCAGCCCGGCGTGTTCGCCTGCGGCGACGCGCGCACCACCCCCATCAAGCAGATCGCTTGGGCCGTGGGCGAGGGCGCCCTGGCAGGCATCCAGGCCGAGAAGTACATCGACCTGCTCGGCGAGCCCGAGGCGGCGGCGACCGAGTCCGAGGCGACCGAGGCAGCGGCGGCGACCGAGTCCGAGGCGACCGAGTCCGAGGCGACCGAGGCAGCGGCAACCGAGTCCGAGGCGACCGAGTCAGCGGCGCAGTCCCCGATCAGCAGCGAGGCAAGCGGCGCCCGCGGGACGCCGACCGGCGGGCGCTCCGCCGCACATCCCGGCAGCGAGCCGACCGCGTAGCCCACCCGCTACGGCGACGTGTCATCCGAGGAAGGAGTTTTCGTGGACGCAGTCACGCAAGACCGCTTCGCAGCCGAGGTACTGCGCGCTCCCGGTAAGGTGCTGGTCGACTTCTGGGCCGAGTGGTGCGGCCCGTGCCGTACGATCGGCCCGGTGCTCGACGAGCTCGAAGGCGAGTACCCCGGCGTGAAGTTCGTCAAGCTGAACGTCGACGAGAACCCCGCCGTCGCGCAGAGCTACGAGGTGATGAGCATCCCCACGCTGCTCGTCTTCGACGACGGCGCCGTGGTCAAGCGCATCGTGGGCGCCCTGCCCAAGGCAAAGCTCATCGAAGAGCTGGGCGAGCTCATGGGCTAGAGAGAGCCTTCCTGCCCTTCCTCGAGGTCGCGACACGGGGCGCTCGCCAGGAGCGCCCCCGGCGACGAGCGCTCACGGCGCCCGTCGCTCACTTCTCAAGGCGGTAGGCGGCGACGTCGAAGGTGAACGAGACCATCCGGTCCGAGAAGGCAAGGTCGATGGCGGCTTGCACCTTGACGGGCAACTCCTGCATGCGGCTGCGGATCAGGCCCCGGCGAGCCGACGAGACGGCCGCCGACTCGAGCCAGTAGGCGAGGTCGACCGTGCGCCTGCCCTCGGCGCGGTCGGTCACCGTCAGACCGGCCTTGTCGAACAGCTCTTCGTACTCAGGCTTGCGGTAGTAGCGGCGGTGCGCCGGCTCGCGCAGCTTGGCGAGCTCGTTGAGATGGCGGTCGAGAAGGTCGCTCACCACGATCTCCGACACGACGAGGCGGCCGCCGCGGCTGAGCACGCGAGCCATCTCCTTGAGCGCGGCGACCGGCTCGGGAAAGCGGTGCAGGGCGTCGCGACAGACGACAAGGTTGAACGCGGCGGCATCGAACGGCAGCGAATAGAGGTCGCCGCGGGTGAAGGTGACATTGCCGGCGCCCATCGAGACGCTCAGGCGACGGGCCTCCTCGACGATCTCGGGCCGGTCGTCGACCGCCTCGATCGACTTGACCGTCTCGGCGAGGGCGATGGCGACCTCGCCGGCCCCGGTGCCGACGTCGAGCACCGTGTCGTGCGCCGTGGGCCGCGCGAACGCCATGATGAGCTCAAGCGAGGGATCGCTGTGACCAAACACCTGAAGTCCGCCTCCCCTCTAGCCGTTCTGCCCGTAGGCCTGGGTGAAGATCGTGCCCGTCTGGCTGATGCCGATGCCGATCTCGAAGCCGTCGACGCGAGCCGTCTCGGCGTGGTCGCGCGCACCCCCGTCGAGACTGAACTCGCTGGCGAGGGTCTCCCTCTTGATGTAGGGAGCGAAGCGCTCGACCAGGCCGTACAGCTCGACGGGCACCGACAGCGCCAGGCTGATCGTATCTTCTATCCGTAAATCGGCGTTCTTGCGCGAGAGTTGAACGGCGTGGACGATCTCGCGCACCCGTCCCTCGTCGCGCAGCGCCGCGTCGATCTCGAGAGACAACGCCACGACGCGCTCGCCGGCGCGCTCGACCTGGTAACCGTGAGCCGCCACCGTCTCGATGAGCAGGTCGTCTTCGGTGACCTCGATCTGCCCGCCGCCGGCCAACGCCAGCGGCATCGCGCCGCGCTCCTTGAGCGCGGTGACGAAGGCGCCCGCGTCGAGGCCGGCGAGGGCCTCCCTGATCTGCGGCAGCGCTTTGCCGTGCCTGGGGCCCAGCACCGGCAGATTGGGCTTGATCCTCACCGAGGAGAGCTCGTCGGCCGAGTCGACCGTGCGCAACTCCTTCACGTTGAGCTCGTCGAGGACGATCTCGCGCAGGCGCGCGAGCGCGGCGCGCTCGCCCGCCTGCGCGGCCGTGACCACGACCTCGCGCAAGGGCTGCCGCGTCTTCACCGCGGCGGCGTTGCGTGCCGCGCGCCCCAGCTCGACGACCTCGCGCGCGACGGCCATGGCGAAGATGACGTCGTCTTCGACCAGGCCCATGTCGGCGGCAGGCCACGCGCACAGGTGCACGCTCTCGGGCGCACCGGGGTCGGTCGAGCGCACGAGGTTCTGGTAGAGCTCCTCGGCGATGAAGGGCGTGTAGGGCGCCAGCAGCTTGGCCAGCGTGACCAGGCACTCGTGCAGCGTCTGATAGGCGGCCAGCTTGTCGCGGTCGTGCCCGCTCTTCCAGAAACGGCGCCGACCGCGCCGGACGTACCAGTTGGAGAGCTCGTCGACGAACTCTTGGATCGCCCGGCCGGTGTTGGTGACCTCGTACTCCTCGAGGCCGGCCGTAACGCCCTCGACCAGCCTCTGCAGCTCGCCGACGATCCAACGGTCGAGCAGGGGCCGCTCGGCCACCGGAACCACCGCCTCGCCGGGATCGAAGCGGTCGATGTTGGCGTACACGGTGAAGAAGCTGTAGGTGTTCCACAGCGTGAGCAGGAAGCGGCGGACGACCTCGTCGACCATCTCGGGCGAGAACCGGCGCGGGTACCACGGCGACGATGCCGTGAACATGTACCAGCGGAAGGCGTCGGCGCCCTGTCGGTCGAGCACCGCGTCGGGCTCGACCACGTTGCCGCGGCTCTTGCTCATCTTCTGGCCCTCGGCGTCGAGGATGTGCCCCAGGCACAACACCCGCCTGTAGGCGCACTCGTCGAAGAGCAGCGTGCCCTCGGCGAGCAGGCTGTAGAACCAGCCGCGCGTCTGGTCGATCGCCTCGGCGATGAAGTCGGCGGGGAAGCGCGCCTTGAACGTCTCGACGTTCTCGAAGGGATAGTGCCACTGCGCGTAGGGCATGGCGCCCGAGTCGAACCAGGCGTCGATCACCTCGGGCACGCGCCGCGCCTCGGCGCCGCACTCGGGACAGCGCAGCACGACGTCGTCGACGTAGGGACGGTGCAGCTCGAGGTCGGCCGGCACCTCACCCACGGCCAGCTCGCGCAGCTCAGCGACACTGCCCACGCAGTGCGTATGCCCTTGCTCGCAGCGCCAGATCGGCAGCGGCGTGCCCCAGTAGCGGTCGCGCGAGAGGGCCCAGTCGACGTTGTTCTCGAGCCACTCGCCGAAGCGCCCGTGCTTGATGTGCTCGGGGTGCCACACGACACGCTCGTTCGACGCCAGCAGCTTCTCCTTGACCTGCGTGGTGGCGATGTACCAGGTCGCCTTCGAGTAGTAGAGCAGCGGGGTGTCGCAGCGCCAGCAGAAGGGGTAGCTGTGCGTGTAGGGCACTTCGGCCAGCAGCAGACCGCGATCGCGCAGGTCGGCGATGATCTTCGGGTCGGCGTCTTTGACGAACAGCCCGGCGAACTGCGCGATCTCGGGCTCGAAGCGCCCTTCGCCGTCGACGGGGTTGAGAACCGCAAGGTCGTTCTCGACACCGGCGCGCATGTCGTCTTCGCCGAATGCCGGGGCGATGTGCACGACGCCCGTGCCCTCTGTCGTCGTGACGTAGTCGGCGGCGATCACGATGTGCGCCCGCTTTCCGGGCGGCATGGCCACGAAGTGGTACGGCGCCTCGTAGCGCATCCCGAGCAGCTCGCTGCCGGGGAACCGGCGCACCACGGTCGCGCCCTTGCCGAGCACGGCCTCGACGAGGTCGGCGGCGAGCACGAACAGCTCGCCGCGGCTCTCGGCCAGCGCGTAGGCGATGTCGGGGCCGACGGCGGCGGCGGTGTTGGAGATGAGCGTCCAGGGCGTCGTCGTCCAGGCGAGCAGACTGGCGCGGGCGGTGGCCTCGCCGGTGAGCCTCGTAGCATCGTTCGGCTCGATCGGCAGACGCAGGTAGACGCTGGGCTCGGTGACGTCGTGGTAGCCCTGGGACACCTCGTGGCTCGAGATGGCCGTGCCGCAGCGCGGGCAGTACGGGACGACCTTGAACCCCTGATAGAGCAGGCCCTTGTCCCAGATCTGGCGCAGCAGCCACCACACCGTCTCGATGTAGTCGTTGGTGAAGGTGTAGTAGGCGTCGTCGAGGTCGATCCAGAAGCCGATGCGCTCGGTCATCCGGTCCCAGTCGGCGAGATAGGTCAGCACGCTCTCCTTGCAGAGGCGGTTGAAGCGCGCGATGCCGTAGTCTTCGATCTGCTTCTTGCCGTTGATGCCCAACCGCCGCTCGACCTCGAGCTCGACGGGCAGGCCGTGCGTGTCCCAGCCCGCCTTGCGCGGCACCGAGTAGCCGCGCATCGTCTTGTAGCGCGGGAAGATGTCTTTGAAGATACGCGACAGCACGTGGTGTGAGCCCGGCCGCCCGTTGGCCGTCGGAGGGCCTTCGTAGAAGGAGAACAGCGGCCCGTCTTTGGTGCGCTCGAGGCTCTTCTCGAAGATGTGCCGCTCCCGCCAGAAGGCGCGGATGCGCGCATCGAGCGCCGGGAAATCGACCTTCGGCGCGATCTCGCGGAACCTGGGCTCACTGGGCTTGCTCTCGTTCACGTCGTCGCTCGGCTCTCTCGTCGTCGGGGCGTACGCGCATGCTGCCGCGGCGCAGCCGGCCTGAGGAACATACCACCCGGGACGCCAATTGTAGCAGACGGGGTTAGAATGGCAGGCATGCCCGAGACTCACGCAAGCTCCGACGGCGGCCGGCCCGACCTGAGCCGCCTTTTTGTCGTCCTGGATTTCGACGGTACGATCACCCAGACCGACTGCAACGAGGTCGTGCTGCGCCGCCACACCGGCACGGCCTGGTACGTCTTCGAGCAGGCCGCACGACGGCGCGAGATCAGCCACGCCGAGTGCCTGCAGCGCCAGATACGGCTGCTGCACATCCCCCGCCGGCAGGTGCTGCGCGAGTTCGCCGCCGCGGCCGTCTTGCGGCCGGGGTTCGCGGGCTTCCTGCGCTGGCTCGTGCCCGGCGGTGGCCGCGCCGCCGTGATCAGCGTGGGCTTCCGCGAGGGCATCGAAGAGGTCTGGCGCCGCGAGGCGCTGCCGCCCGTCGATTTGTTCGCCAGCGAGCTCCGCGGTGGCCCCGGCGAACGCTTCGAGGTGGTCCTCCACCCTGCCTACGGCGCGTGCTCCACCTGCGGCCCCGGCGCCTGCAAAGCGGGCGTCCTCGAGGCGCGGCGACTGCCCGACGACGTCGTGGTCGTCTTCGGCGACGGCATCTCCGACCTGTGCCTGGCGCGTCCCGCCGACGTGGTGTTCGCACGTGCCCACCTGGCGCAGCTCTGTCAGGAAGAGGGCATCTCGTGGCACTCGCTCGACACCTTCTCCGACGCACACGCAGTGTTGGCGGCCCTGGCGTCGGCCGGGCGCTTCGCCGGCCGCCCCAGTGAACGGCGGCGGCGGTGAGCGCGCGCATGTCCACCAGCCGACCGGCCGACCTGCGCGGCCATGCGCTGCAGTTCGTGAAGTTCACCATGGTCGGCGGCAGCGGCGTCTTCGTCAACCTGGCGGCCTTCAACGCGACGCTGATCGCCTGGCAGCTCTCCACGGGCCACATGGGCCTCACCGCCGACTACATCGCCAACAGCCTCGGCTTCGTGGTGTCCGTGATGACGAACTACTATCTGAACCGGCGCTGGACCTTCCGCTCCACGGGCCGCGTGACGACCGAGTTCCCCAAGTTCGCGACCGTCAGCCTGGCGGCCTATGCGGTGAACCTCGCCATCTTCACCCTCGCGCACACCCACTTCGACCTGCGCGGCAACGTGAGCCAGCTGATCGCCATCGCCTCGGTTCTGCCGGTGAACTACCTGGCCAACAAGTTCTGGAGCTTCAGGTAGACGGCCACCGGCGACAGGACAGGCCCGGCGCCGGGTCCCCCGACGGCGGAGTCTCTGCCCACCCGCAGACGCCGGCCCGGGTCGCGACCGGCGAGCGGCCGACCGGGTCTCCGTCGCCGACAGGCGTGCGTCGCCGAGGTCACCTCCAGCGGGCGACGATCACCGCCCTCGGCCTGCAAGCGGTCGTCTTCGGCGGAGTCTTCGCGGTCGCCTTCCAGCGACTCTGGTACGGGCTCTGGGACATCTCCGACATCACCATCTACTTCGAGTATGCTCAGGACATCCTCGCCAAGGGCATGACGCCCTACAAGGTGCTGCCGCTCGAATACCCGCCGCTGGCGCTGCCGTTCATCACGCTGCCGTGGCCGGGCGCCGACTTCGCGCTCTACCGCACCCTCTTCAGCCTCGAGATGATCGCGGTCACCCTGGTGACGGCGGTGGTCGTCGTCCGTGCGGCCGCGGCCATCTGGCCGCGGCCGAGCCGGCGACCGCTGCTGGCCGGCGTCGGCTTCGCCGGGTTCGTCGCCGCCATGGGCTCGATCGTGATGAACCGCTTCGACATCGTGATCGCGCTCGTGGTCGTCGCGACGATCTGGCTCATCGTCAGACGCCAGTGGGAGTTCGCCGCCCTCGTTCTCGGGCTCGGCTTCGCCGTCAAGCTCACCCCCGCCGTGCTCGTGCCCGTACTGCCGATCCTGCTCGGGCGGCCGCTGCGCCGCTGGCTGTGGCCGGCGACCCTCTTCGTGGCGGCAGCGACGCTGCCGTTCGTGCCCTGGCTCATCACGGCGCCGGCCGGCATCTGGCACGTCTTCACCTACCACCTCGACCGGCCGCTGCAGATCGAGAGCGTGCTGGGCACGCCGCTGTTCGTCGCGCGCGGACTGGGCCGTCTCTGGATCGACGTCTCGACCGAGTACGGGTCACAGGCCATCGTCGCCACCGGGGCCGGCACGATGGCGCGTCTCTCGGGCCCGCTGACCGCGGTAGCGCTGCTCACGACCTACTGGTTCGTCGCGCGGCGCCGCGCGCTGCTGCGCGCGGCGCCGCGTCACCTCCCGCTCGCCGTCCTGGCCGTCATCCTGGCCTTCATGGCGTTCGGCAAGGTGCTCTCGCCGCAGTTCTTCATCTGGATCCTGCCGGTCGCAGCCCTGGTCATCCTCGAGGACCGCCTCGTCGGCGGACTCGCGCTGGCGACCGTGCTCCTCACGCAGATCGAGTTCCCTGCCCTCTACTGGGACCTCGTCTACTTGAAGGGAGCGGCCTGGGGGATCGTCGTCGCGCGCAACGTGCTCTTGCTGACCACGTTCGGCGTCGCGTTGTGGCGCCTCTGGCGGTTGCCCGCCGCGCCCCAGACGGCCCCCTCTGCCGAGACAGCCGCAACACCCGAGACGCGGCCCACGTCGGGAACCGCTCCTTCGCTCTAGCCGATCTTCTCGGCCTCCGCCGCCCTCACAGCCTCTACGGTCCTCACAACCACCACAGTTTTTCGGCTTCGACGGTCGTCACGGCCTACACGATCTCCTCGAGGCGCGCGATCGACCGCGCGCGGCCGCCCTCGGCATCGATCAGCACGCCGTTCACCCGCACCGGCCCCTCGGCCACCTCGAACTGCACCGGCATCTCCGTCGTGAACCGGCGCAGGATGATGTCGGTGCGCACGCCGATCACCGACTCGAGCGGACCGGTCATGCCCACGTCGGTGATGTAGGCCGTTCCCTTGGACAGCACCCGGTCGTCGGCGGTCTGCACGTGCGTGTGCGTCCCGATCACCGCCGTCACGCGACCATCGAGATAGTGGCCCATGGCCACTTTCTCGCTGGTCGCCTCGGCGTGCATGTCGACCACGATCGTCTCGGCGAGGGCGCCGGCCTCTTCGACCAGCGCGTCGACGATGCGGAACGGCGAGATGCCGCAGTCGAGGTAGAGGCTGCCCATCAGGTTGACCACGGCGACCTCGCCCTCGGGAGTGGAGCGTACGGTCAGGCCGCGACCGGGAGCGTTCGCGGGGTAGTTGGCCGGGCGGACGATACGGTCGCTCGTCGAGAGGAAGCCGAAGACTTCGCGCTGACGCCACACGTGGTTGCCGGTGGTGAGCACGTCGACGCCGCCCGACAGGAGCTTCTGGGCGATCTTCGTCGTGATGCCGGCGCCGTTGGCCGCGTTCTCGCCGTTGGCGATGACGACGTCGGGAGCGTGACGGTCGACGAGCAAGGGCAGCACGGCCAGCAGGCCGTCGCGGCCGGGCTGACCGAAGATGTCGCCGATGAAGAGGATCCTCAACGCTCGCTCGTCTCTCCGCGCCGTATCGTCACGAGATTGTCGTCACGAGATGAGGAGTATACCGTGTCGCGCGCAAACCGACTCTCAGGCTCGTCGTGAACGTCCGCGTGGGCGCTGCGCCTGAGGCGAGCGGCTCAGCCGCCGATGACCAGGCGCAGCGCCCCCTGCGCGGCGTTGAGCAGCCACGACGGGTAGACGCCGAAGGCGAGCACACCGATCGCGGTCAGCACCATGGCGGTGCTGATGCCCGGAGTCGCGGCCAGCAGCGCCGGCGCCGGCGCCCTCTCTTCTTGCTCGCGGAAGAAGACGTACCACACCACGCGCAGATAGTAGAAAGCCGACACGGCGGCCATGACCACGGCGATGATGGCCAGCCAGGTGAGACCGGCATCGATGACCGCGGTGAAGATGTAGAACTTGCCCCAGAAACCGATGGTCGGCGGGATGCCTGTGAGCGAGATCATGAACAGCATCATGGCGAGCGAGGCCCACGGCATGTCGCGCCACAGTCCGGCCATCTCGTCGAGCGTGTAGCCGAACCCGGGTCGGCGGTTGCGTACGAAAACGAGCAGGCCGAAGGCGCCCAGGTTCATCACCGCATAGGCCGCCAGGTAGAAGAGCACGGCGCTCGAGCCGTGCGGGTCGCCCAACGCATGGCCGGCCGCGATGACGCCCAGCAGCAGGTAGCCGGCGTGAGCGATGCTCGAGTAGGCCAGCATGCGCTTGAGGTTGCGCTGCGGCAGCGCCAGCACGTTGCCGATCACCATCGTCAGCACGGCGAGGACGATGAGGATGTTGGACCACACGCTCCAGCTCGGCAACGCGGCGACCGTGAAGAACTTGACCAACCCGGCGAAGGCGCCGGCCTTCACGCCGACGGCCATGAAGGCCGTGACCGGCGTCGGCGCGCCCTCGTACACGTCGGGAGCCCAGCCGTGGAACGGCACGGCCGAGATCTTGAAGCCGAAGCCGGCGGCCACCAGCACGAGGCCGACGATGGCGATCCCGTTGCGGGGGCCCACGTGCGCCAGGCCACCGGCGATGTCGGCGTAGTTGGTACCGCCGGAGACGCCGTAGAGCAGGGCCAGACCGAAGAGCAGGATAGCCGACGAGAAGGCGCCGTTGACGAAGTACTTGATCGCCGCCTCGCCCGAGGTCTTCGAGCGGCGCAAGAAGCCGGCCATCACGTAGGTCGGCAGCGACATCAGCTCGAACGAGACGAACAGGGCGATGACGTCGGTCGAGACGGCCATGCCGATCATGCCGACCACGATGAGCAGCAGCAGGCCGTAGAACTCGCCCGGCGGCGCCTTGTGTTCACGCAGGTAGGTGTCGGACAGCATGATAGTGACGATGCCGACGGCACAGAAGAGCAGCGTGAAGAACAGGGCGTACTTGTCCATCACCACCATGCGGTTGAAGCCCGCTTCGGGTTGCAGAGAGCGCAGGTGGAGCCTGCCGCCGAAAGCGACCCACTGCCCCACCGCCGTGCCGGCGGCCGCGGCAAGCCCGAGCGCGGCAATGTAGGCGAGCACGCTCTTGCGCGACACGAACAGGTCGACGACGAACACCACCAGCGCCGCGACGGCGACGACGACGCCGGGCAGGACGACGTGCAGGGAGTTGTTGAGCATCTAGAAGACTCCCCTCGTCACGTTGAACAGATCGGCGAGCCCGTGCCCGCGCGACTGCGCGATCGACGGGCCGACCTTGTCGAGGATCTCCCTGACGGGAACGTGGAGCAGGTTCAGGAAGGTGTCGGGGTACACGCCGACCCAGACGGCGAACACCACCAACGGCGCCAGCGAGGCGATCTCGCGCAGACCGAAGTCGCGCAGGTGGACCTGCGGCATGACGTCGTCGTCGCCGCGGTCGTTGAAGAACACCCGCTGGAACATCCACAGCAGGTAGCAGGCAGCCAGGATCACCCCGAGCGAGGCCACCGCACCGAGCGGGCGCGAGTAGTGGAACAGGCCCAGCAGGCTGAGGAACTCGCCCACGAACCCGTTCAACCCCGGCAGACCGATCGACCCGAGGCTGAAGAACAGGAAGAACCCGGCCAGCACCGGCAGCGGCTTGGCGAGCTGGCTCATCTTGGCGATCTCACGCGTGTGCGTACGCTCGTACAGGAAGCCGACCAAGAGGAACAGCGCGCCCGTGAGGATGCCGTGGTTGAACATGACGAGGATCGCGCCCTCCATACCCTGCGCGTTGCCCGCCAGGCCGATGGCCGCGAAGATGCCCGCCGTCACGAAGCCCATGTGGCTCACGCTCGAGTAGGCGACGAGCTTCTTCAGGTCCTTCTGCATCATGGCGACGAGCGCGCCGTAGAGGATGGCGATCACCGAGAGCACGATCACCCACGGCACGAACGTGACGGCGGCGTCGGGGAACAGCGGCAGGCAGAAGCGCAACATGCCGTACCCGCCCATCTTCAGCAGCACCCCGGCAAGGATCACCGAGCCGGCCGTGGGCGCCTCGACGTGGGCGTCGGGCAGCCAGGTGTGCACCGGCCACATCGGCACCTTGATGGCGAACGCCACGAAGAAGGCCAGGAAGGCCCAGAACTGGAAGTGGTACGGGTAGACTTGGCGCGTCAGCTCCTGGATGTTGAAGGTCAGCGCCCCGGTCTGGCCCTTCACGTAGTAGACGGTGGCGATCATGGCGATCAGCATCAGCACGCTGCCGGCGAACGTGAAGAGGAAGAACTTGATGGCGGCGTAGATCTTGCGCGGCCCGCCCCAGATCCCGATGATGAAGTACATGGGGATGAGCATGGCCTCCCAGAACACGTAGAACAGGAAGATGTCGGTGGCGGCGAACACCCCGACCATGCCGACCTGCAGCAGGAGCAGCGAGACGAAGAAGCCGCGCTCGCGCTGCTTCACATAGTTCCAGCTCGAGATGATGACGATGAAGCCGAGCAGCGTGGTGAGGAAGATGAGCAGGGCGGCGATGCCGTCGACGCCGAAGCTGTAGTGGATGTTCAGGCTCTTGACCCACGTCACGTCCTCGGCGTACTGCATGCCCGGCGTACCGGTCTTGAAGCGCAGCAGCAGCGCGATCGAGAGGATGAACGCAGCGATCGTCGTCGCCAGCGAGACGACCTTGTAGAAGCCGGGACGGTCCCTGCCCAGCAGCAGGATGAGGACGACGCCGACGAGCGGCAGGTAGGTGATCGTCGAGAGGATGGGGAAGCCGATCTCGTGCCAGGTCATCTCAGGCCCCCCACACGTACCGGAAGACGATGATGAGGACGAAGACGCCGCCGAAGATGCCGAAGACGTAGTTCTGCACGCGTCCGGTCTGTAGCGGCCGGATGGAGGAGCCGATCCAGCCCCACAGCCAGGCCACACCGTTCACCGAGCCGTCGATGATCTTGGTGTCGAAGAACGTCCACAGCCAGGTGGCGCCGTCGATCGTCGGCCGGATGACGGCGACCTCGTAGAGCTCGTCCTGGTAGAACTTGCGGAACGAGAGCCGATAGGCGAACGGGAAGCGCGCCGCCAGCGCAGCCGGCGTCTCGGTGCGCCGTAGATACATCGCATAGGCCAGATAGATGCCCGCGAGGACCACGGCGAGCGACAACGCCATGAGCCCGCCGCCCGTGCCCAGCCAGGCGAACTGCTCTGCTTCCGCGTGCACGAACACCGGCTCCAAGAAGCGGTGGACCCAGCCGCCCTCGGGCGGCCAGCCGACGAGCGCGCCGAGCAGGGCCGCCGGAACCGCGAGGATCACCAGCGGCACGGTCATGACCTTGGCCGACTCGTGGATGTGCTTCTTGACCTCGTCGGAGGCGCGTGTCTCGCCGAAGAAGGTCATGAAGATGAGGCGGAACATGTAGATCGCCGTCACGAAGGCGGTCACGATGCCCACCCCCCACACGACGTAGTAGCCCTTGGCGAAGGCGGCGCCGATGATCTCGTCCTTGGCCCAGAAGCCGGCGAAGGGGAAGACGCCGACCATGGCGAGGGCGCCGGTCAGCATCGTCCAGAAGGTGTAGGGCATCTTGGTACGCAGCCCCCCCATGTTGCGCATGTCGACGTCGTTCGACATGGCGTGCATGACCGAGCCGGCAGCCAGGAACAGCAAGCCCTTGAAGAAGCCGTGCACGAAGAGGTAGAAGATGCCCGCCGCCCACGCCCCCGCGCCGAGCGCCATGAACATGAAGCCCAGCGACGAGACCGTCGAGTAGGCGATCACGCGCTTGATGTCGTTCTGCGTCAGCGCGATCAGCGCCGCATAGATCGCCGTGAAGGCGCCGATGCCCATCACCACGAGCATGGCGTCGTGCGAGTGGATGAACAGCGGATAGCTGCGCGCCACCATGTAGACGCCGGCGTTCACCATGGTCGCGGCGTGGATCAGCGCACTGACCGGCGTGGGGCCCTCCATGGCGTCGGGCAGCCACACGTGCAACGGGAACTGCGCGCTCTTGCCGGTCGCGCCCATGAAGAGTAGCAGGCAGATCCAGAGCAACGTGCCGCCGCCCGCTGTCGCCGCCTTGCCGAAGACGGTCGCGAACTGCAGGCTGCCGAACGTGAGGAAGATCGTCAGCATGCCCAGCGTGAAGCCGAAGTCGCCGACACGGTTGACGAGGAACGCTTTCTTGCCGGCCTGCGCGGCGCTCTTCTTGCGGAACCAGAAGCCGATGAGCAGGTACGAGCACAGCCCCACGCCCTCCCAGCCGAGGAACAACAGCAGGTAGCTGTTGGCCAGGACGAGCGTGAACATCATGAACATGAAGAGGTTGAGGTAGGCGAAGAAGCGGTAGTAGCCCTCATCGCCTTTCATGTAGCCGATCGAGTAGTAGTGAGTCACCATGCCGATCGTGCCGACCACGAGCAGCATGATCGCCGTCAGCGTGTCGACCAAGAAGCCCCAGGAGACCACGAAGTTGCCCGACCTGACCCAGGTGAAGACGTTCCCCTCGAAGGGCTGCTCCTGGTGGCTCAGCACGTGCCAGAAGACGTACATGCTGAGGATCCACGAGACGGTGACCACGGCGACCGCGATCACATGGGCCTGCGCCTTCAGGTAGCGCTTGCCGAAGAGCAGCGTGACCACGAAGCCGGCGAGCGGCAACAGGGGGATAAGCGTGACGGCCACCTTCATGACAGGACTCCTCTGGAGCTAGTCAAGGCCGTCATCCCTTCAGCTCGTCGAAACGGTCGGCCTGCACCGTGCGGTGCGTGCGGTAGTTGGCGATCACGATGGCCAAGCCGACGGCGACTTCGGCTGCGGCGATGGTGACCACGAACAGGACGAACAGCTCGCCGCGCCCGGCGGCCACCGGGATGAAGTTCGAGAAGGCCACCAGCGCGATGTTGACCGCGTTCAACATGAGCTCGAGGCTCATGACCACGAGGATCACATTGCGGCGCGCCAGCACGCCGTAGGCGCCGATGCAGAAGAGCATGACGGCGAGGGCCAGATACCAGTCGACGGCGCTCACGGTCGGTCCTCCTTCCGGGACAGCATGATGGCGCCGATCATGGCCGCCAGCAGCACGAACGAGACCAGCTCGAAGGGGAACACGTACTGGTTGAAGAGCCGCCGGGAAAGCTCGCTCAGGCCGGGGTTCTGCGAGACCGCAGCGACGCCGGGGAGCTTGGCTGAGACCAGCACCGCCGTGGCCAGCACCGCCGTGGCCACGGCCAGCGGTAAGGCGAAGATGCTCTGCGTGTTGAAGAACAGCTTGTAGTCGCCCTTCTGCGACTCGGTGAGCATGATCGCGAAGAGGATCACGACCGAGATGGCGCCCACGTACAGGAGCACCTGGATGACCGCGAGCAGTGGCGCGTCGAGCAGCGCATAGACCGCCGCCACACCCAGGAAGCAGAAGACCATCGACACGGCCGAGCGCACGATGCTCCTGAAGGCCACGACGCCGACGCCGCAGATCAGCACCCAGGCGGCCACGATCGCGAACGCCACAGGGTGGAAGTCGCCGTGCGGCATCTACCCGTCCTTCTCGTCGGACATCGTCTCGCTCTCCGCGTCGTCTTGGTCGGCGCCGGCGGCGACGGGCTTGGCCGGCGCCGCTTGCGTCGCAAGCGGCGCCTCGCCGCCGTCGCCGCCGTCGCCGCCCAGCGGCGTCCACTGCCAGCCCTCGCCCTTCAAGACGTCGAGGGCATGCGGCACGAGGTCGGTGAGCGTCTCGCGCAACGGGTCGACCGGCTTGGGCTCGCGCACGAAGAGCGACTCCCCCGCCAGTTTGCCGCGGCTGAAGTCGGCCAGCTCGAAGAAGTCGGTCTGCTCGAGCGCGTCGTACGGGCACACCTCGACGCACTCGCCGCAGAAGATACAGCGGCTCTCGTCGAGATCGTAGCTCGTCAGCAGCCGCGGGTTAGTCTCGATGGAGCCCGTCGGACACGTCTCGGCGCATTTGCCGCACGAGACGCAACCGACCATCTGCAAGGGCAGGTTGTCGGCCGTCGAGACGATCGAGTCGAAGCCGCGCCCCATCGCGTCGTAGCAGCTCGCACCCACCTCCATGCGGCAGATACGCACGCAGCGCAGGCAGTTGATGCAGCGGTTGGGCTCGCGCATGATGAAATCGTGGCGGAAGTCGGCCGGGTAGTCGTGCGTCGCCTGGCCATGGAAGCGGTTCGTGAACACCTCGTAGTCGATCGAGTAGCGCTGCAGGTCGCACTTGCCGTTGGCGGGACAGTAACAATCGAGGCACAGGTCGGCGCCGCGACGCGCCTCGTCCTCGGAGAAGCCCAGCTCGATCTGCTCGAAGTTGGTCTTGCGCTCTTCGGGGCTGAGCTTGGGCATCTCGGCCGGCGGCTCGGGGCGCGACACGTCGGTGGTCATGTCGATGAAGACCGGCTTGATCTCGGCCATGCGCGAGATGCGTGGGTCGAGGTCGGTCTTGGCCGACAGCGCGTTGAAGAACGGCGTCGCGGCCAGCTCGGCCAGCTCCTGCGAGACCCGCTTCATGTCTTCGCCGCGCAAGAAGGCGTCGATGCTCCAGGCCGCCTTCTTGCCCTGCGCGACCGCCTGGATGACGGTCTGCGCGCCCAGCACCACGTCGCCGCCCGAGAAGACCTTCGGGTCGGCGGTCTGCAGGGTCCACTCGTCGACGTCGATCGTCTTCCACCTGGTGCGCTTGATGCCCTGCTCTTCGCTCGTGCCGTCGAGCTTGGGGAACTGCCCGATGGCGGCGATCACCTGGTCGCACTCGACCACGTAGTTGGAGCCTTCGATGGGCAGGGGGCGGCGCCGACCCGAGGCGTCGGGCTCGCCCAGCTCCATGCGCAGCATCTCGATGCCGCACACGTGACCCTTCTCGTCTTTGAGGATCTTCACCGGCGCGGTGAGCAGCTCGAGCTTGACGCCCTCCTCTTCGGCCTCGTCGACCTCGGTGTGGTGAGCGGGCATCTCCTTGCGCGAGCGCCGGTAAAGCACGGTGACCTCTTTGGCGCCCTTGCGCACCGAGGTGCGAGAGGCGTCCATGGCGGTGAAACCACCGCCGACGACGGCGACCCTGTCGCCTACCCAGACGTCGCCCGTGAGTTCGAGCTCACCGAGGAAGTCGATGGCCGCCACGACGCCCTCGGCGTCTTCGTTCTCGATGCCCATCTCGTTGGAGTTGAAGGCGCCCAGGGCGAGCAAGACGGCGTCGTACTCGGATGTGAGGTCGGCAAGCTGGAAGTCGACGCCCAAGCGCTTGTTGCATTCGAGCTCGACGCCCAGACGCCAGAGCATGTTGAACTCCTTGTCGATCACCGTGCGCGGCAGGCGGTAGCTCGGGATGCCGTAGCGCAGCATGCCGCCCGGTTTGGGCATGGCCTCGAAGACCCTGACGGCATGTCCCTCGAGACGAGCGTAGAAAGCCGCCGACAGACCGGCGGGGCCGGCGCCCACGACGGCGATGCGCTTGCCGGTGTCGGGCCTGGGCTCGACCGGCAGCAGCAGCTCGCCCTCTTGCTCGTCGTCGAGGCACTGGTCGGCCATGAAACGGTGCAACCAGCAGATGGTGATCGGGTGCTCGACGAGCTGACGGCGGCACGGCCCCTCGCAGGGTCGCGGGCAGACGCGGCCCAGGATGGCCGGGAACGGCAGGTCTTCGCGCAGCTTGCGCACCCCGTTCTTGTAGTCGCCGTGGCTGATGTAGTCGAGGAACTGCGGGATCTTGATGTGCGTCGGGCAGGCGTCGCGGCAGGGCGGCGTGCAGAACGAGTTGTGGTCGCTGAGCAACAGCTCGAGGTAGAGATGGCGCATGGCGCGCACCTTCTCGGTGTTGGTGTGCACGACCATCCCCTCGGCGGCCGCCGTGGCGCAGCTGGGCAAGGATTTGCGCGCCCCCTCGACCTCGATCATGCAGACGCGGCAGGCCGCGTTGGCGGGCAGACGGGGCTCGTAGCACAAGGTCGGGATGTGGATGCCGACGCGCTGCGCCGCCTCGAGGATGCTGTCGCCCTTGTCGCAGACGACCGTCTGACCGTCGATGGTGAGCGTGATCTGACCGGCCTTGGGCCCAGGCGCCGCGGCGCGTGTCGTCGGTGCGGTGGTCGTCGCCATTCGCTACGCTTCCTTCGCTTGATTCGGGCCGGTGACGCCGCGCCCCGAGAAGACCTTCACCGCGTCGAAGTTGCACACCTGGCGACAGGTGTCGCACTTGATGCAGGCACCGGTGTCGATGACCTGCGGCTGCTTTCTCTCGCCCGTGATGGCGTTGGTCGGACACTTCTTGGCACACAGCGTGCAGCCGGTACACGCGTCGGCGTCGATGTAGTAGGTGATGAGCTCCTTGCAACTACCGGCCGGGCAACGCTTGTCGAAGATGTGCGCCTCGTACTCGTCGCGGAAGTAGCGCAACGTGG
>Ga0315280_10005835_pt1 | contig 17331 bp, 11 predicted proteins | sample YL17G06_40_MG_FD_203697 | JGI IMG/M metagenome (GOLD analysis project Ga0315280, IMG submission 203697) | Sediment microbial communities from Yellowstone Lake, YNP, Wyoming, USA - YL17G06_40 | ecosystem: Environmental > Aquatic > Freshwater > Lake > Sediment | place: USA: Wyoming | collected...
CGGAATGCCTGGCTGGAAAACACTGTGGCTCGGGATGAAAGAACTCTCTCTCTTGGTTCAAGGCGTTCATCTCGCCCGCAGGCTCCGGAGATTTGGGTAATGACAAGCCTTGAAAGGCTGGGCTATTCTCGTTTGGTCCCGACGGGACCAAGGCAAAACGCATTTTTTTAGGCGCTCTTACTCGTGTAACGTGTTATTCGCTCCAAAGCCATCTGCGAACAGCGGTCCGGGACATGGGGCAGGTTGAGACCGACGAGATATATGTTGGTGTGGATCGGCACGGCGCCCATTATGTTTTTCCCGTGCAGGCAAAAGGCGGCAAGGACAAGTTGAGCGTTGTCCAGATCTTGCAGGACTTTGCTCTATGTGCGGATAAGTTTCCTGCCCTTGTGTGTAGGCCGATTGGCGCGCAGTTTCTCACTGAAGATGTGATAGTCCTTTTCGAATTCCAGCATGGCAACGAGGGAATCAAGATTGCGGCAGAGAAACACTACAGGCTTGTCCCGCCGGAAGAAATTGATGACGAAGACCTGCGAAACTACCGTCTGCATGGCCTTGCTGATTAGTGAGACTGGTCGTGACGGACTGGCACATCAGATCCTCGATAACTCGCTGTTCATAATCCTGGGTTTTGAAGTAACAGATTTTCCCAATTGGATGAGCGACGGGTCCTCCTATTCCTCGAACAGAGCATCTACAAATTCGGCGGGATCGAAGTCGCGCAGGTCTTCCTGGGTTTCGCCAACGCCGATCATGACAACGGGAATGTCGAACAGGTCGCGGATGGCGATGAGAATTCCGCCCTTGGCCGTGCCGTCGAGCTTGGTCATGATGATTCCTGTCACCGGCACGGCTTCGTTGAAAATTTTCGTCTGGCTAATCGCATTTTGCCCGGTTGTCGCGTCGAGAACCAGGATGGTTTCGTGGGGGGCATCGGGCATGACCTTGCGGATGACGCGGGCGATTTTCTTGAGCTCCTCCATCAGGTTGACCTTGGTATGGAGCCGACCCGCCGTGTCAATCACGACGATATCGGTCTTGCGTGCGCGTGCGGCCTGGAGCGCGTCGTAACAGACCGACCCGGCGTCCGCCCCCATCCCCTGGCTCACAAAGTCGCTGCCGGTACGTTTCGCCCAGACTTCCAGTTGCTCGATTGCCGCGGCACGAAATGTGTCGCCGGCCACCAGCATCGTCGAAAGGCCCTGATCGCGGTAGCGTCGTGCCATTTTGGCAATTGTTGTGGTTTTCCCTGTGCCGTTGACGCCGGCGACAAGAATGACATACGGACGTTGGGGACCGATTTCAATTTTGCGCTCGTGGTGCTCGACAATGTTGCGCAAAATATCCTTGAGGATGGCGATCACCTGGTCGGCGTTCTCGGCTCGTCGCGCATCCTCGCGCTGGCGCAATTGCTCGATGATCTTTGTCGTAGTCTCGACGCCGACATCGCCCTGAATGAGGATTTCCTCGATCTGGCCGATCAGTTGCTCATCGAGTTTGCCTGTCAGGCCGATGGCGCGTTTGATGCGGCCAATGATGCCCTCTTTGGTTTTGGCCAAACGCTGTTTGAGTCGCGCAAGCAGACCTATCTTCTCGCCGGTTTCCTGGGTGGTATCATCCGTCATTGTTGCGATCTTTCCACAGGCAGGATGCCTGTGCCACTGTGGGCTGATCAGATTGACCGGCCGACTGCGACGGCCACCCGCCGAAGCTCGTCCATCATCCGCTCGAATTTCGTGGGCTTGAGCGACTGCGATCCGTCGGACAAGGCATTGGCCGGATCGGGATGGACCTCGACCAGAAGACCATCGCAACCGGCGGCGACCGCAGCCCGCGCCATTGGCCCAACCAGCCGCCAATGACCTGTGCCGTGGCTGGGGTCAACCAGAACGGGCAAATGGGTAAGGTTCTTGAGCACGGGGACGGCGTTGAGATCGAGGGTGAAACGAGTCTCGGTCTCGAAGGTGCGAATCCCGCGTTCGCAAAGCATGATGTCATAATTGCCTTCGCTCAGACAGTATTCGGCGGCCATCAGGTATTCCTGAATCGTTGCCCACATTCCGCGTTTGAGGAGGGCGGGTTTTTTCGCCTGTCCTATCGCCCGAAGGAGAGCATAATTCTGACAGTTGCGCGCACCGACTTGAAGAACATCGGCATACTTCAAAAGCGTCTCGATGTCGTTGACGGCAACGATCTCGGTAACGATCTTCAGGCCGGTTTCGGCTTTTGCGGCCTGGAGGATTTTCAGACCGTCCTCTTCGAGGCCCTGAAAAGCGTAAGGCGATGTGCGCGGCTTGTAGGCGCCGCCGCGAAGCATTTTGGCACCCGCGGCTTTGACCGCCCGCGCCGTTTCGATCGCCTGCTTTTCGGACTCGACCGAACAAGGGCCGGCAATCACAACGATTTCGGGTCCGCCGATTTTCACCCCCTCGACGTTGACAACCGTCGTCTCGGGCCGGAACTCACGACTGGCGAGCTTGTAAGGGCGGAGAATCGGGATGACGGCCTCGATCCCTTCCATTTGCTCGAGCACCTGAAGCGGGGTCTTATCTTTCGAGCCGACAGCGCCAACAATCGTTCGCTCAACGCCACGGCTCAAATGGCAGGAGTAGCCCATCTGCTCGATGCGGCGGATCACCGCCTGGAGCTGCTCTTCCGTGTGATTCCGTTCCATAACAATGATCATTTTACATGGCCCCTTGAAACAAGGCTGAAGGATGAATTGAAAGCGGTCATTGCATTTTCGTCCGAACTCTTGCCGCAAACTTCAACATTCCCGCTGATCGTTCATCCTTCCGCCTTCACCTTTCTGCCTTCATTGTTGCTCAGGATTCTGCCTCGCCGCTGAAGACCCGCAAACACCCCTCGCATCGCACGAAGTGCTTCATCTGCCGAATTTCGAGCATTTTCTGGCTGACCAGACTCATGTGGCATCCACCGCAATGGTTGTTGACCGCCTGGCAGACCACTTCGCCCGGAAGGCGTTCCGACAGGCGATCGTAAAGGGCGAGGACGTCGGCCGGGATTGTTTGGCGCCGCCGATCGCGTTCGCTGCCCAGGCGGGCAATCTTTTCGTTCTTCGATTGAATCTGTTCTTCGATCCGTTGCTTTTCTCCGTGCGCCTCGGCACGGACACGTTCGAGTCGCTCGTGCGCCTGCTTGACCCGCCGGTCGTGCGTCTCTTCCGCTTCGAGGAGTTCCAGGATGCGCGTCTCGAGACCGTCCACCTTTCGACGGAGCGTATCAATCTCCTGGTTGACCGCCGCGTATTCCTTGTTAGTTTTAATTTCCATCAAGCGCTTTCGGTGTTTTTCGATTTCGTCTCCGAGTTCGCGAATTTCCTTTTCGAGCCGGCGTTGTTCCTTGCTCGTATCGGTCTTGCCGGTGCCTATCTTTTCGACTTCTTGTTGCTCTTGAGCCAAGCGCGCATCGAGGGCGCGCAACTTGGGCGGCAAGATGGCCAGTTGCTGCCGCGCCTGAATGATCTCGCGATCCACTTCCTGGAGAGCTGCCAACTGGGCCAGAATCGCGCGGATTTCCTCGCGCGATCGTTCGGTTGGGGTCATCCAACGATTCTCCCTACTGGCGAAGCGATAGGCCGACTTTCGCGGCGCGGTCAGCCCGGAGGCCACCCCATGGCGCGCCCACCGAGCAGGTGCAAGTGGACGTGGTAAATGGATTGCCCCGCACCGCCCATACAATTGAGGACGCAACGATAGCCCGACTGGCTCACTCCGGCCTCGGCCGCCAAGCGCTTCGCCACCAGGAGGAGCTTTCCGATCAGCGCCTCGTAACGTTCGTCGAGATCGTTCAACGTGGCGATGTGTTCCTTGGGAACGATGAGGATGTGTGTGGGGGCCTGGGGAGCGATGTCGTGGAACGCAAAGAAACGGTCATCCTCATAAGCAATCTTCGAGGGAATCTCGCGCCGGATGATTTTGCAAAACAGACATTTGGAGTCCTGTACCACGGCGATGATCATCCTCCATTCGGGCTTTCGGGAGTCACGTCCTCTCCACAGTCAGCCGTCCCAACGGACCGAAAATCCGTTGCAAAGCGACGGCTTCTTTAGTAGGAACCGCGACAGTTGATTGCAAGGAAAATCCTGGACGTGCTCGAGACCTTCACTGAGAGCCTTGAACATTATCTCCGCCAGGGCAAAATCGAGCCTTCCTGCCACCTGATCCTTCAGTTCGCGGCGCACGAAGAGTCTTTGCAGGCGACGGCGCGAATTGTCCAACAAACCCTCGAACATTTGCTCGAACAGTTTGCAATCGAGCCTGTGAACCGGTTTTGCGCCGAGATGGATACCAGCCTGCCGGGCGAAATCGTCGAGCCGATCAAAGAGAAGATCGGCCGGCGTATGGCCGTGATTCAGGACTGGTCGGGCAAGATCACCTTGGTCGCCCGCGAAAGACAGGCCCGTGATCTTCGCGCGGCGGTCCGCGCACGAAATCTCGCCGAGATCGAACGCTGCGCCATGGCGATCTTGCTTCCCGGCGGCCGAACCGAACCCGACCGATCGCTCGTTCAGTATGTCGGCAACATATTGGGTTCGATCGAATTCGGCCAGCGCGAGGTCGAGCAATTGATCGCGCGCCTGCGGTCGAGCGGCCGCCTTCTTGGACTGAGCAGCGAGATGATCGAGTTGATGGAAAACGCGCGCCGTGAACGCCAGCGCGAGGCCGCGCGTGGTCGCTTCGATTTTCCCGAAGCCGAATTTGTCCGCGACCTGAATGCCCTCACGGTTGAGTTGAAAGGCTGGTTGCCGGGTCCGCGAGTGGCCGGCTTGCCCACCGACGAACACATCGAGCGATTCTATCACGCGCTTCATGCGCTCGCCGCTACCATTTTTCTTAGTGGCGACACGTCGCGGTGGATGGATGTAAGCTTTATACTTGTTGAATACTGCCCGCGCGAACTGTCGGTGGCCGGCCGAAGGTCGGGGGTCGAAGAACGCGCCTACATGACCCTCACGCCGACCTCGCGCCGGACAGTTTTCGAGGCGTTCGGGCGATTGGGCCACAACGACGCGGTCGCCCGGTCCTATCTCAATTTCGCCCAGTCAGTGGAGGAGGAAAGACTGGTTCGCTATGTGGTCGAAGTCATGGGCGCGATGCGCTCGAAACTTTTCTTCCCTTATCTACGCACGGCCTTCGACAACCAGTCGCGGCCGAGCATTCGCAACACCGCCCTGGTGGCTGCGAGCAACTATGCCGACGGCGATTCCGCCGAGTTCATTCTGCGCGCACTGACGGAGGCCATCCGAAAAGGCGTCCGTCGCGGTCTGATTCCCGAAGGACCTGCGCGCCGCGACGTAGTGGAGGCCATGTTTGCTCTCGGTCGCCTTGTGCGTAGTCCTCGCATGGACCCCGGGGGGCGCAACGAAATCCTCAAGCGAGCAATCCGCCTGGTACCTGGCAAAGAGCCGCATCTTCTTCAGGAACTGGCCTATCAGTGCTTTTGCACGCCCAGCGAGGGTTGGGATGGCGCTCTGCGCGACTGGGCTGTCGCCACATTGGCGCGGAGCCTCTGGTTGGCTGATGTGACACCCGATTTCGCACCGGGCGACGACCGCCAGACGAGCATCGTCGGTGCGCGCACTCCGACCGTTCAGGCGCTGGTTGCGATTGGCCGCGAAGGGATGCCTACCCTTCTGCGCACGTGCGAAGAAAGCGATTTGCGTTTCGGCGTCCCCTACATTGCCTTGGCCGAGGTGTTTGGACAGATCGGTGATGCAAGGGCGTTGGATCTGCTCGAAAAGATGTTAGCCAACGCCCTGTTGTTTGAAGGCTCGGGACGAACCAAGTACCAGGTCGAGAAATACTATGATGCCACCGAGGGCGTTCGCAAGGAGTTGACGAGCGACCAGGTCGCCGCGGCGCTTCTGTTCGCCGTCGAACAAATCGGTGGCGAGCAGGCGGACAGGATTTTGGTTCGCGCCTATAGCCAAATCCGAGCGCCCGGGGCAAGCAGCCCTGGAGCCGAAACCGATGCGTTGCTGGAAAAAGCCCATACGCGCTTGATGCACGAGGGCCGCTGGAACGACCTCGTTCGCCAAGCAGGGGAGCGGCGAACGGAACGTCCAGCGGAGCGAGACGAGGCCGCCGAGCGCGAAGCTGTCGCTCATGCGATCAAGGCATTGCAGACGAAGTTCTTTTTAACCGGAGGGCGCCGAAGACGCAAGATTTCGGCTATCCAGACGCTGGCCAACCTGCGCAACCTCGATGCGATTCCGCTGATCGTCTCCCATCTTGACGACAGCGATTCGCTCGTGCGTGGGGCTGCCGAAACGGCTCTGGGAGAATATGTGTGGGCGGCAAGCAACGAGATGGTTTTTCGCGGGCTAGTCTATGCGCTTCTCGACGGCCTGCACAGCCGCAACGACACAACGCGCGACACGATTCGAGCGATTCTCAAGCGCCTCGGTCCGACCCACGAGCCGTTGCATTCGAAACTTCTCGCGCTCAGCCAACAGGAAAGCGACGCTCTGCTGCGCAGCGAGGCCAACCGTCTCTTGCGCGAGGGAATGGAGTTCGACAAGACCGAGGCTTTGGGAACTCCTTCCGAAGCACGGGAGAGTGAAGTGTCGGAATCACCGGAGACCGAGCAAACGCCACCCCGTGAAACCCCGCGCAAAGTGAGTCTCGACGAAGTCATTCGTCAGAGACGTGAATACCTTCAGGCACGCCAGGCGTGGATTCGTGGCGGCAAGAAGGGCGAGCCGCCAAAACCGCCTCTCGAACCATAGCCGGAGAGGGCAACTGCCCTGATTACACTGTGGAAAGGTAGGTGTTTAGCCCGCGGTTGTAGCTTACCCCTGGTGGGCGTTTGCAGGCTCTGCCCCGAAACGCTCGAACGGGCACAAGGCCCTAAGCTACAAGGAAATGACAGATGCGGGCGAAATACGTGGAAAGAATGCTCTTTCAAGTTGCGAGAACGAGAGAACGACACACAACAGATGGATTCCGCGCGCCCATAGGGTACATGCGCTTGGTGGGGTCAATGTGATGCGCCACGCCACAGTTCTCAAGCCTGAACTCTTGGGAATCAAGGTGAAACCGGTCAGTCGGTCGAAACTGGCGGTCGGCGTGGTCTCCTATCTCAATACCAAGCCATTGATTTTCGGTCTTCAATCGCTGGCACCGAATCTTCGCGTTCAGGTCGCCCCGCCTTCGGAACTGGCGCGGCGGTTGCGCGAGAAGCGGCTGGATGTGGCCTTGGTCTCGGTGTCGGAATATTTTTCGCGGCCCGACTATGGACTGATCCCAGAATCCGCGATCTGTGGCGACGGGTATGTGCGATCGGTGCTACTTTTCTCGCGCGTTCCAATTGAACAGGCCCGGACGATCTGTCTCGATCCCGAGTCGCTGACGTCCAATGCACTGATCAAGGTTCTGTGTCGTTGGCACTTTTCGATCGAACCGACCTGGGCGATGAGATCGCGAAGGTCGGATCCGGCGGTTGTCCTCGAGAAAGGCAAAAACGAGGCCGTGCTTGTCATCGGGAATGCCGCTTTGAGGATGTCAGGGCGCTTTCCGTATGAATACGATCTTGGGCAGGAGTGGTGGCGCTTGACGGGGTTGCCATTCGTATTCGCTGTGTGGGTCGTGCGGCCGGGGACCGAGGTTGGGGATTTGCCGGCGGTGTTGCGCCAGTCGCTTCAGTTGGGACTTGCCCACCTCGATCGGATTGCCGACGAAGCCGCACGAGCGCTTCGTCTCGACCCAGGACTTTGCCTGAACTATTTGCGGGCGATGATTCGCTACGAGCTGACCGAGCGGACCTGGCAAGGGATGGCGCGGTTCTTTGAAATGTGCTCGATCCTGGGAATCTGTCCGCCCTGTCCGCCGCCTGCTTTGGCTCGATGGTTGAATCGTGACAACGACCACTTGGCCGAACCAAGAATCACCGGCAGGATGCCTGTGCTACCGAATAAAGAAAGGATCCAGCCGAGGGCAAGGAGGCATTGAGCCGCTGGTATGAAGCGACGTGACCTAATGTGGTGTCTCGCTTTGAGCTGCCTGGTTTTCATCGCCGAAGGCTTCTATACCAATCACAGCGACGTTCTGTTGACGATGCGCCGATTGAAGGCCGTGCGTACGCCCGAAGGCGTCACGGGTCTTTCTGTGGCGCCTTTTGTTTGGCGCGGCATCAAGTACGTCGCCTTCTACCCGCTGGCAGGATTGGCGGTTGGGGCGTTGCTGGCCGTTTTGGCGCACCTTCTGGTGCGGCCAAAACCCAGACAAGTGGCCGAAGGAAACGACGATTCGGGACCGACCGCCACTGCGCTCGACGAGCGCGTTCTTCGCAAGCGGTTCTTTTGGACCTTTGCCACTGTGCTGGCTTTCCTGATGGTCTATATCTACTTAAGAATGATGACGCTGTATCCTGCGCTTTTTGACAATTCCTATCGTTGGGCATGGTTCGCGGGAAGTGCGCTGTGGGTTCTGATTGTCGCATCCGTTGGAAGAATCGCCGCTGTCCTGATCGCACTGTTCTTGTTGCGCAAGTACTTCTGGGAGATTCTGACAGCTCTCCAACGGGCGCGATTCGTCCTGGCAGCGGTTTTGGCCGTCATTGTTGTTGGTGTGGCCGGCTGGTGGGCAACAAAGCGACACGACACCAAACCACCAACGAACAACGGGCCCAATGTCATCCTCATCGCACTCGACTCGCTACGGCCCGACCATGTGTCCTGGAAGAGGCTGGGCAAACCGTATGGCCCACGAACCACGCCCAATATTGACCGATTCCTCGACGATGCTGTTTGGTTCGATCAGGCGTTTGTCTCGCTGTGCAGAACGTATCCCTCCTGGATTTCGTTCCTGACAGGATGCTGGCCGCCAACGCACGGGGTGAGAGATGATCTCCCGCCGAAGGATGAAGTATTGCCGCGTGTGCCGACGCTTGCCCAGGTTCTTCAGGGAGTCGGCTACAAGACCGCTTTCTTCCTGGACAATACGAACTTTGCCTGGATAGAGCCGGAACTCGGCTTCGATGAAATCGTCCAGCCGCCCCATAATGTCATAGATTTTTACGTCAGTTCTGTCCAGCCCCCGATGGTTCTCTACTACTATTTCCTCAACAATCGGTTGGGGTATCTTTACGACCCGGGTCTTCGGATGAATGCGGCCTATCGGCCCATCTATCGGCCCGAAATTATGAACCACAAGATTGCCCGATTCCTGGATCGTATGCGATATGAATCGAAGTTCTTCGCGGCGATCCATTTTTGCAGCATCCATGTCCCATTCTGCGTATCCTATCCCTATTCGACGTATTTTGCGCCTTCGTTCGGACCGGTCGTCAACCGTTTCGGTTATGGTGCGCTCCGCGATCAGATTCTGATGAAGCAAAAAGGAGAACGGGAGGAATTCTCGCCCGAAGAGACCTCCTGGATTTTCACACAGGAAGTGAATCTCTACGACGCGCTGGTACGTTCAGCCGACAACAGTTTCGGCATAACGATCCGGGCAATTCAAGAGGCCGGTCTCTACGACAATTCCTACATCGTTTTGACGGCCGACCACGCAGAGAACCTACCGGAGCCGGGGCTTCGCTATCTCTATGGTTCCTCGACTCACGGTTTCTTTCTTTGGGGCGACGGCGACACGCATGTCCCACTTGCCATCAAGTTTCCCAACCAGCGCCATGCCGGTCGGCGCGTGGCAAGGCTAGTCCGTTCGATAGACCTTGCCCCGACACTGCTCGAGTCCCTGGGGCTGCCGCCGTTGGAGAAGGCCGAAGGGGTCTCGCGGATGCCCGGCATTACTGGTGGAAACGACGACCGGGAGCGTTGGGTTTATGCCGAAGTGGGGCTTTCGACCACGAAAGTTTTCATCCGCCAGCACCTGGCTTATCAATTCGTGGCCTATCCCGACTTGCACGAAGTGGACCCTCAAACGCTGAAAATCTATAAGAAGAAACAACAGATGCCGAACCTGATCGCGGCGAAAGATCGGATGATTCGCACCGAACGCTGGAAGTTGATCTCCTATCCAATCGTCACCGATGATTTGCATTTCAAGACGGAGCTGTTCGACCTGGCGACCGACCGCAACAGCTGCAACGACATCTCCACGAGCTATCCGGAAGTCACAAAGGAGTTGTGGGAGCGGCTTCAGCCTTACATCGAAAAAGACCTCAAGGAGTATGGCACGGGTCCGTTGAAAGCCATCTCCGACGAGGACAGAGAACGCGCTCTGACAACGCGATTCTGAAAACTGGCGAACCTGTTTGTGGCAAGCAAAAAGAATTCATCCTCCCGCCTTTATCCTTCAGCCTTTTCTTCACCAAAGGTCACGACCCTCGGTCGTATAGACCGCACGACCGTGCTTCACACCCTTCTGCGCGATAAGCAGCTCGGCGAGTTGGCGAACCCGGCCTGACAGCCCGCGCAGGATGACAACCTCCAGGCAATTGTCGTTATCGAGATGAATGTGCGTGGCCGCCACGACCAACGAACCGTGGTGGTGCTGAATGTCGGCAAGGCGGTCGGCCAGCTCGCGCGTGTGATGATCATAAACGATCGTCACCGTTGCGGCCACTTTCTCGTTGGCGTCAGCCCATCGTTCTTCGACCAACGCATTGCGCACCAGGTCGCGGATGGCTTCCGAGCGGTTGGGATAGCCTTTCCGAGCGGTCAGTTCGTCAAATGTCTTGAGCAACTCGCGATTCATCGAGATCGAAAATCGTTCGACATGCGGCATGCTCCTACCTCCGGTGATCGCTCACGAATACATCAGCCGCCACAATCAAGTCGTTATTCTTTGCTGGCAAGATCAAAAAGAGGGGACCTCTTGATAGTCCGCCCCGCAAATCCACGTCCAAAATCGTTTTCAGTGCGGTAACACCAGGATGCCACGGACGATGGCGTAGTTGTCGGTTTCGTCCGTTTCGGCCACTTGGTCGGGCCTGTCCACAAAGCCAATGATGACATATTGCGCCGCCGGGAGCGAAGGATAAGCGTCGGGCCGATAAGGGACCAGATCGAGGGTGCCTCCCGGTGCGAGGTTGTCCACGTGGATGGAGTCGCAAACAAAGCGGTCGGGCCACGGGTAGTCGGGATCGCCCGGACAGGCCCGGAACTCCACCCAGAATGGACCCGAATCGGCCGTACCGGTGTTGCGAACGATGCCATGCATCTCGATCCCAGGCCAGCAGGGAATCCCAAATTGGAACTGTTCGATGACCAGGTTTGCCCCGCCCGCTGGCCGAATCACCACCAGGCGCTTTCCAGCGACCACGCAGCGATTGTTCGTCTCGTCGGCCTCGGTGACATCGCCCGGTCGGTCGGCAAACACCACGACCGAATACGGCCCGTCGGGTATGCCGCACAGCGATTTTACCGATGACAACCGGACCGTTGCGCCAGGAGCCAGGTTCGTCACCCAATCCGAAATCGTCAGAAAGTCGTTCAGGGTGAGTCCGCCATCGCGCGATCCCCAATACTCTAACCAGAAAGAATCTGTGTGGGCGGTACCCTGGTTGGTCAATTCCACCGTCAGCGTGATCGTATCGCCGGGGGCCAAGTGCACGGAAGATGCCGGCGAGATGTCCGCACTCACCACAGCAATATCGGGGCCGTAGAGGGCCTGCTTTTCACGGCGGACGATGCTGGAGCGGTTGAACACCTGCCCATCCACGAATTGATAGTTGTTTGTCTCGTCCAACTCATTGATCGAGTCGTCGCGGTCGGCCACACAGCCTACCAGGAAAACCCCCGTCGGGACGTTACACAGCTGACGTGGGTGGTCCGAGAGATTCACCCATGCCCCCGGATCAAGGTTCCAGACAAAGATCGAGTCGCACAGGAAGAAGTTCAGGTTCGGATAGGGCCAATCCCACGATCCCCAGAATTCGATCCAGAACGGCCCGCTTGGCTCGGCGCCACGATTGACCACCCGGCCGGAAAACGCCACCGGCTGGCCGCTTTGCGCGGGATTGGGCGACATGGCGAAGCCTTCTACCGCCAAATCCACCTGCGTCTGTGGGCGAATGACGAGAATCCGTTTTCCGCGCACGATGGCACGGTTGTCGCGCTCGTTCGTTTCCGCAACCTCTCGCGGGCGGTCCACAGCATAGACGACCGTATAGGGACCGTCGGGAATCGAGTACAGCGCCGAGCTCGTAATCCACGAATACGCGCCATTGCCGGGCAGACCATCCGACAAGTGAAGCGATGTGGCCACGAAGCGATCCAACGTCAGCCCACCCGTCCGCGAGCCCCAAACCTCCGTCCAGAACGGCCCCGCCCTGTCGTCGCCAAGGTTCTCGATGAACGCCGAGAGAATCAACGCATCGCCCGGGCGCAATTGTACCGGCGCCATCGGAGCTATGTCGCAATTCGACAGTGTGAGATTCGCATTGCCGCTCGGTGTTGTTGCCCATGCCTCATTGGAGTAACCCGTATGGCCGGTCAAATTGAAGGCGCGCACCCGATAGTAATAGGTCGTGTTTGGCGATAAGCCCGTGTCCTGATAGCTCATCACATTCATTCCAACTTGCGCAATCTCGGACCAGGTCCCGGACAGACCCGTTTTTCCCTCGATCTTGAATCCAAGCTCACAGTCCGAGTCGTCTATCCACGATAGGTTGATCTGGGTCATCGAAACCGGCGTGGCTGTCAGATTATTTGGCGGATTAAACACCTCCCCGAACGCTGTGGCGGAGGTCTCATTGGAATAAGGAGAGTCGCCGGCCGCATTGAACGCTCGCACCCGGTAGAGGTAAGTCATGCACGGCGACACCCCCACGTCTTGGTAGGTAGTCACGTTGGCCGTCACCGTTGTGATCTCCGCCCACGACGTTGGCAACCCTACATCGTACACCTTCCGTTCGATCTTGGACCCCTCCTCATTGTCCGAGTTGTCCGCCCATGATAAGTCAATCCGTGTATCCGACATCGCCGTGGCTTTCAGGTTCGACGGCGCCGCCGGCGTCCGCGGCCCTGGGGCCACAATGGCAAACTTCGTTATGAATCCATCCCAGGCGCCGCCGCCGTAAGTCATCTGCCATCCCCGCGTGGTTGGGAAATCACTGGAGCTGCTTTGTCCGACAACGTAAACCCCGCCCCCCGCATCGGCAGCCACGCTTCGGGGCAATTCCGACTGGCTTCCGCCCCAGATGGTGGAGTAGATAAGTCTCCCACTGTGGTCGAATTTGGCCAGGATCGCGCCACCGCCGCCCCGGCGATACCGCGCGTCGCCGCCTCCCGTCGTAGGAAAGTCGGCCGAATCCGTAACGCCGGCGGCACAGAGATTGCCGTCTCGATCGAGAGTCAGAGCAGTATTCGCATCCCATCCGCCGCCGCCAAGGAATGAGGATTGTTGCAGCCAGCCATCCAGGCCAAACTTCGCGAGGAAGGCGTCGGAACTGCCATGGAATACAGTGTCCCCAGCGCCGGATGTGGGGAAGTCAGCCGAACTTGTCCCGCCGGTAACATAGATGCTCCCGACCTTATCAAAAAGCACGTCCGCCACACCCTCATCCCACGATCCACCAAGGCACGTGGACCACAGCAACATGCCGTTGGCGCTAAACTTCGCGATGTAACCGTCATAGCCCCCGCCATGGAAACCTGTGCTGTTGGGGCCGGTTGTGGGGAAATCGGTCGAGGTGGTTCGCCCCCCGACATAGACATTTCCCGCATTGTCAGGGGCGACGCCATACCCCAGGTCTTCGCCGTTTCCACCGAGATAGGTGGACCAAAGCAGTCTGCCGTCTGGACTGAACTTGGCCACAAAGCTGTCGCGATCAAAGGCGGGGCCTCTTCCGTAGGGTCCGCTCGTTGGGAAGTCGGCGGAGTCGGTCATTCCGGTCAGATAGATGTTGCTGTTTGTGTCAGTGGCGATATGCCAGCCGTAGTCCTGGCCGCTTCCGCCCAGGTAGGTGCACCAAAGCAACGTCCCGTCGGCGGCCATCTTGGCGACAAAGGCATCGCCCCACGAAGAACCACCGCCGTTGTAGCTGGTGTCATAGGCCCCCGTGGTCGCCAGGTCCGTGGACCACGTGAAGCCGGTGATCAATAGATTGCCCTGAGGATCTGTGGCGAGGCCTGTGGCATAGTCGGCAGAGTTTCCTGGCAAAAATTCGCCCAACTGCGGAAGCCCGGCCGCATTGAACATTACGATAGCAACGTCCATCATTGCGCGGGGGGGCATTGGTGAGAACGGAAAATCCGCCGAATCCGTGTTGACCGAAACAAAGATGTTCCCCGGGGGACCCGTCACCACCATTCCGATCCCGTCTTCGCCGCTGCCGCCCAGATAGGTGGACCATTCGATGCCGGGCGTTTCTCTTGTCGCCCGCCAGATGTCATCGGACCCTTGGCCCCCGCTGCGGCCCGATCCAAAGAATATCTCGTTCCCGTCACGGCTGACCGACGGCGCCTCCGCGCCGCCTCCGCTGTGAATATTGACAAAGGCGGACTGTCCCGGAGGACCGAACGGATCGCGTTTGGAAGATCGTGTGGACACCCAAAGCTGCCGACTGGGACTTTGATTCACGTCATCCTCAACATAGATGTAAAGGGTCCGCTCGTCCGGACTAATATAAAGACCACCGACGCCTATATCCCACTGGTTGAAGTTGAAGTGCGAATGGATCTGAGCGAATTCGTCGTTGGTCGGCGCGCCAAAATCCTCTGCCGTCGAATTCCTTCGGGCCACCCAGATGGGCGTCTGCGGCGCACGCGAAGAAACGAAATACAGGGACAAACCATCCGCAGAAACATTCGCATCGAAGTCGGAAGCGGTGCTGTTCACATTCGGAAGCAATCGAGGCCCAGAAAAATCACTAGTAACGTCCGGTCGGGTGGCGACCCAAATGTCGGCGCTTCCCGAGCCAGGCCTCGTGTCCGAATGCAAATACAACGTCAGTTGATCCGCAGAAAGGGAATCCGGCCACTGACGTTGACTTGTGTTCACGCTGTCCAAGTGCGCTGTGCTTGGGCTACCAAAGGGGGCCGTTGTGGAACTCCGCACGGCAACGTAGATGTCGTTTTGCCCGCTTTGGCCCCGTGAGAAATACAAAGAAAGACCGTCGAGGGTGAGATATGGACAGCCCTCTGAGATGTCGGTGTTGACCGCGGTCACATTCTCAGGGACGCCGAACCGCACAAGAGTTCCACCGGGTGTGGTCGTAATCAATTGGCTGCGGTAAATATCCCCTCTGCCGTCAGCGCGGCTCGACGTGAAGTAAAGCGTCTGCGTCGGCTCATGGTAGAAAGGCTTAAACTCCCACGCGGGTGTGTTCAGGTTCCACAGGTTAACTGGCGCACTGAAGGGTTGATCGGTCGAGTCGCGCACCGCGACATACAAATCCGGCGGGATACGACCGTCGGGGCTGTAGGTGAAGAAAAGCATCAAGCCGTCGCTGGTGACATAAGGATACGCCTCAGAGACCGTGGTATTTAACTCGTCGAAAAACGTGGGTGGGCCGAAATCCTCACCGGTCGAATTGCGGGAAGAAAAACAAAGGTCGAGATCATAGGGTTTAGACGCCACGCCGCGATGGAAGTAGATTCTCAGCCCGTCGGATGTGACTTGTGCCCCGCCGTTCCACTCCCGCGCGCCGGGTGTGTTCACGCCCGCGAGCATGTGCTGTGTGGCGCTGTTCCAGGGCGCGCCGACCGAGGGTCTCGTGATCGCCCAAATACTTGCATCGCTGAGCGGCTGGGAACGATAAGAATTGAAATACATCGTAAGACCGTCGCCCGAAAGATATGGCTCGAGCTGACGGGGCGGGTGGTTGATTTCGGTGACTCGTACGGGTGTAGTGAATGAAGCGTCAAGACTGGAGCGCGTGCTGTGGTAGATATGGTGCATTGTCGGGGCATCGTCGCGATCGCTGGCAAAATAGAGTTCCAGACCATCTGGACTAATCCATGGTGCCCAATCAATGCCCTGCGAGTTGAGTTCCGTGACAGGAACCGGCGTTGTGAACTGGGGTATTTGCGCCGCGTTGGCGGCCAGTCCGCCGACGAGAGCAATCCAAATAATGAATTCCAAAAACGTGCTATTCGGCGCCTTCAAAAATAGGCGTGATGCATTCTTTTCGAACATTCCAAAACCTCCCCTTCCAAGAATGTCATTTCTAACTAATTTTTTATAGCACAACGCCCTTGACTGTCAATGTGATTCATCCAAAATGAGGTAGGAGCCACTTGCGATAGGCCGTTTCCTTGTTGATGGAGTTGCGGAGGCGAAGAGGTCGTGTGAGTGGGCCTTTCGTGCCCCGTTGCGTTGCGGATTACCGGCCCGAAGAGAACAGTCCTCCTTCGTCACCTCAGTTGGCCGGACTGTTTTTCGGCTCTACCCGGCGGGGCGGCCCGCCAGCGTCAGGCGACTCGCAACAGCGAGCCCGCTCGACCTGGCCGGCCTCGATCCACGAGACCGCCGTGGCCAGCATGACGATCATGGCCAGGCCCACGCGGCACTTCATTTTCTTTTCGCCGCGAATGAACAAGTCCTTCCCATAGTCCGGCAACAGCCGCCTCACCTTCTCCACCAACGCCTCGAACATCTCCTCCACCAAGCCGGTGTGCCGGAACAACTTCTTGAAAAACCGCGAGTAAACTAGGGGCTGGCGAAATTGACCTGGCCAAACTGCGAATCCGCGAGGTACAGGTTTGAGGTAGGCCCTTAGAATAGGACGGGGATGCACGCCTCAGCTTCTTTGTCGGACAATTTGGGCTTGAAATCTACCCGGCAGCTTTGGCAGTTCTGTTGCCAAGAACGTTGTTTCAAATAGCCAATCGGCCTCGAACGCCTGCAGAAAAGTAGCCGTGCCGGAGTGGCGGAACTGGCAGACGCACCGGACTCAAAATCCGGCGGGCAGAGATGTCCGTGGGGGTTCGACTCCCCCCTCCGGCACCAAGTGCATAGGGGCGTAAACCACAGCGAACCAATGGTTTACGCCTCATTTCTTTTTCTGGCCGCCATCGGCCAAAGAGTTTCCGCCGCCTTTCCGGAAGCGTTCAATAGGGCCTGGGCACTTACACTAGACTTACGTCGTCCTATCTCACCGCTCCGCGATGCGTTTAGGCTTCGAGTGGGTTATGCGATGCCGGTCTCCAACTCTGGCCGCATGGCCGGAGGATCACACGTAAATGGCAGACTCGCAAAGGGGTGCACGACATAAACGTGGGTTCAGGCGACGCGGTCTTCCCAGAATTGTTCGGCGAGGCCGGAGAGATGGCAGCAGCGTGCGGCGATGATGGCGTTGGCGCGGCGGACGGACCAGAACATGCCGGATTGTTTGAAGCGCCGTCCGATGATGGTTTTGCAGCCGGCCTCGACGACGTCGGAGCCGACGAAGAGACCTTGC
>Ga0315280_10005836_pt1 | contig 17326 bp, 10 predicted proteins | sample YL17G06_40_MG_FD_203697 | JGI IMG/M metagenome (GOLD analysis project Ga0315280, IMG submission 203697) | Sediment microbial communities from Yellowstone Lake, YNP, Wyoming, USA - YL17G06_40 | ecosystem: Environmental > Aquatic > Freshwater > Lake > Sediment | place: USA: Wyoming | collected...
GTGACCGTGCTCCCCCACGTGAACTCCGGCGCCAGGTTCCCGTTCATATCCTGCACGTTGGTCCAGAAATCAAGGTCCAACCGAAGTGTTCCATTGCCGGTGATGGTGTCCACAGTCACGACGAAGCTATTGCCGACGCCGTCGGAAGGATCAATACTGGCAATGTTCCCGTTGGCCGTCCCGGTCGTCGTCAGCGTGAAGTCGTCTGTGCTGACGTTGAAGACCGTGTCGTCGAAGTCCACGGTGAACCTAACGCTGGTCGCGCTGGTTGGCCCCGGCGTCTCCGGTTCGCTCGACATCACCATCGGCTTCACAGTGTCGACGTCGAACAGGGGGGGCGAAATGTAGGGATCGGGATCCTGAGTATTCCATGCCAGGTCCATCGCACCCTGTATCTCGACGGCAACATCGCGTACGTCCGCATCTTCCCAACCCCATCCCTCGGGAGTGTAGTCGACCACGTTGAATACGAACACGGCGGTATCGTGTGTCTGTGTCCAATAGCCATCACACTCGGGCCCAAACGGCTGCCCGATGTCTTTAGTGAAGGTCAACCACGGGAGCCCCCATGTGTCCATCGTCTCGTTAAAGTACACCGTCGCTGTGAACCACCCGGGTGCATCCGCGTCCGAGATCAAGAAATCGCTGACCTCCACGCCCATGACCTCTGGCGGCGTCGAGTCCTCGGTGATCGTCGGCACGTCGGCGGGGTTGGATTCGTTGCCCGAGGCGTCCGTCGCCGTCACGAGGAAGTCGTTGGCCGCGTCCTGTATCAGGGGCACGTCGATCGAGAACGACGTGGCCCCACCGCTAAGTTGCTGCGAGCCCACGACCGCGTCCGCGCCATTGATGAGGCCGTCATTATTGTTGTCCCGATAGACCTTTGCCAGACTATTGGCCTCGGCCGTCCCGGTGATCGTATAGCTGTCGGCATTCAACGGCAACGGATACGGTGGGTCCACCTCCGGCGGCGCAGGCGGCACGATGTCGGGGTTGACCGTCCCCGTGATCCGAACATTGAACGGGTTCTCCACCCCATCGCCCCCATCGGCATCGTTGTTCGTGAAGCTAGTATCTCCCGCAAACGTCCCCGCCGTCCCCGTGTTCAGCCTCACCGTAAAGTCGTCGTAGCTCCCCACCGCAATCGAAGCGTTCAGCGGGTCCGTCACGCTGAACCCCGCCGGCACCGTCAGCCCGCTGCTCGTCAACGCCGCCGTCCCCGTATTGCTCACCCGGAACGTGTGGCTCACCGCGGCCGAACCCTGCACGACCGAACCGAAGTCCGTCCCGTCGCTGGTGCCCGGGGTACTGTCGCCGTCGACAATCAGCAGGCCGCCGCCGCGCACCTCGATCTCCGACGCCCCTACGACGAAATCGCCCGACCAGACGTTCGAGGTGAGCCCGGTTTCCGCAAAGACAGTGCGGAACTCGATGTGATGGGCACCCGCGCCCGCCGGGACATTCTGCGAGACCGTCCCAGAATACATGAAGTAGCTATTGCCATTGGTCCAACTCCCCGCGTCGAGCTTGTACTGGATCCTGTTGACGGTGTTGGTTGTGATATCGGTCGCCGGTTGGCCGAAAGCCCACACATAGGTGTTATTCGGGTTTTGGTTGTCGAGCGTTTGGACCGAGCTCGTGCCGGCGAACTCGAACTGCCCCGTGGCGGGATTGTAGGCTCCAGAGCCCGTCAGGGTCAGCGGAACGTCGAGGACGTCAAAGATCCCATCGCTGTCGCTGTCTTGCCATCCGAGCATTTGCAGCGAGGTGGGCGACGAGGTGTGGTTGACGTAGGCGGGGCTCTGTAGGGCCGCTTCGCCCATGAGGCTGATGACGCGCGATGACGGGTTCGGATTGCCGTCATACGCGTTGAGGTTCTGGGTGTTGTAGTAGCCGGAATGGTCCGTGTACTTGCCGCCGGAGTTGGGGTACTCGTCCAACGCGTTGAAGATGTGGCCCGTTTCGTGCGCCAGGACCTGGCCCATATTACCGATGCCCCACCCGTCGTTCTTGTAGGTCATCACGACGAACGGCCCGCCCAGGTAGGCGTAAGCGAAGTAGCCGTCGGTGAAGCAGCCGTCCGCGTCGGCCGATGAATCGACGACGAAGATCGTGTAGGCCCAGTGGGTGTTGTGCGCCACCCGCTGCGCATCCTCCCAGGCTTTCATGTCCCACCAGTAGCCCCAACCCGTAAAACCGGCGAAGCCCACGCTCGTCAGGAAAGTGTTGACCCACAGGTTGTGGTCGTTCGAGGAGCGACCGATCGGCTCGTACCCGGTTGCTAACGGGGTGTCGGCGCGCGTAAAGTCGATATGGAACGTCAGATCGTGTTGAGACGACGGGAACCGGACCGCAAGCGTGTTTTCCCACCAGGTCAGCCCCTCCTGGATCTCGTTCTTGACGTTGGTGATCTCGCTCGACGTCCAGTTCTCCGTCTGGGGATCGATCGACCCATTAGATTCCAACAGAACGACGCTGACCCAGACATCGCCCTGCATGAACTCCGAGGTGTCGAACTGCCGCGCGCCATAGGGGCGCGAACCGCTCGGCGGCGGGCTGGCCGCCGGGCCCTGTGGCCCTTCCTGCCCCGGCTGAAAGATCGGGTCGGGCCCGCGGAGGCAATCACCCACAGCCGCCCTAACCGTGGTGTTCAACGGAACGACGGACGCCGGCTCCGATTCCGATTGCGTCACAGGAACAGGACTCTTGTCGAGGCCATCGTCCTGCGAAGCCAACGAAACCGTCGTCGCCGTCATCGAAGGATCGCCCGTCGCGGAGATGGAAATCCCGGATGCCGATCCCAGTGAAGCCACGCCCTGCAAAATCGGCGCTGTATTCGGTGGAATGCCTGGATCCGCGATCTGCGTCATTGGCGCCACCGCGCCTTCCGGCATGCCTGCGATCAGCGATCCCGACGTGGCCTCGGGACGCGGCGCCGATGCGATCGTCCGATCTAAATCGTTGCCGGGGCTGCCAGGGTCCGTGCTCGCGGCTGTACCTGCGATGACTGGCCCATTGGAAGGCGATGGCTCGAGCCGGCCTTGCAGAAGCAATGACGTGAGGTCAGGAGCCAGCGAGAGCAGCCGCCGATCCTCCAAAAACTCGCAAACCAAACGACGGCCATACAAGGGCTTCCGAGGCCGGCGAGACCGACGGCCCACGCTGTTCTGTCTCTGCGGCGCCTGGAACTTCGAGACGAGTCGCGACATGGCTTTTCTCTCCAGAAGCAGATCAACGGTTTCCGTGATCCTCGTATACCTTGACGTGGTCCCTCGCACCACGGGCGATGATACGACACCCGAGCCAGATCCTAGTTAAGGATCACCCTGGCCGTCAAGTATGTCCCCCCAAAAAAGATATCGATACCAATACTGCCAGAGGGAATTGGCGGAAATCGCGTTCCCCTTTGGCCCCGACAAGCGGGTGCCGAGAAAACGGCCGGGCGGCTGCCTCGGATCGCTCCTCGGGGTGTGCGCCGTTGAGCAGGCGCTGTAACTGGGCTTCCGCCAGAGCAAGGTCGTCTTCCCGCTTCCCGACGGGCCCGCCAGGTATACGCACTTGCCTCGTTCCACAGCCAGATCCACCCCGCTCAGCACTCGCGTCTCGTTCGTCCCCAATCGATAGCTGGCTAAAGGCGCTCGTGGGAAAGGCGTCGACGTCGGGCACCCGGGTGCGGATCCGTGCACAAATCTCTTCGGCGTTGGCGCCGGGCTCCGCAATCAGGGTTTTCAGGGCGATCGAGAACACGTCCACGCTACGTCACGCGCGCCGCGAAATCGAGCGGCGCTGTGTTCGTACTCCATATTGCCCATCCTATCAGACGACCAACTGCCCATAAAAGGGGGCCGGCTCCGCCGCAAACCGCGCTCGCTCCCAGGCAAACGCCTTTAGACCCCCTGGACGCTTTCACGAATCGACGGACCCCGCAACCCCGGCCGAAGCCGAAACGCGCGAAGAAGCCTTTCTGGACCGAGAAGACCTACCTATTGAACAGCCACCTGCGAACATGCTTGACCACTTGGGACAACCGTCTTGGGGTCATGCGCTCCCGGTAGACTGCCGACATATCGTTTGCGGCGGGAACGTGGCCCATGATGAAATTGACTGCCACCTGATCTCCGGCTTCTCCGGCAGTCGTCTCGACGGTGTGGTGCAGAGCGGGAAGTCCGCGTGGGGCAACAGGCTGTTGGTGATGGAACTCATGCGTTGTGCGTATCTCGACCACCGGGAGTCGATCATCTTGATCGGGAATCCCGGCACCGGCAAGACGCACATCGCCACGGCACTGGCCGTGGAGGCGTGCGGTCGGGGAAAGCGGGTTCGCTTCTGGAAGGTCACGGAGTTGATCACCCACCTCATCGAGGCACGGGAGGAGCGGCAACTGGCTCGGATGAAACGCCAGTTGGCCAAGCTGGACCTGTTGGTGCTCGATGAGTTGGGCTACGTTCCCACGAGCAAGCTGGGGGCGGAGCTTCTGTTCGACGTGGTGAGCACGGCCTACGAGCGGACCAGCCTGATCGTGACCACCAACCTGCCCTTCGAGAACTGGACGGAGGTCTTGGGCAGCGAGCGGCTGACCGGGGCCGCGCAGCGGTCCTTGCTTTCCCATTGCTGCAGCCACTGGAAGGTTGCGACTTTCCCAATCCTTATTGAAGGAAACGCGGCCCCGGCTGACCACTCGCTTCTGCGCAACCGCCTTTCTCTGGCCGCGTTTCCTTCAATAAAATTGCCCAACTTATTGTTTCCCGGGCCCTTACACGCCCTTCACCGGCGGGAACAGGCCCCAGGCCACTCTTCCACCATGACGCGGCAATTCCCCCAACCCGGGCGGCACGAATAGTGGGCGGCAGAGACCGAAGCCCAGTCGGGGAGCCGCAGGAGCCACACACCCCTGGGCACGGCTGCCTCACGGTCACACCACTCACGGCCAGCACCTGCTTGGCCAGGTGCGCCGACAAGAACCATCTGGACTACAAAGCAGCGCTGGCGCTCATCCAGATGGGCAAGGACAAGCTGGAGAAGGATCCACGGCCCGACATGCCGGGCTTCCGCCTGACCGACGAGCAGGAGGTCGCCCAGCAGCGCAAGTACGACGCGATGCGCCGCGCCAACGCCGAGGCCAAAGCGGCCGCCGCCGCGGGGAAGAAGCACTTCGCGGGTGCGGAATGATCGCGAGCACCCTTGCGGGTTCGCATCATGCTCGCCATTCGCGTCCGGCAGAACGGCCGTATTCTGGCGCGTCTCGCAATAGGTGTGACTTCACGGGACACCACTTCAAGCGGTGAGATCCCGCGAGTCCGGCAAGTGCGTATTCTCCCACTAGCTCGAAGTCGACGCGGCCCCAGCCTCCGTTGCCGTACGAACGCCGGGACCGTCCGACGCTTGCATCAGCGGCGGCGGGGGATCAGAATTCCTATCATTGGGCATCGTAGCGGCGTCAGCATAGCAAAAGGGCTTTACCCCGGGCCAGAAAACCGGCTACCAACCCCCAGGAGATTTCCTATGACAACCAGTCTTCTTCTGACGGCGATGGCGGCCCTATCGCTCTCCGCAACCTCGCAGAACTGGTCAGTCACTTCCCCCAACGGCCAAGTGAGACTCTCCGTCCAACTCGCCGACCTAGGCGGGACGGCAGATTACCCCCGGATGCAGTCCCGCCTCTACTACCGCGTCGAGCAAGGCACCGAAGGCAGCCGGGCGGTGGTGATCAGCGACTCGCCGTTGGGCCTGCAACTGTACGGAAAGGATTTCGTGGACGGTCTACATTTCGAGTCCGCGCAGCCGCCGAAGGTCGTCGAGGAGACTTATGAAATGCCGCACGGCAAACGGCGCCAGTGCCGCAACCGCGCAAACCATCTCACGCTCGCTTTCCGCAACCGCGGCGGCGCGGGCGAACCGCTCGAACTCGACTTGCGGGCCTACGATGACGGCGCGGCCTTCCGCTATCGGCTGCCGGGCAGCGGAGCTATGCCGCAATTGATGAAAGTCGAGGCGACCGGCTTCGCGCTGCCGCAGGACGCCAGGCTTTGGTGCGCGCCCAGCGACAAGGCCACCACTTACTCGCCGGCCTACGAGACTTACTACGAAAACAAGATCGCGGTAGGCACGCCGGCATCGCTTGGCGTGGGCTGGGCATTTCCGCTGCTGTTCCACACCGCGGATTCGCGGCACTGGGCGCTGATCACCGAGTCGGGCCTTGGCCCGAACTTCTGCGGCTCGCGCCTCGCCAACACGGCGCCCCACGGCGTCTATCGCATCGCGCTACCCGATCCAGCCGAGGGAAATGGGTACGGTTCCGCAAACCCATCATCCACGCTGCCGTGGACGATGCCTTGGCGCGTGATCATCGTTGGCAGTTCGCTGGGGAGCATTGTGGAATCAACACTTGTACACGATGTCTCCGAAGCGTCGCGTTTGCGGGACACAGGCTGGATCAAACCGGGCCGCGTGGCGTGGAGTTGGTGGTCGGACAATCCCAGCCCCCAGGACGGAGCCAAACAGAAGAAGTTCGTCGATCTGGCCGCGGAGATGGGTTGGGAATACGTCCTCGTCGATGCGAATTGGGACATCATGGACAACGGCAACATCCACGATGTGTTGCGCTATGCGCAGAGCAAAGGCGTCGGCGTCCTGCTCTGGTATAATTCCGGCGGCCCGCACAACGTCGTCACCGAGAAGCCGCGCGACACGCTCACCTACCGGGAAGTTCGCCGCTTCGAGTTGGACCTGCTCAAGAAGTGGGGCGTCAAAGGCATCAAGGTGGACTTCTTTCAGAGCGACAAGCAGAACGTCATCGACCTTTACCACGGCATCCTGCGGGACGCCGCCGACTTCCAGATTATGGTCAATTTCCACGGCTGCACGCTTCCCCGCGGCTGGGAGCGCACCTGGCCGCACCTGATGTCGATGGAGGCCGTGGGCGGCGAGGAATGTTACATCTTCGACCCGAAGTTCCCCGAGAGCGCCCCGGTCCAGAACACGATCACGCCCTTCATGCGGAACGCCGTTGGCCCGATGGACTACACGCCGATGGGTTTCTCGGACAACAAATATCCCCACCGCACCACCTTCGCGCATGAACTGGCGCTCTCGGTGTTGTTTGAAACCGGCTGGATACACTTCGCCGACAAACCCGAGTCTTATCTCAAGCTGCCGCGCGCGCCGAAGGACTTCCTCAAGCAAGTCCCCGTGGCGTGGGACGACACCCGCTTTGTCGCGGGCTATCCGGGACAGTTCGCGATCCTGGCACGTCGCAAAGGCGACACGTGGTATCTGGCCGGCGTGAACGGCCAAAACCAAGCCCGCGAAGAACACATCAAGCCTGGCGCCTGGCTGGGCACAGGCCGTTACACGCTCGCTCGGATCGGCGATGGCGTCGATGCTCGTAACTTCGCCAGCGAAAGGCAACGCTTCGAGGCTGGCCAGGAATTCTCGGTGAAGATGCTGCCCTTTGGCGGCTTTGTCGCTACGCTGACGCCGGTGAGGTGAGACCCGCCAGTTGCGGTTCGGCTCCGGGCCCTTTGGCGCGGAATGACCGCCTCTGCGATTTGGAGTCAACGATTGAGCAGTGGCGTGGCGAATCGTCCGTCCCGCGTTTGATGGCTCCACCGAGGTCATTGGGCTTTCGCACGGCTGCTCTTCCACCAGTTTCACTAACACCGCTGCGGCGGCAGCCGCTTGGCTACGATCCGCCAGATGATGGCCATATGAGGTTGCGACCCCGCAGGTCTGGCCGCCGCCCGCCGCCCCGCCCACGTGGCCCAGTTACGCCCGTGTCGCGTTGACCGATCCGGGCATCCTGGCTGGCAGGCGGCTGCCGGGCTGGAATGTGAAAACCCTGTCCCGCCGACCGCGATTCATCTTGCTGAAAGCATGGAACGCCGCTCGATTTCTTACAAACGGCTCCAGATCGGCGGCTGGTTCCGCTGCGGCCGCCCGCCCAGACCGGCGCGCATCCCGACAGAGTTCTCGCCCGGCCAACAGCCAGGAACGCCACAAGGTCGCCGGACGCACGCAAGGAGACCTTGACGGTTTAAGGGTCGGATCGGCGGTCCCCGAGCGATTCTGACCCGCTGCGCGGTGCACCAACGTTGGGTTTCAGACGCCCCATGCCAGCCAGCACTCTCCCGCCGCCAACCACATTCTCAGGGCCGTCGGGCGTGGTTCGCGGCATCGGATCCGCGCTGGGAATTTCGGTCGTATTGTCGGGCGTCCGACAATACGCATGAGATTATCGGAATGCGGCGGCCGAACGAGCACCATGACCTGCGCGGCAGGCTGGGCCGGCGTTGTCGTGACACCTTCGTCAGCCTGAAGAGAACCTGCCGCAAGCTGGGCGTCTCCTTCTGGCGCTGCCTTCAGGATCGCGTATTCGGAAAGCAGAAAATCCTGCCTCTGTCCGATCTCATTCGCCAAGCTGCCCAAGAGGCGTAACCTCTCGACCTCCCTTCGCCCGCACCGTCGCTCCCTCTCCCCGTTTGTCCAACCGGTTGCGCGTCTTATTGTGCGCCGAACACGTCCGCGACCAATCCCGGGGTTTTTGAGAACCCACGCTACCCATCAATCCAAGACTGACAGAGCACTAGCGCAGTTCCTTCACTCTCAGGTTGCGGAACTCAATCCGATAGCCTTCCCCTTCCAGGCCGACGCGGCCCTTCTCCAGCCCGCAATCACGGAACTGGCAAGTGACCGCGCCGTTGACCCAGAGCGTCAAAGTCTTGCCGCGGGCGGTCATCTCCAGGGTATTCCACTGGCCGGCCGGTTTCACCCGCGGGTCCTTGACCGCGGTCGCGAGGGTGAAGAACTTCGGCTTTCCTTCGGCAGGCGTCTCGCCGAACAAGTAGCCGCCCGTGGCGTCGCCGATTTGAGCCTGATGCCAGATCGCCCCGTCCCGCGAGTTGCGGATGTAAGCGCCGCTGTTGTAGCCGGACTTCCCCTCAATACGCACGTAACGGAATTCGACGTGGAAAACCGCGTCGCCGAACTCCTTCTCGAACAGCAGCATGTCATGGCCGCCGTCGCCGTCGCAGATGAGCAGCTTCGTGTCGGGCTCGACGTGCCACTGTTGGCGGCCCAGCTTGCCGGTCGGCGGCACGGCCACGCGATACCAGCCCTTAAGATCCACCGGAGGCATAATATCCACCCAACCCTGTCGATCGGCCTCCAAAGCGCTAGTGCTTTCGGCCCCAAAGGCGGCTTGGCTTTGGCAGCCAAAAGGCCACGCGAGGGCCAGCATCATAAGACCGGCGGTCGTGCGGACATCGCGGCGTCCCAGGTTCAAAGTCGTTCGTCTTGCGGAGGACATCAGTCGATTCAGCATCCAAGGGGCTCCATGAGAAGAGATCTTGACCGACATTTCCCAGTTACACCGAGCCTGTAACCGATCCAGGCTCACACGGGCATCGATTTTACCACGGCGTGCCCCCCCCGTGTCTAGTACCCGATCGCGTGTTCCCTGTCTGGTAGCCATTTTCGTTGGCCTCCAAGCCGCATGCCATACTGGTAGCGTTTCGACTTGCTGGTCATCGATGAGTTCCGCTTTGAACCGGGTCTCAACAATCGTTGGATTGACCGGGCGCGATGACGGCCCTTCAGGCCCGAATCATCCCGTCGGCCCGAGTCCCAGAAAAGGTATGAGATTCTCGGCACACGCAGCCCACGCGGCCCTCCCCCCAACATGGCAGGCGCGGCCGTCCCCACCTCTGTCCGAGCTTCCGGTGGTTCTTGGAGATGTCCGAGAATAGGTATGAGTGGACGAGACAGTCGCAAGGAATCCGACATATCCGCTGTAAAGCTGGGCAGCACTTCTAAGCGTGATATCCAAGGTATCAGACGCCGAAAGCGTGTGAAAGTCTCCCCCTCGACATCCAGATCCGGACCTCCGGCTGGTATCTTCGCCTGCTAGTCTCTCCAGATCGGATCTTGCCTGGTTGCCGAAACTCTGCGGGGGATGATTGGTGTCGCGCGGCGATCCTGACAGGTGATCACTCCCCGTGAGTCCTCGCAGGAAGACAGCGGAAGATCTTCAGCACCGGCAGGCGAAATGCTCGACTCGGAGAAGTACGATGACAGGCTTCCCTGTCCCTACAACCATAATGCCCGATTCTTCACACCCTTCGCCGGAGAAACCGTTTGGTGCTAGAAGGTTCACGTCTGCTCGCGTTGGTCATGTCTGCTGTCGGCGAGGGCTGCAAGAATCTGACTGCCTACCGGAGGACAGCCTGGGACGAAGATGCCCTTGTGGCGGTGGTGCGCGGTGCAATTGCCCACCAGCAACGTTCCCTCGGGCAGTTCCGTGTGATCTTTGCCGATCGCGACATGGATGGTGCCCTGGGAGGGGAAGTAATCGAAGATGCGATCCTTGTAGCGGGCCAGAAACAGGAGCAGGGTGGACTGGCACGCGCTGCACGAGTTGTGGTCGATGACGGTGACATTGGGAAACTCGATCGTCAGGTTCTCCGGCGGCGCAGCGAAGGGTGAGACCGCATCGCGCCAATGGTCCGGCGTCACGGCCAGACGGTCGAGGTCGATCACACCGTAGCCTCGCTCGGCGCCCAACCGCAGATGGGGGATGTGCTCCGCCGCGGTGCCCATCAATTGGCAGGCCACGGTGCCGTCGACGATAGCCAGGTGGGGACGCAACACGGACGCCATGTCGGCAATGGCTACATCCAGTGGCTTGTCCTTACTTCCGGCCAGCGCCGGCAGCATGTGCAGTTCCACCTTGCTCTGCCGCCAAAGGCAGCCCTTCATGTTCTTCACCGCCAGCGTGGCCCCCGTGTGCATGTGCCTCTTCCTCACGGGAACGGAGAGGAGCAAGCAGACTCGAACAACGAGAGGAATTGAAGCGAGTTGATATCGCCCCCGCCCGCGCCTCCGGCAGGGGCAGCGCAGGCGTCCCCGCGTCTGTGTCACTTATGGGTCCTGTGATGACGTATCTCGGAATAGGTATCAGTTTCTCGGATTCGTATTGGCCGCGGTGAGGTTGAATCATCGTTGCCACCCGAATCCGGCTCAAGTGAAACGCAGATCCGACTCGGCGAGAACGGGCGTGCCTGGCACCGCAGAACGGGCGTGTCTGGCACCTCGGAGCGCAGCACCTCGGGGAACCCCGGAGCCGGAGGTGTGAGGCACCTCGGACTGTTGCACGGCTTGGGCTTTCGCCTCTACTGACGATGGAAATCCAGAACTCGGTATGGTCGGCAAATCACGCCGCGGCAAACCGTGCCGCTTGACACCGCCTTTAGTGCTCCGTAGACTGCACCTGCCTCTGTCCGTGTCAACTGGCGGGAGCGGTTCTCTTGCGTCACTGCGCTCATGGGTAGCACCGATTTCAGGTGAGTCGCTGCGCGTCTCTTCTTCTTCATACCAGGTACGATGAGTGTGAACGCACCGAATAGGATGGAACGCTGCATTGCAACGCTGGCCCTGCTGGTCGCAGCGCACGGCGTGGTGAATGCTCAGAACGTGGCCCGATGGTCCTGGCAGGAGCCGCAGGAGTACTACGAGGGCGCCATTGACGATGTCGCCCTTGGGCATGTCCGGGCGGCCGCGTACGTGGTTGACCAGGCGGCCCCCGGCGCGGCCGACACCAACCCGGGAACTGAGCAGATGCCCTTCAAGACCGTGCAGCACGCCGCCGACGCGGCCAAGCCGGGCGACACCGTCTACGTCATGGCGGGCAAGTATGACGAACGGGTCAGGGTGAAGGCCGGCGGCACGGAGGGCAAGCCTGTCGCCTTCGTAGCGATTCCCCGGCGCTCGGCGACCGTGCGCGGCTTCGACCTGGAGGCGAGTTACGTCCGCGTGGAGGGCTTCGAGATCACGGCCGACAAGCCGGCCACGGCCGTCCAACTACGCGCCAGCCACTGCGAAATCCTGGACAACTACATCCACGACATGATGGTGGGGGTCGCGGGCACGGTCGGAAAGCCGAGTCCCGACGGCAAGACGCGGGACTACTCCGCGGTGGCACACAACCGAATCGCCTACAACAAGGTCCACCACAGCGAGTACGGATTCATCCTGGGCGGGGAGGACTGGCTGGTGGAGAACAACGAAGTCAGCCGCCCCTTCATGTACGCTCCGGGCAACAGGAACGACGACTGCGATTACTCGCGGTTCTTCGGCAAAGGCTGCACCCAGCGGTACAACTACTATCACGGCAGCACCCGGCAGGAGATCAAGACCGCGCATGTCGATTGCCTTCAGACCTTCACCAATAACGGCGAGATCGCCAGCGACCTGCTCTTCGTGTACAACTCCTGTTTTGACTTCCATCAGATGTGCATGGTGGAGAGTGCTCCGCACCTCGGCAGCGTGCGGGGCTGGACCTTGCGGCACAACATCGTCTCGCCCAATTCGCCGACGATGCGAGGGGGCTGGGGGCCGGACATCATCCAGACGATCGACGTGACGATCGAGAACTGCACGATCTCGACGGTCACTTGGGCCACCATCGGCCTGCGGGGCAAGGAATCAATCGGCGGGCTCGTGTGCAATAACATCCTCTGCGAAGCGCAGCGGGCCGTCGTTCACGGCGACCAGGTCTTCTCCGCGGCCAACCCGGTCATCGAGTACAACCTGACGTTCAAGACTGCGCCGCTGGCGGCCCAGACGAACACTAGCGGCAAGGACCCGCTCTTCGTGGATCCCCAGAAGCGGAATTTCCGCTTGCGCAAGGGTAGCCCGGCCATCGGGGCGGGCAAGGGCGGCGTGACGATCGGGGCCCTGGAGTACCCCAACGTGTATTACGTCGATCCTCCTCACCCGGCCGCCGCGGATGAGCCGGCATGGGGTTACCCGGGCGTCCCGCTGGCGAGTCTGGCCAAGGCGTGCGCGACGTGCGAGCCGGGAGAGACGATCGTCCTGCGGGGCGGAGTCTATCGCGAGGTCCTGGCCCCGAAACAGGGCGGCGTGACGGTCCGCGCCATGAAGGGCGAGGAAGTCACGATCAGTGGAGCCGACATCATCGAGGGTTGGAAGCGCGAGGCGGATGGAAGTAGGACGGATTGCCAATCCGTCTCACCAAGCTGGTCCGCGCCCCTGGCCGCCGAGCCGAGAAAGATCCTGCGCGACGGCCGGCCGTGGAGCGAGTTCCGCTATGACAAAGCCGCCAAGCGCATCACGATGAAGACCGGCGGCGATCCCCGCCTGCACGTTTTCGAGACAGTCCTGCGGAAACAGGGCATCGACCTGGCCGGCAAGAAGGACGCGAAGATTGAGGACATCAAGGTAGTTGACACACTATGAAGTTTCACGGGTTGGCCCCGGCAGCGCAAAAAGTCCACTACTGAACTGACTCCGACTGGCCGCCCGCACAGGTTTACGTTCGGTCGGTCCGACCGTTCCAGAAACGGTGGTTTGACGGAACGTCCGTGCAAACGTTGAGATAACGAGGCAGCCGTCAATGTCGAAGCGGATGAGCTGCAAGCCGCCTCGCCATCCACTTCGGCCCGAGTCTACCTCTCAGGGCGGCTTGTCTGCTCGATCCGCTTGTTAGCGATCACGCGGCTACCCCTCGTGAGCCGTGAGCTTCAACTCCTCAGCCGCCTGAGGGTACATCACGTGATTCGACTGCCCCCCCGTTCGCGAAGCCCTCACCTGACCGGAAGTGGGCGTAGCGAGGGCGTGAACCGCGCGACGTCGGGCCCAGCGAGCCGTTGCCGGGTGCCCGAGACGCCCGCGTGCAGCGCTCCGAGCTCCGCATGCAGCGCTGCGATGCCGCAGTCGATCGGCGCCGTCCAGTACGTGCGGTCAGTAGTGAGGGCCAGGACGAGCGAGTCGTCGTCCATCCGCAGGCGCCACGGCTGGCGGTTCTTCCCTGAGGGTGCGAGCCGAACCGCCTCGGCAGCCTCGCGAGCCCATTCCGGCCACGATTGTGCCCCGGGAGCGATACGCTCCAGGTCGAGGCGCCAGCGGGGCTTCACGACGGCGTTCAGCAAGCGCTCACCGCCGCGCACGTCTCTAGTCCCGTTGCCGAGTGGCGTGACCGCCCGCACCTGCTCCTCCTCGTCCAAGTCGATGTAGGCTGCGGCTGCGGCAGCATCGAAGCTTCCTGCGATCCAATACGTGTCCACCCCCGCGGCCGTCGCCTCTAGGATCACGGCTTCGCCGATATAGCCGAGGTCGACATGCCAGTCGGGCCCGCCGACGAAGGCCGCCAACGCCGGAGCTCGGCTGATGGCCGCCCAGTAGTTGCCGATCAGGCCCGTGAACACTCCGCCGGGAGCGGCATCCACTAGGACCGCGCGCACGCCGGTGTCGGCCGGTTCACTCACGGTGCGGCATGTTGCGCCGATGCGCTCGAGGGCCTCTGAGCGCACAGGACTGCCGTCGAACCTGCGTCTCGAGGCTCGGATTGCGATGGCATCGAACCACGCTGGTTCCAGGCGGAACCGGGGCAGGGCGACGTTCGGCACGGATCCTCCTCTCCTCAGGGACAGCATGGACAGTCCGGACTCTGTTGTGGCCGCACCCGAGCAACCGCTACGCCATGATGTGTCCGGTGCATCCCCGTTGCGCTCGCTCAAGAAGAATGCGGTGTCGGTAAGCGTCTTTGCGTATCGCTAACGATCCAAGGTGAGCGACGGGGCGAAGCCCCGTTCGCTCCAGCGCCTTGTTATACCCTGCTATTTCTCAACAATGTCGGCCTTCGTGCTTTCCACAAAGGCAAGGACTTCACGCTGTTCTGGTTGGGGCACGTGAAACTTGTCCAGGGTCGCCTGCAAATGGACGAGGAATAGCTCCCAATCACTGGCACTGACACCCATTCCCTTGTGCAACAGCGCCATATCCCGGCCTTTGTAATACAACGAGCCTCCCGCACTGGCGCAGAGAAAGTCGATCAACAACTGTTTCTCCCGACGAGTGCTGTCCGCTGCCCTGTGTGCCCAAAAGCGGCCAAGCTAGGGGTCTGACATGAGGCGGGGCAGAAGATCGTCAGCGACCGCAGCAATGGCATCATAACCGCCGAGGCGAGTATATAACGTAGCACTTCTTTGTTCAGTCATGAGTTTCTCCTTCGATTGTCGAGGTATAACGACCCGCTTCTCCGGCGCGCAGTGGAGGTTAGCCCGTCAGGTTACCCACAGACGACCTTGCCGAAGAATATGCGAACAATAAACGAGGGTATACAGAACCCCGTACTTACATTCACGAAGGCAGCAGCTACAAGCGACCAGCCGACGATGAAGCCGACCATGGGCATGTCTGCCTGGAAGCCCCATGCGGCTGCGATAATCATTATCGTTGCCAAGGCACACGCGAAGCGTCGACGGACCCCATAACGGGGCAGTGCTGGTGTACCGAGTAGATGACGCAGGCCGTAGTTGTAAAGAACATCAAACGGATGGCCGGGCAGAATTGCACCCAGTGCTGCAAAGGGCGCCAAGGCCCACAGAATCGTTGGCGAGGCGAGCGACGTTCCCACGGCCGCCCACAACATGCAGATTGCCGCCGACAGTCGCAACGGATAGTTGATCTGGGTGCAGGTCTTGTCATCCAAACCGCAGAAGCCCTGAGCCTCGATGTTTTCACGGACTGTTCCAAGAGTTGACGACATGTCACGCCTCCTCTGTTGTGTGCCTAACGACCCAGTTCAGCCCCCCGCGCAGGCGGGTAAAGCCCGCCGGAGCGGGTCGGCTGCAACTGACGGTTAACGTCCCGGCCGGCCAATCGTAGCTGCCTTGCCCAGTCTCATCTAGCCCTTAACCAAGCGAACCTTTCAAGCTGAGTGCGCAGGAAAACTCGAAGCCTTCCGTGTTTTCCGAAGTCTAAGGGGTATCGGATGCAACCTTGGACCCGGAACCCAGGAGGATTTCGAGTGAAGACCACTATAAAGGATCGGCTGCGGAATGCCAAGCGACGGATCGAGCGGCGGCTGGAGGGGCCGCGCGAGGATCGCGGCCAGCCCGTATTGGGGACCGAAGGCATCCGCGTGGAACTGGCCGACAAGGTGCGGGCCATCGGCACCGGCGGCATTGGGCTGATGCACCAGTTGGCCCGCGAGGTCGGCCCGATCGCTGCCATCGACCGCCGCGTCCACGTGCTGACGATCCATCGGCCCTATCACGAGTCGGATCACGTGTTGAACCTGACCTACAATGCCCTGTGTGACGGCACGCGGCTGGAGGACATCGAGTTGCGGCGCAACGACGAGGTCTTCCTCGACGCCCTGGGCGCCGAACGCATTCCCGACCCGACGACGGCCGGCGACTTCTGCCGCCGCTTCGCCGAGGGGAACATTCGCGCGTTGATGGCTGCGGTCGACGAGGCGCGGTTGCGCGTCTGGGCTGGGCAGCCGGCCGAGTTCTTCGAGCGGGCGACGATCGATCTGGACGGCACGTTGGTCGTGACCACCGGCGAGTGTAAGGCCGGGATGGACATCTCCTACAAGGGCACCTGGGGTTATCATCCGCTGTTGGTCTCGCTCGCCGAAACCGGCGAGGTGCTGCGACTGGTCAACCGCTCCGGGAACCGCCCCAGTCACGAAGGGGCTGCGGCGGAAGCCGACGGGGCCATCGCCCTGTGCCGCCAAGCGGGGTTCCGGAAGATCGTGCTTCGCGGCGACACGGCCTTCAGCCAATCGGACAAGCTTGACGCTTGGGAGGAAGAGGGCGTGACCTTCTACTTTGGCTTCAAGGCCATGGCCAACCTGGAAGAGATCGCGGAAAACCTCCCCAAAACGGCCTGGCAGAGGGTGCTGCGGCCGCCGCGGTACGAGGTCCAGACCGAGCCCCGGCAGAGACCGGCCAACGTCAAGCAGCGGATCGTTCGCCGCCGCGAGTTCGAGGTGCTCAGGCTCCAGAACGAGGACTTTGCCGAGTTCGAATATCAGCCCGGCGAATGTCAGCAGCCCTATCGCATGGTCGTGGTCCGCAAAAAGATCGCCCACGAAAAGAAGCAGCGACGGCGGTTCGACGAGATCCGCTGCTTCTTCTACATCACCAATGACTGGGCCCTGGACGCCGAAGACGTGGTCTTCGAGGCCAACGATCGCTGCAACCAGGAAAACCTGATCGCCCAGTTGGCTGGCGGAGTGCGGGCCCTCTCGGCGCCGGTCGACAATCTGCACAGCAACTGGGCCTCCATGGTGATGACGGCCCTGGCGTGGAACCTCAAGGCCTGGTGGGCGCTGTGGTTGCCGCAGCAGCGGCGATGGAAAGAGAAACATCGCGCCGAAAAACAGGCCGTGTTGCGGATGGAGTTCAAGACTTTCCCCTAATGTTGCATAAACCGTAGGGTTCAGGCGGCGGTTTGAAGTGCGTTCAGAACGCCGAGTAGCCGCTGCTTAATCCAATGACTGGCACTGATCGTCAGCGTGAGC
>Ga0315280_10005837_pt1 | contig 17324 bp, 18 predicted proteins | sample YL17G06_40_MG_FD_203697 | JGI IMG/M metagenome (GOLD analysis project Ga0315280, IMG submission 203697) | Sediment microbial communities from Yellowstone Lake, YNP, Wyoming, USA - YL17G06_40 | ecosystem: Environmental > Aquatic > Freshwater > Lake > Sediment | place: USA: Wyoming | collected...
ATCCAAAGAGGGTCAATGCCCACTTTTTTCAGGTAGATGGGCAGAACGACCATGAGGAACCCCATGGGCCAGGCCACTAAAGCCTGAGAGGATACCAGAAGCCAGGTCTCTTTCACTGACCCTTGAACCGGGGAAGCTGTGTGGAAAGAATTGGGCTCCGTCATTTTTCCGGGGAGACTTTAAGCTCCGAGAATCACAGGGCCTCGGGAGGGGTCACGGTCTTTCTCCAGAAAGGCTCATCGTTTAAGGAGGAGAAGCTCTCTAAGTCGATCGCCCCTCCGGGAGTGATGTGTCCTTTGATGTAGGCTCCGGAACCGGAATTTTTCCACCATTCCTTGCCGAACTGTTCCTCCAACTTGAGCACCATCTCCTCCATGCGGATCTGGGCTAAAAGGTAGGAGGGGGTGTACATATCGAACATGGAGGCCACGTGGTGGGTCTGCCAGTAAATTCCCGGAAGAGGAAGGCCCATGTATTTCTGGGCGTATTCTGCATAGATTTTGTCCGCCTGCTCCATGGTCAGCCTCTCCTCCCAGAACTTGATCTTGAGCATGGAGTTCACGCCGTAGAAGACCAGAAAGTAGAGCTGCATGAACTGGTTGCGGCGGTAAAGCTCTAAAGCCACCTCCTTCTGGACATCGATTTCCTCAACAAGGAAAGAAGGCGTGATGGAGAGGCCCTCAAATAGCGTGGAGAAGATCTCGGCAATGCCGTTGGCGATGAGATAACGGTCCCAGAAGGGCCTGTTTTGATCAATGTGGGAGAAGTGCAGGGCGTGTCCCATCTCATGGGAGAAGCTCATGTAATCGGAGACCGGGCTCGTGGGCTGATAGAGCACGTGCACGTCCGAGGGAACCTGAACGGCAAAGCACACCGGAGAGGCATGCTTTCCCGGTCGGGCTTGGCCATCGATCAGGATCCTCTCCGTGTCGAAACCCAGGCTGCGGTAAATGGGGAGGAGTTTCTCCTGGAAGTCGAACTTAAAGTGAGGATCCACGGGCTGGTAGATAAAGCTGCGGAAGACGTACATGTCGTCGTAGTATTCTAAGGGCTTCCCCAGGATTTCCCGGGCGTATCTGTCGCCTAACTCCAGAAAGAGGGGCCTGGCCTTGAGCGCCAATCCCTCCACCAGCTCCTTGAGCTTGAGCAGGCTAACCCTTTCTTCTACGATGTAGGTCTTCAAAGGGTCAAGGTTGTAGGTGGCGAAGAGCTTTCTTGAGAGGGCGAAGCGCTCGTCAAGAACGGGGGTAAGGGCGCTTGCTTTCTCCATCAGGCCATCAAAGGCCCTTTTCCTCTTTTTCGCATCGAGGAGGTGCTGGGCATTGAAGCGGCGCCAGTTGCTCAAATTAACGGTTTCGCCACCGATCTTCACCTTTACGGCCTCGTTTCTCAGGCGATAGATCTCATTTTCCATTTTGGTGTATTCGGACTGGTGAGCCATAGTGATCAGAGCGAAAAAGAGGGAGGAGGGTAGTTTCTCGGGTGGGAATTCCTCCAGGATCTGGCGGGCGATTTTCTCAATTTCCAAAGAGGCGGAATCCATGGCGCTTTCCTCGTAGGGGAGCCCGGCGTACTGCTGGGCTCTTTGCCCTTCGAGGATCGTCCCCTGTTTTTCCAGAAGTTCCGTGAGCTCTAAAAGTCTATCCATGAAAACCTCCCATTTTAAAAGTTCAAATCAAAACCTTATCAGGAAGGGCACTCTTCAAGCAAGGGTTTCGAGCCAGGGACTTCCTCGGATAGTAGAAATGAAAAGTATTGCTATTTACTCTTGACGCCAAGTGTAAAATCGAAGTGAAAAAGAATAATCCTGAGAGCAAGGACTTGCTCAAGAGTCACATCTATACCGTTATTACCCTTTTAGCCACAGGGCAGGCTGATAAATTTCCAGAAAATGCTTGAACAAGTGCTGAAGAAGCGGAAAACCCTGAGATAAAGCAAAAGGCTTAAAAATATGAAAAATACAATCTTAAAAGTAAAAAATTTGAATGTGGAACTGGAGGGAGAGGAAATCCTGGAGGAGTTATCCTTCGAGGTGGAAGAGGGGGAGGTTCTGGCAATTTTAGGGCCAAATGGGGCTGGGAAAACCGTTCTGCTCAAGACCTTGCTTTCCCTTTTGCCTTATCAGGGAGAAATTGAATGGAAAGAGGGAGTGGAAATTGGCTATGTTCCCCAAAGGTTACCCTTTATCAAGGACGTGCCCTTAAGTGTCAAGGAGTTTTTTGACTTAGGAAAAATTCCTATAAACGAAACCGGAGAGATTTTGAAATCAATAGGGCTTAAGGAAGGTATACTGAAGAAAAAAATTGGAGACCTTTCTTCCGGCCAATTTCAAAGAATTTTAATCGGCTGGGCTTTGTCTTCCAATCCCAAAGTTCTGCTTTTTGATGAACCCTTAACCGGCATTGACATTGGAGGCCAGGAATCCGTTTATAATCTTTTAGAGAAATTAAAAAAGGAAAACAATTTAACAATTTTGTTCGTCACTCACGAATTATCAATTGTTTACAGCCTGGCCGATAGGATTATTTGCTTAAATAAAAGGATGCTGTGCAGTGGAGTGCCGAGAGAAATTTTAACTCCAGAAAGAATTTCGGATCTTTATTCAGGCCGGGTAAAATTTTATCAACATAGGCATATAGAATGATAGGGCAATTTCTTCTGAGTTTAATTTCTGGGATTTTCATTGGAGGAGTAGCCGGTTTTTTGGGCTCCTTAATGCTCTCCAAGAGGATGGCTTTGGCTGCAGGGCCCTTGGGCCATCTGGCGCTACCGGGAATTGCCATAGCTTTAATTTATGGCTTTGATATTTCCCTTGGTGCTTTCCCCTTTGTCATATTGGGAGTAGTTCTAATCTGGTTTCTGGAAAGAAAGACGAGACTGCCGATGGAGGCTTTAACAGCCGTTGTTTTTGCTACTGGTGTAGCCATCGCTTTTTTCTTTTTGCCCATCGACCAGGCAGAAGCCGCCTTAGTGGGCGATATTTCGAAAATCCAGCTCAACGAGGCTATTTTCTCGATTATTTTGTGCGCCATCGTCTTCTTGATTTGTCAGAAAATCTACCCCCGGATGACTTTAATCAATGTCTCCGAAGACCTGGCAAAAGCGAGAAAGATCGACGTTAAAAAATACAATTTAATTTACCTTTTATTGGTCGCTTTAATTGTCGCTCTGGGGGTAAAAATAGTGGGAGGGCTTTTAACAGCTGCTATTGTGGCTATACCTGCTGTTTCCTCAAGAAATTTGGCTAAAAATCTTGCTCAGTATAAGCTATTAAGCTTGAGCTTTGGCACTATAAGTGCAGCGCTCGGAATCTCTCTTTCTAAGTGCACAACCCTACCAGCGGGGCCATTAATTATCGTTTTTAGCGCGTTTATCTTTCTAATTTCCGTGATTTTCCAAAGAGGGAAATGAAAAGAGAGAAGTTGGGGCAATCAACTCCGCTTCTCCTCCGCTTCAACACCGCTTGAGTATCCTTAATTTCAGTTTGTGCGTTTTTCTGAGGCAAAAAGATGATAAAGGTGGTGCCCTGGCCTAAAACGCTTTTCAGCTCTATTCTGCCTCTATGGGCTCTGGCAATCTCTGCAGCAATGGAAAGACCAAGACCGGTACCGGTTCAGAGCGAGATTGATCCACCCTGTAAAAACGCTCAAAAACGTGGGCGGAGGTACTCAGGGGTAAGAACGGATTTTGATGAAAATTTTAATCAGGTTTTCTTGCTTTATTTAAAAGGAGCCTGGATGAAGATGAGGGGGCAATGCTATTACTATCGGGATTAAAGCCGTAAAATTTACCAAATACCATGCACCCGGATCTTTATTTATTTCAATACATAAATGGTTTAGCCAGCCATTTTAAATTGCTGGATTTATCGGGCATATTCCTTGCCGAGTATTTCCCGTATTTACTTGGTTTGATTATGTTTCTATTTCTTTTCTGGCCAAGAAAGAAACGGTTTGAGAATAGATTAATGATTGCCCTGGGATTGTTAGCCGCTCTAATTGCCCGATTTGTTATTAAAACCGTTATATTACTCATTTATAACAGGCCCCGTCCCTTTATAATCTTAGAGGGTACACACAAACTTCTTGCTACATCCCTTGTCGATAGTTTTCAATCCTTTCCTTCCGGCCATGCAATCTTTTTCTTTGCCCTGAGCATGGTCCTGTACAAGTTCAATAAGAAATTAGGGGCCTGGCTTTTTGCAGCTTCCAGCATTATGGGCATTGCCAGAATCTTCGTGGGTGCACACTGGCCCAGCGATATTTTGGGTGGAGCTATACTCGGTATAATTACTGGCTGGGCAGTTTACGAGTGTTACCAGCGCCAGCACGAACGCGTGGATGCCATGATGCTCAAGCTCTTCAAAAGGGGGTAGCGTAAACTCTTGTCGTTTTTTGCCCTGTAAACCATCCCTATAATATTTGGAATCTTATCCATAGTCCTTAACGGGACATCTTTCTGTGAGGTAAACGGGAAATCTGGCCAAAGGAGGCAATTGCATGATCCTAAGCGCGCCAGAAAAATAAGATCCCGAAGCTCAGCATTGCTCTTTAAGCGTGGGGCCGTAACGCCTGAGTGTTTTCTGAAGTCACAAGATCCAGGGGGTTGGCTTTCCCAAACAAGGAGATCCTCAACAGCAACGGAACAGAAAGGCCAGGCGAAAGAGCAAGAAACATATAAAAGGTGCAAGTTACGAGGGGTAAGAATGCAGTTAAAATTCTTCAAAAAGCGCTTTCAGTCTTTTTTTAGGATCATCAAATTTTACTTCTCCAGGGTCAAAATATTCCGGGTCAAATTCTCCGTTAATCCATTCCCGCATTTCCTCAAAGCATTCATGCTTGGGATTTTTGATAATCTCTAAAAACTCCGCGTATCCGCCTATCCCGCCAACATCTTCAGAGGGACAGGCGCGTTTACCATCAAGGCAAATGGGGTAGTTAACCCCCATCTGGCGAGGCAATATTGGTTCCAGCTCTATCTCGTGCTCCCAATTATCGCCAAAATCGTAGACGTATTCGCCCTTATAGTTATCCAGCGCCGCCCGCTGAAAAAATAGGGACTGTCCCTATTTTTTCTGATAGACGCAGTTTCGGCATCCTCCAAACTCCAACAGGGACATGGGCTTGTGAAACCGAGGATTTAGCCTTATCCTAATTCAGAAATAATTTATGGCGAAGGAGAATGCGCATTGCCGATTTTTGATGAATACGGAGTGCTCATATTCGCTGGTGCTATAATTCTGCTGATCGGGCTGGCCATCGTCCTGCCGCTGTCCTTGAAAGGGTGGAGAAGGTGGCCATCCTGGCTGGCGCTCTTAGTGGGCGTGGGCATCTATTTCCTCGTTCCCCTTGCTCAGCCGCCACTTCAGAACTGGGCTTTGGGTTCCTTTCCCTCAGATGTCTCCTTCTTCATCCGCACTATCACCCTGGCCTTGCTCGCGGGCGTCCTTCAGGAGCTAATTAAGTTCCTTTTCCTGGGCGGGTTCAGGCTGCTTTTCTCCGATAACATCCTCTGGATCGGGGCTATGTTAGGACTGGGCTTCGGACTGGGAGAGGGTTTCTACATCCTCTACAGCATCCGCAACCTCACCTACTCCATGCCTTCCTTTGTGTTCTTTCTGGATCGCGCCAGCGCTATCCTTTTGCACATTGATCTGGGTTTCTTCCTGGCCTACGGATTTAAGCGCAGGATCACGGCCGCAGCTTTACCCCTGGTGATCGTCCTTCATACAGCTTCCGTCTATTTAGGCCTGCTCCACGTGGACAAGAAGATCTCCATGTGGACCGCTGTGGGGGTCGGCCTGGCCGCTTCTTTTGTCCTTTATCTGGTGGCAATTTGCTACTACTTCAAAGACCAGCGCCGCCCGCTGAAAAAATAGGGACTGTCCCTATTTTTTCTCGATAGAGGAATTTGCCCATATGCATCCCATCCGCTCATGAGTGACCCTTTAAACTGCACCTGACCAGGAGCGCGGAAAAGGAACTCCTGGATAGGCTGTTTTTGATTCCTCCTTGGGCGATTCTCTGGAAGATTTTTTAAGATGTTGGAAATGAGGTGTTCATCTTTACACCCTCTGGACCGCATTCCTGACCAGGAAGAGCCCTATTTTTGCCAGAAGGGCAGATAACGGAGATTTAACAACCTTGATAGAATAATAATAGGTATGAGGGTCTTGGTAATTGAAGATGAATTCGATTTAGCAAAGGCCCTGGCCAAAGGGCTTAAAAATAATGGATATGCTGCGGATATCGCTTTACTGGGCGAGCAGGCTCTTCAAAAAATGGAATTCAATGAGTACGATCTGGCCGTTCTGGATCTCAATTTGCCTGACATCGATGGCCTCGAGCTTTGTAAGACCCTGAGAGCTCGGAGACCCAAACTCTTGATTCTCATTTTAACTTGTCGCAAGCGCCTGAAAGACAAGGTAATGGGTTTAGATATGGGGGCGGACGATTATTTAGCTAAACCCTTTCACTTCCAAGAACTTCTGGCGCGCATCAGAGCCCTTCTGAGGCGAGACCTGCCCACAAAGGAGCCAATTCTGCAAGTAGGCGATTTGAAGCTCGATCCCTCTTCCCGCACGGTCTTCAAGGGAAATCGGCGCCTGGAGCTGAGGAATAAAGAATTCTGTATTTTGGAATATTTAATGCGCCGGGCAGGAGAAGTGATCAGCCAGGAGGAGTTGTTAGAGCACGCCTGGGGAGAAGAGGAACTGGATTTATTCTCCGCAAGCCTCAGAGTTCACATTCACTCTTTGAGAAGGGAACTCGGCGACGATGCCCAAAATCCCAAGTACATCGAGACTCTTCCCGGGGTCGGTTATCGACTAAAAAGGGGCAAAAATTGAAACTTAGTTCTCTGATTAAAATTTTCCCAAAGCCTCCTACCCTAAAGGGAAAATTGGTGGCTATTAGCATAATAGTTCTCTTTCTCCTAAATTGCCTCTCCCTGGTCTTCGTCAATCTTGCCGCGACCATTTTTATTACGCGTTATATCAATTTTTCCTTCCTGGGAGAACCCTTCCCGGAAAATTTTTATACTTTAAGTTCTACTTCTGCTGCGGAAGGTTCTTTCCCAACCCCGAACGCTGTGATCCAATTTGTGACTCCAAGTGAGATAATCGAAGCCAGAAGTCTTGCCCAATCAACTCTCCAAAACTTCCGCGTTTTCTCCATCGGCCTCCTATTATTCACTACCGTTTTGGGGGGTATAGGGATCTATTTTCTTTCAAGAAGGACTCTTCGTCCACTGGAAGAAGTTTCACAAGCAGCAAAAGAAATCTCCGCCCGATCTTTGAACAGAAGGCTTTCTTTCCCGGAATCCGCCGATGAAGTAAAGGCCTTAGCTGATGCCTTTAACATTATGTTGGAGCGTTTGGAAAAATCCTTCCGTGATCAGGAAAGGTTCTCTTCCTCGGTTGCTCATGAATTGCGAACCCCACTGGCCACCATGCGCACAAATCTGGAGGTAGTCCTCCAGAATAAGGAAGCTACAGCAGAAGAATACCGGGAAATGGGGAAAACCATAGAGAAGGCCCTAAGCCGCCTTGAAGAAATAGTTGAAAATTTACTCCTTCTGTCCAAAGGGGAGAAAGAACTCGATAGATCCTGGGTCTTTCTTGCCCCTCTTTTGGAAGAGATCAGGCACGAGCTACTGCCCTTAGCCAGAGAGAAAAATGTGAGGGTTTTGGTGGAAGTAGAAAGGAACATACAGTGCTTCGCCGATGAAGCTCTCCTCTTCAGGGCGCTCAAGAATGTAATTGAGAACGGTATCAGGTATAACCGCCCGGGAGGATATGTGAGGGTCACTTATTTCCAGGAAGAGGAATGGGTAGTAGTTAAAGTTGAGGACAACGGGATCGGAATCCCGGCTGATGAACAAGATTCTATCTTTGAGATTTTCTCCAGAGGCGCCCAAGCAAGAAAACTTCACAAAGAGGGGACGGGACTTGGTTTAACTATCGCTCATCTTATAGTGGAATTACATGGGGGAAAAATTGAGGTGCAAAGTAGTCCCAATGTGGGAACCGTTTTTAAAATTTTCCTTCCCTCGATTTAACAGGGATTTAACATCAGTCATGATATTTTAAATAAAGAGTTAAGGAAAGAGAATCTCCGAAAAAAATGTCATAGGCAAGGAGGGCCGAAGTGCGTGGTAAAAATAGCAGAATCATATGGTTAGTCATCCTGCTTTTTATCCTCTTCCTTGCAGGATGTACTTCCAGAATAGATGTTCGCACTGACTATTTCACCTTTGAGGGAGAAAGCGCACACTGGAAGGCGAGGCTTGATTACTCCTACAAGCAAGTCTTCTACGATAATCCGGAGACTAAGCGTCTGGAATACGATTGTATCATCTGGCCCAAATTATACCTTTGTTTTCAGGGGCCCAAGGAAAAGGCCCTTGAGGTCTCCTGGGAGGTAAAAGGGGATGCTTTTGGGGCATCCGGCTCCGGGTTTGAGTTCCCGAAAGGGTCCTGGAAAGTAGCCAGTTCCTCTACTGGTCAGAGGGAACACATCCTGGATCGAAGCGCGGAGCTGACCTTGACTATCCGCTGGCAAGGCCAGGTTGAGATCCTCTCTTTGAAGGTAAAGGATTAAGATGGACAAGATTTCCTCTTCTCTTGTCTTTAAGGATAAAAAGATTGACGAAAAAGGTCTTCTTCAAATGAAAGGCTTGACGGAGAGGGAAAAGGAAATATGGCAACTTTTAGCTCTGGGATGGAGCACTTCCTCAATTTCCCAAAAACTATTGATCAGCGAAAAAACTGTGAGGAAACACCTGGAGCACATTTACAGGAAACTTAAGATCCATTCTCACATTGAGGCGGTGGCTTGGGCATGGAGGAAGGGGTTAGTAAAGGGGCCACCCCCCTCTTTTATGAATTATTACTCAAAAACGGGAGGAGCTATAGGAAACGAGGATAAGAAATCTAACAGGCGATCATGAAATACGTCATTTGCCGTATTGACGGGGTAATTAATCGGCTTAAAATTTTAAAGTATCAATTTCAAGGAAAGGAGGAAAGATAATCTTAAAGGATGAAAGAAACGAACTATTGCCACCATTTAAATGTAAAAGTTAACACGGGTTAAAGGGGGGAGTAAAATGAAGCATAAAGGGCTCCTTATAGGAATGGGGGTAGTGATTTTTCTTGTTTTTCTTTATTTCTTAGTCTGGCAAACAGGGCTTTTGCTCAGAATTTCTCTTCCTATTTATCCTCAGGGCGAAATTTCTTTTTCCGCTCAGCCTCCTGAAATAGCTCCTCCCAAGACAGGGGTTACTCCCAAGACTGCGATCATTAGATATGGCCCTCCCTGGTGGGCTTGGGCCGCACTTGCGTTAGTAGCCATTGCCTATTCGGGGGCGGTTGGTTATTTTTTGGCGAAAAAGCAGGGGAGAGAGGTAAGAAATGAAATCCTTTCGCAAGATAAAAGGTATAAAAACTTTTAGATATTTTATTCTTATCCTGGTCAAGGTTTTTTTTGGCTACCTTGTCTGTAGGGAACGTATCTGCGACACCCGACTTAATTGCTCCTGACCTTTATTACCAAACAATCAATATACCCACTACATCTGTTTGCTAGCCCTATTGGTGCTTCGCCAAGACATTGTATCCACTCCAAGGACCTAACTTTACCACTACCTTATCCAAGATGATAGGAATAACATACCTTATCCCATCCTTAACCTCTGGAAGCTGGGCTTTGAGATAGGAGAAAGGTGTTTGGAAGTTTAGGGAAGAGTGTTCTCGCAGGTTGTTGTAGTAGTAGATATAGCCCAGGGCTTCGTCTAAGAGGTCAGCGTCGCTCTTGACCCTCATAACTCTGGGGATGTAAAACTCATCGTCATCGGTACGGTGTGAGCGTTCCAAGTGAGCATTCTCTTCGCAGTGCCCTTTGTGATTTTGGATGAGGCGGCAGCCAAAACCGGCGATCAGTTTCCGCAGTTCCTTTACCTTCAGCCAGGATTTACCACCGAATTCTTCCCCATTGTCCACGGTGAAGACAATGGTGGACTTAACCCCGAAGGACCTCAGCCAGGAGATAACCCACAGATACCAGCATAAACCGTTAGTCCATGATTTCTCTCGGGAATAGCCAATGAGTTTAAATCGAGAACACACGTCCAGGGCGCTCCACTGATAGTTAGGTATATCGTAGCGATCCAGGTGAATGATCTGTTCCCGACTCAGTGCCTTATGGCCTCTAATGTATTTCAGATCTACCTGCACGATCTCAAAAGGTTTGGCCGCATACCAGTTGATAAATTCCCTCCTCTCCTTCCTGACCTTATGCCTAAAAGGAGAGGTGATCTTCTCTTTGTTTCTCCTGAGGATATGCCTGATTGTCCCCGGAGGAAGAGAGAGGCCCTCCTGTTGCTTGAGATAACGCGAGAGCCTCGCTGGTCCATATCTGGTCTGGCTTTGGAGCGATCCAGCTCAGAAGGAAAAGCAGCAGGCTCAATGGGAAATACGCATCCTGCAGGCGATTCCTTAAAAAATTCCCGGCCACTATCCGAAAAGAATAAGGTTGCTTTTTTCAGAATGTATTTTGACTTTTGACTTTAGTGGCTCTGGGGAGCTTTGGGGTCTGACCTCTTGCCCTTATTAACAGGAATCAAAAAATTTTTCTCCACCTTCTGATTTTGATGCTCATTTTTTCCTTTCCTTCATTCATATAAGCAGGATTTCACCCCAAGAGAGAGCTTCCAAAAGCAAATAGAGGTGATAAAGATAAAGGAGCTGAGGGCGGAGAAACCAAAGGGAAGGAAAAGGGAGGGGAAGAAACAAGGAATAAATATGCTGGCAGAGCGCTATGCCTTTTTTGATTATATATGAGAGGGAAAAGAAGGAAGGAAACAAGAGCTGTTTACTACTCCCCGGTCTACTCCGTATACCTTGATCTAATCGAGGAAAGAGAGCGGGTCAATACTTGAATAGGGAGCAAGATGGGCTACAGTAGCTGTTAACAGGGATTTAACAAGTATTGTGATAAGCTCTGCGCAAAAACGAGGATGCAAAGATGAAGAAGGTTTTGGGCTCTTAAGGAAGTTAAAAAATATTTTGGGAAAATAGGTACATTTTGGAGAGTAAGTTCGTCTTCCAAATAAAGGGTGTATGCAAGAGGAAACACCTAAAATTTGGAGGCGAAGGAATGAAAAGATTAAGAATTCTGCAGGTCGAAAATAAAATTAGTAAAATTAGAAATCTGGTTAAATCCGTCAGGAGAGGCGAGAAGATGAAACCTGGAATTTTTAAGTTGAATGGCACACTAATACCTATTTTAATAGTGGTATTTCTATTCGTAAATGGTCCTTTCGTCTATTCTTCCGGAGCAATAGCCAGCGAGGAAGATAGGGCTACTTCTCTCTATAATTTTTTGAGTGAGTTATTCCAAGCAAGGGCATCGGCTTTGACCAGTTCTCCAACAGGTCTGGCTGGCTCCGCTTTCCTGAAGTATTACAGCTCTCAAAGCCAGGCATTGATAGAGTTCGAAAAAAGAAGGGTGGAATTCTATACGAAAGAGTGGAACCATCTTTTTCGGGGAACGCTTCTCCAGGTTAAAAGTACACTGGAAAACCTTCAAGTTCTTTCATCTACTTCTCATAAGTGGGTAGTGGTAGCCAAGGAGTCAATCCAATGGATCTGGAAGCCAACAGAAATGGTCCGCGACCCTGAACTTTATGAGGGTTTAAAAAGGTGGAAAGAGGAGTTAGCTCTTTCCCTGGATCCTATTGAGAAAAGGGCTCAAGAGAAATCAATCAAAGTTATGGAAGACTCCATTCGCAACTACCCGGAGATAGTTACTAGTTATTATTGTGTTGATCATGTGCTCCAGTTAGCCAGGAGGGGAAACTCCTGGCTCGTAGAAAAAGACGGATACAGTGAATTGTATGTGCTCACCCTGCCTCCTTCTCCAGATTATTCAGATCTTTTAAATGACCTCTATCTCTTTTACCTATCAAAGTCTGCCTTTCCCTTAGAAGAAGGCCAACCTTCACCTCCAACTACCTCCAATGAATCGATCTCTCCCGATGGCCTTTCTCCTAATACTTATTACAGGAACTACGCTGTCTCTTACTCCAGACAGTGGGCTTTAAGCCACAATCCTTATTATCATAACTTTGAACCCTATGATTGTGCTAACTTCGTTTCGCAATCCCTTGTAAACGGTAATCAGATTTTTGATTATAGTTGCCCTTATCCTTGGTGGTATAATCACAATGGAACCTATGACAGTTATGACGACTCCTGGTCGGATGCCTGGGATGACACACAGGTGATGCTTTTCTTGCAAAATAGGTATAGAGCTATTTATTCCCAAGGCCTTTATGTCGCTGACCTGAAGCCTGGTGATTTAGTGGCATGGCCTGATAATAACCATAATGGTTATCCTGACCATATTGTAATAATCGATTCCAGTGGAAATCCACCTTTGTACAATGCTCATTCCACAGCTGCCTTACAAGTTCCATTGCCTTCTAATCCGCCTCCAGATAACGGAAACCCAACCTATTGGTATCGAGTTTATATGCGAGATGTTTACTAACTTCATCGTCCAAACCGTGAAGTTCATTGGCCAAACTCCAAAAAAGGATATTTTCAAGGGAGTTGTCTGTTTTCTGCTCATTTCATCCCTCCTTGCGGGGTGCGTCAAAGAAGAAGGGCCCCCCGGGGGCCAGTCTATGCTCTTGGGAAAAGGAGATCAGGCGGTCTTGGTTACCCACTGGCTGACTCCTCAAGAGAAAAGAGCGAGTTTCGATTTCCCCTGGAACGAATTTCTCGGCTTCATTCTGAAGGGAGAGCACATCATCGCCGTGGAGAAACCGCGGGATTTATTCCCTGGAGAGACCGGGAGAAAAATCCAGGTATATGGAGAAGGAAAACTCCAGGAAGAAAGGGGATTTCCCGGACCATTTTGGTTTGCCCTGGATGAGGAGAGAGAAAACGGGATTTTCCAGTGGAAGGAAAAAGACAAATATTATTATCTGCTCTGGAATTTCATCAATGGAGAAAAACAAGAGATAGAAATCAAACTTCCAGAAGGTTTTAAGGAGGTTCCCAGCTATTTGGCTCTATGGCAAAACAGGATTTTTCTTCTGGTGCGCTCCCGGGAAGGAGCTTATGAAGCAATCGTTCAGGACAAAGATCAAATCAGGGAATTTCCACTCCCAGAGGAATATCAGCCTGTGCCAGATCCCGCCCCCTATTCCCAGGCTTTCTTCAGGATGGCTGTTTCACCCGATGGAGAGAGATTAGCACTCTATGTGGTCTCTAATAAAGATAAAGGGCGCATTCTGCATATATTGCTTTTAGAAACCTTCACGGAAAATACACTTTGCTTGGATTTTACGTATCCCTGGCTTATTCCGGGCAGGCTTTCCTGGAGTCCAGATGGAAAACACCTTATAGGCATCGACTCTGCTGATAGCACAAGCGAGATAGCGGTCTTTGCCGGTAATGGAGTAAGAGTTCTTTCCAGACTCTGTTTTTCCGCTTTTTGGTTGGACTCCCATTGGATTCTGATTGTGGAATGGAATTCAGTAGCAGGGGGTATCCCCAAATTCATGGCAGTTTACTTGGACGGTGCGGAGGTGGAAGTCCCTGCTCCCGAAGAGGGTCTCCCGGCCGACCTGTTTATTCCTCCATTAAAATGACTATTTTTTCAAAAAGAGCCTCTCTTGTACCTATCATCTTAATTACCGCTTTCTTGTGCTTTAGCTGTTCCTCTGTAATTGGTCCAAATTTGGGTTCAGAATCACAAGCCTTGCTCTTGGCTCAAGAGAAAGGAGGAATTGTGGAAGTCGAAACGGTGGAAATCTGCTACATGCCTGAGCCGCTTTATCGTTTGGTCATTGGCTTAGATTCAAGAGGGGAAAGGAAGGCAGTATGGATTGATACTGATGTGCGCTTTGTTGTCGATCTTAGCGAGGGGATCTCTTGCTCTAAGGCCCTGGAAATTGCCAGAAACCGTGGTTTTACTGAGCCCATCTATATCCACTTGATCTATCAACCCTCAGAGGGAGGTAAGGTTTTCTGGAGGATAACCGATGCTCCCCATGAAGCACCTCGAAAACATGAACTATGACTTAATTTCTACGATGGAAGTCGTTTTGCCTTCCAGGTTTTTCGCCCTCCATTAACAGGGATTTATAAAGTATAGAAATAAGCTCTACATGAGGAGAACAGGAAGCAAGGATATAATCCTTTGTTCTCAAGAAGTTAAAAAAATTTTCGAAAAAGCTATACATTTTTGAGTGTAAGTTCGTCTTCCAAATAAAGGGGTGTTTGCAAGAAGAAACGCCCAAAAATTTGGAGGTAAAGGAATGAAATGAAGGGAATTTGGAGACTTCTCTGTGTGTTTTTAGTGGGGACTATGATGATCCCTGCAGTAGCCTTGACCCTGCCTAAAGACTCTTCTTTAAGCAATAGCCGGGATGTTGAGATCATAGTGGCTCATCCAGTTCATGGGGGACTGATGATCCTCCGCCATGGCCAAGTAGTAGGGGAAGTAAGGAACGGGGAAAAGAAATACTATCCCTTTCCCATGACTGGCCCTCCAGGGGAAAAAGTCATTCAGGATGGCAAGGTGATTGGCGTCTACGATATCGGGGGTGCCATCGTCTTCTACGGAAACCCTACGGGGAAGGAGCCCCCTCCCTGGGATGAGGAAGAGTTCGAGCGTTCCAAGAATAGAGTGGATGAGCTGGAAAAGTTACTCGAGGGAACCCCCACAGCAACTGAGGGCATTCCAGCCTCGCCTCTTTCAATTATGGATGCAGATGACAATGTCATTGCTGGCAGGAGGGCAGATATCGAATACAATCCCTATGCTCCTTATCCTGTCGATCCTAATTGCTATGTTCGCCATACCTTGGGGGACAAATACCCTGGTTCGCCGGAAAATTATCTCTTAACTTACGGAGTAATGAGTTGCTATGACAATAGCAGTCGGCCAGCTCCTCCAGGCCGGCAAGTTTGGGAAGGATGCGCTGCTCCCTATGAGTGGGCAATCGTTGATTGGTTCTACCTATGCCGGGCTAGAGACTTAGACACAGGGTTTGCTTATGACTTTTTTAGGACTGATACGGGCCCTAACCAATGGTATTGTCCTAAACGTATCCTCGATCTCTCCTACCAGGGGATGTATACCATCCATGGTAGTTCTTACGCTCTTGCTTACGGACGAACCTGGGTAAGGGTGAACTATTACAATGTTTAAGATCGCCCTTTTTCCCCTGAGAAAGGGCCTTCTCCTCGCTCTGATAATGCTCCTCCTTACAAGCTGTATTATCCAGGGAAGCCCCGAGGTAGAGAACCCATATCGGGGCAAGGTCATCGGTGTCTGGCCAGTACAAGAGTATATGGGAAAAGAACATCCGGGGCTCCTTTATGTAGTAGCCCTGGATCCTGAGAAGAAGGAAATCCAATATATCTACCGTTACACAGTAGGCAATAACCTGATGGTTTCTCTCTCCCCCAACGGACGCTATTTGGCGCTAAACCTATGGGATGACCGAGGAGCTTGTAATGTCTATGTACTGGATTTAAAAACAGGGAAGGTAGAGAGGCTCTCCAATTTAAATGGCACAGAGAGGAACATGTGCTGGTTAGATGATCAGAAGATCCTTTACATGTTCGGATCTCACGAAGGAGTACCTGGCAGCCGTCTCCTCATCGTTAACCGGGAGACAAAAGAGATAGAGGACCTGGGTAAGAAGCTGAACCTCAACCCGGACCCTCAGATGAATCTCTTTTGGGCTCCAGCAACCTCTTGGGAGAAGAAGCTAATCGCCTTCTCCTGGTCCTCTTATCCCTTTCCCAGCCGAGGTAACGCCCTATACATTTGCCACTACGACGGTTCCCAACTGGAAAAGATCTATGAGGAGGACACCTTCATCCACAACATCCAATTCAATAGGGATGGGAGCCAGATCGTCCTCGCTACCCGCTGGCTCCAGGAAGGCATTTACCGTGGGAAGATCGTCCTCGTAGATCTAAATACTAAGGAGCACAAGGTTCTGGTAGATTCCACGGAGGACTTCTTTTATAACTTAGACCCAGTTTTCATCTCAGACAGAACTGTTCTCTTTACCAGCGCTCCTAAATCCTCTTCCTCTAATCAGAAAGGGTATAACCTCTGGCAAGTGGATACGAAAACCGGGAAGATAGATGGTTTTCCCTTGCTCCTTCAGCCAGAAAGGAGTGGCCGTCCTCTTTATCTCTCCTTAGGCAGCAAACAGATGATTTGGAAATAAAGGAATGCAGAAGTGGCTTCCAACAGGAACAAAATTTTCCCCCATCCTCTATTTTGATGCTCATTTTTTCTTTTTCCTTCGTCTATCTTTTTGCGAGAGGGAAAAGAAGGAAGCAAGTTGCTATTTCTTACTACCCTGGCCCACCCCTTACACCCTGATCTAATTGGGAATAGAGACCATCAATACTTGAATAGGAAGCAAGATTGGTTCTTGAAGCTTTTAACAGGGATTTAACAAGTATTGTGATACGCTCTGAGTGAAAACGGTGGGTGCAGAGATGCAGAAAATTCTTGGGCTCTTAAGAAGGTGAATAAATATTTTGGAAAAGCGGCATATTTTTGAGGGTAAGTGTGTCTTTTAAATTGAGGGTGTATGCAAGAAGAAACACCCAAAATTGAAGGTGAAGAAAATGAGAAGAAAATTTGGTAGCTTTGGCAAGGCCCAGGTTCCTGTTACACCGGGAAAAGTTTTCTTTGTTGCCCTGGCCTTCATCCTTTTATTCAATTTCCTGCCTTTTGGGAACTACACAGAGGCAAGTGAAGAAACCGGACCAGGGGTCGTTTACCTGAATGGAAAAGAGATGTACAAAGACAAATATGGAAACTTATACCCAATCTGGGAGGATTCCCGGGGAAAGAAGCAGGTGAGAATTTCCGATTTTGAATACGCCCCCCTGGAAGCTCTTTTGGAGCGCGATAGAAGAGAAGGCAAGGGTGAATTTATAGATCTTGGCCCCGGACTTACCTGGGCTTTGAGCATTGTTTCCTATAACCAGAATTATGTGGGTTGGAGAGATGTTACCTTGGGCTTTGGTCCAACCACTATCGGTAGTCATGGTTGTTTCCTTACCTCCTCTGCCATGTCTCTGGCTACCTACAATCTGACCATCAGCGGCTCTCTGGTGGATCCCTTAAATCTAAATGAATGGATGAAGAACAATGGAGGATTCTACCAAGACTTACTGATATTTGATACCATAGCCAATTTCCCGGGCATCTCGTCGGTAGGCTATTCCGATAGCCTCACAGATGCTATTTATTGTATCTACTCTGGAGTTGTGCCCA